>ULME01018326.1_pt1 | contig 13305 bp, 8 predicted proteins | sample 1951591 | NCBI WGS metagenome assembly ULME01 (sample SAMEA4835544, study PRJEB28245) | human gut metagenome | biome: gut microbiome; material: fecal sample | place: Denmark | collected 2008
AAGAACCGTTCGTTTGAATGGTTCTTATTTTTTATATCTATATATCTATTTTTATATCTATTTTTATTCGGTTATCTTTTCAGCCAAATATAATAATTTTATGCAAATTATGCAAAATAAAAGGACTATCAAACGATAGTCCTAATTTAATATTAGATTGAGTAATTATGAGAAATTACCATACACAAGGTCTTCAGCTTCTTCAACAGAAATATCCATTGAACAAGAAAGTTCCGAAAATAGATTTCTTGATGAAATTCTCATATACTTTTCATCAATAGCAGAAAGGCTCTTCCCTACTCTCTGACGCTTTTTCTTTCTGGCGACAAAGTACTTTAGCATAGCAACCAGTACTTCCGGAGTAGCCTCTTTCATACATTTTCTATATGCTTCATCTCTAAACCTATCAAATTTAACATCAATAGGATCGACTTGAGGAATATTGTCAATCAATCCCTCTGCCTCTGCTTTAGTCATTGGTAAACGCATATTCTCTTCATTTTCTTGTGGTATGTAATAAACATTATCACTTTTCTGAATATCGTGCATAACATAGTAATTTTTTCTAATCTTGCTATGAGGCATCTTCATTCTTTCAATTCTGTCAATTACACAGGCAACACCATTGCTGTTGATTACCTTGTCACCCTCTTGATACATCTTTCATTCTCCATTCAAATAACACTATTCAGTCTGAGTTTCTTAATAATTCGATTTATTACTCATATATTTCTTACACATATATTATATCACATTTTACAAAAATTTCACATACCTTTAAAAGTAAAATTTCTTGCGAAAAAACTCTTAATTTTACAGAAAAATGCACAAAAAATAAACAATTAATTATTGACAAATTAGAGAACCACTGATATAATTAAAAATACTGTTAGGGCCAATAGCTCAGTTGGTCAGAGCCACCGGCTCATAACCGGTTGGTCCGGGGTTCGAATCCCTGTTGGCCCACCATAGAACGCATTAGCATTTGCTAGTGCGTTTTTTATTGTACATTAATAATTTTAGTTGTATAATTATGTTATTACACTTTAAGAGGTTTTATTATGAATAAGGAACTAGCTTACAAATTAGTTAAAAATAATGATGAAATTCATTCTTTCTATCTTCTTGCAGACAAAGTATGGCATGAGTACTTTCCTTGTATTCTTGAGAAAGAACAAATTGACTATATGGTTGAAATGTTCTTTAGTAAAGACGCTATGGATAAGCAAATTAATAGTGGCTATGAATTTTATTTCGTACAGAAAGATAATGAAAACATAGGTTTCATTGTTGTTCATCCGGAAGAAGAAAAGTTATTTTTAAGCAAACTTTACCTAACACTTGAAAACAGAGGTAAAGGCTATGCAAGTAAAATGATGAACTTTGTTATCGCAAGAGCAAAAGAGCTAAAGAAGAAATCAGTTTACTTAACTGTAAATAAATACAATAAGCACACAATTGATGTGTATAACCATTGTGGCTACAAAACAATAAGAAGTGAACAAACTGACATTGGCAAAGGTTATATTATGGATGACTATGTAATGGAACTTACATTATAATGCAAAAAACTCCTTTTTATTTGACTACTGCACTTTAATGTGGTAAAATGATAAAGACTTTTTATTATGGAGGGGTATTATGACAACATCCAACATATGCATATTAATATCCATTGTAGCATATCTTTTCCTTGTGCTAATAATCGGTGTTGTATGTGCTAGACAAAACAATTCTGTAGATGACTTTTATTTAGGTGGCAGAAAACTAGGTCCACTTGTAACTGCAATGAGTGCTGAGGCCTCTGATATGAGTTCTTGGCTACTTATGGGACTTCCAGGTGTTGCATACCTAAGTGGTGCTAGTGAAGCTGTGTGGACAGCTTTAGGCCTTGCTATCGGTACATATTTTAACTGGCTAATTGTTTCTAAAAGACTTCGTAACTATAGCCAAAAGATTGATGCTATTACTATTCCGGAGTTTTTCTCAAAAAGATATGGTGAAAAGAATAAGGTTATTATGGCAATTTCAGCAGTAGTAATCATTGTATTCTTTGTTCCATATACTGCATCCGGTTTTGCTGCTTGTGGTAAGCTATTCAGTACAGTATTTGGTCTTGAATATCATTTGGCAATGGTAATCTCTGCACTTGTTATTGTAGGTTACACAACTATCGGTGGTTTCCTTGCAGCATCAACAACAGATTTTATGCAAAGTATTATTATGACAGTTGCATTAATTGTTATTCTTGGCTTTGGTACTTATTCTGCCGGTGGTTTTGAAAATGTTATTGCAAATGCTCAGTCATTACCGGGTTACTTTAGTTTAACAGAAAGCTTTGATGCAGCTACAAAAACATCAACACCATTTAGCTTACTTTCAATATTCTCCCTACTAGCTTGGGGTCTTGGTTACTTTGGTATGCCACATATTTTACTAAGATTTATGGCTATTGGTGACAGTAAACAGTTAAAGCTATCAAGAAGAGTTGCAACTGTATGGGTTGTTATTTCACTTGCAATTGCAGTATTTATCGGTTTTGTAGGTCTTGCTATGACAAATAACGGTACTCTTGAACACTTAGCTGATAGCGAAACTATCATAATAAGCATTGCAAATCTACTTTCTAAGAATGGTATTGTATTTGCTTTATTAGCCGGTGTTATCTTGGCCGGTATCTTGGCATCAACAATGAGTACTGCTGACAGTCAGCTACTGGCTGCATCTTCCGGTGTATCAGAAAACATTGTTGGTGGATTATTTAAGGTTAAAACATCAAAAAAATCAGCTATGATTATTGCCAGAGTTACACTTCTTGTAATCTCAGTTGTAGCAGTTATCCTAGCTTGGGACCCTAACTCATCAGTATTCCAAATTGTATCATTTGCTTGGGCCGGTTTTGGTGCAGCATTTGGTCCTGTTGTACTATGTGCTTTGTTCTGGAAAAGAGCTAATAAGTACGGTGCATTCTCCGGTATGTTTGTAGGTGGTGCTATGGTATTTGTATGGAAGTACCTAATCGCTCCTATCGGTGCATCTAACCCTGAACTTTCATTCTTAAACATTTATGAACTACTACCTGCTTTCTTAGCCGGTTTAATCGTAATTATTGTTGTTAGCTTACTAACTAAAAAGCCTAGTCAGGACATTGTAGATACTTTTGAAGAAGTAAAGAAAATGAATTGATTTATGGTAAGTAAGTTAAGTCAGTTTTGTCATATAGTTATCTACTGTAAAGAACACTATTCAAAAGATACAACTGTATTTGTAGCAAATCAAATGAAAAACCATAGAAAAGTATTTCAATTAGAAAAACTAATAGATAAGCATTTGCCTGAGAAGGAATTATTAAATGAGATTAAAAGTTGGAAAACGATTTTTAATCATCACATTTAACACTAATATTTAGATAAGGATACCATCATTGGTATCCTTATTTTTTGCTATTTTGATTTTAACTAAGTATTCATACATTTACTATATTAACACTTGATCAATTGATACAGCTTAAATCTGAGGATTTATAGGCATAGCAAAAGGCTGTTGCCTCATTGCAACAGCCTTTGCTTATTTCTCGTTATAATCATCTTTAACTATATGATTATAAACATCATCAATCTTTTTCATTTTAGGGTCATCAATCTCTAATGACTTTTTCTTTTCTTTTTCTAACCTTTCTTCCTCTTGAAGTCGCTTAATAATATCATTAATATCAGCCTTAGGTTTTGCATTACCTGTAAGAACTCTTATGAAATTAATAAGTTCATCAAGGAAGATTAGTATAATCAGTAGCAAGAATATTACCAGACCCCATGGTGACAAGAACAAGTTGTACAAAGAATTGACAAGTGGTATTTTTGCAACAAATTTTGCTTTAACTTGGCTTATCTTTATTGGATGGTCAGGTGTATTGTTAGCAATACCTTGAGTTTGCAACATTGTGTTGCCATTATCATCCTTATAAGGAGCTTTAATAACCTTATGGGTGATAACCATACCGTCAAGTGAACCACTGCCATCATAGGAAATTATGTCCCCTACTTTGATTTCACTTTCTTCTACCGATTTATCAAGGATAATATCTCCAACATGCAATTCCGGTTCCATACTACCGGTTGTTACCCTAAAAATAGTATAGCCAAATACTGTTGGAGTTTCTCCATTTATTCTGGTTACCACAATAATAACCATCGCAATTCCCAGTAATACAACTAAGAACCACCCGATGGTGTTCTTTACTGTGACAAATGTTTTATACTTTTTTGATTTTTCTTTTACTGCTTTCTTCACACTATCACCAAATAATATTTATACTATAAGATTATAGTGTCAAATTGATTTTGTCAACACTAACAGTAATATCAGAAGAACCTTCATTCTTAATATACCAATATACAGCCACTAAATTTTCTTTAGTTTTTTCATTATAAGGATATGTTACCATATTAGTAACTACCGGAACACTGATTAATTTTTTCGTTTCAGCTGTAACAACCAGTCTACAATTAGCAGTTTGAGTGTCTCCATGAGCACCGGTAGCAGTTAATGTCAATTTTGTTTGACCAACAGCCTTACCGGTAACTACACCATTACTATCAACTGTTGCTATTTTACTATCTTCTACTTTGTAATTAATACTTGTTCCTTGAGCAATAGCAGAAAGATCAATAGTCTTACCAACACTAACTGTTGCTAAAGAATAAAACTGCTTAATACCTGCACCCTCGCCTGTAGAAGCATAGTCAGCATCAGTATTACCACTGGAATTTTTGAAAATACCAATCAAATTATTAGTATTTGCATTAGTATTATCTGAACCATAATATGTATCATTATTTTTAAGTCTAGGTTTTACACAAGTTGCATCATATGGAATCTCAGCATGATAAAGATAGTATTGGGATTTAAATGCTTCTATTGTGCCATGCTGATAATCAGAAGCCACAACTGAATTACCTGGAGTAACACCATCACCCCAATAGTGAACTGAAAAATCAGCAGGATTAAAATTGTTTGAAGTATTAAATCCAACATAAACATTTTTCTTGTTTATATCGTTGATAACCTTGTTACCGGTATTAGATTGTAGATGCTTATAGGTTTTCATAGGATTATTAACACCTACATATGTGTTGGCATAATTAGAAGATTCAACTCCGGAAAGATAAAGTGAAACTGTTTGAGCTTTTAGTTCACCGGTATTCTTTATCTCTGTTTTATAGCACAATCTTTTACCGGCAGGTACAGTTTTACCATTTATTTCAGAAATAGAAGTTGTATCATAAACTCCCTCTTCACTAGTCATTTCGTAAGTTTTAACATCAAAATTTTTACTAGAAGTTTGATTATAAGAATTCTTACTCCAACTAAAAGAATTACCGTTTCCTTCGTTAGGTCGGGTAAACCATGAGAAAGTGTTGGTTGTAACACACAAAAAGCATAATATTAATGATAAGCACAAAATTGCAATTATTCTTGTTTTTCTCATAGTTTCACCTCCATATCATAAGAATTACCATTCACCCGGTACATTATTTGAAGTATTATCCTTATCCATATAATAAGCACTTGCATATATAAAATCGGTAACTTCATTAGATATTGCACTATCATTAGTACCAAACTTGATACTAGCTGATTCGTTAGGAATATCTACATAATAAATAGGCTCATTATTGGAATTGGTCAACTTAGTATTAGTCATTAATTTTTTCTCAAAATCGGAACCGCCTTTTACTTTATAATAGCAACACACACTACTCCATTTTCTTGTATTTGTAAGATATATTCTAATATCACCATCAGGACTATAACTAGACCATACACCAGACGTTGTCCAGTTACCATTTTTGCTTGTTTTAATTAGAAAGTAACAGTTATTACTGTTATCTAACTGTGGCAATTCCAAATCCGCAGTTTGAGTACTTTTATTATTATTAAATATAACATGAGAAAAAGTATTATTATCAACCATCTTTTCATATCCATTTGATATATAGCTAACTTTCCTCATTTCACTGCCATGCCAAGGAGCATTTGAAATATCAGTACCTTTTTTCCACATATATGCATATACAGGATCCCATTTATCTGAGTTCCTAAAGTAGATTACCTTAGATTTTTTGTTTTCAAACTTAGCATAAAATTTCTCAGGAGTTGAATCAACTACCGGATTAATTACATAAGAACTGTCTGTACTTACAACTGTACCTGTACATTCATCATCAGTGTACCAACCTTTAAATTCATAACCTGAATCAGCTGTAGCCACTAGTTCAACCTTTGAACCTAAATTAACAGTAACAGAAGTGTTTGTTGAACCGTTAATACCAACCGATGATTTACCAACGTCTGATTTTGACTGACAATCTACTGAAATTTTCTTTGTTTTTATCTTAAACTTAGCGTAATACGTTACATCTTTTTCACCTATGCCACTTAATAAAGTAGTTTTATCTGAACTAACTGACGTTTCACAATTTTTATCACTGTACCAGTTCTCAAAGTCGCAGTAATCATTATTTACTGATGTAAATGAAAAATCTTTGCCATACTTAACTATTAATTTTAGATATGTACCACTTTCATTACCTGATTTTACGTTACCATATGCACTTTGCTCGGATAACTCAGTAACATCACTGTATGAGTACGCATATGCCTCAACATTAAATGTTTTTAAAACAAATTTAGCATAAATATTCTTATCGGCTTTTACTGAGCTAACTGTGTAACTTTCCTCACTTGAAAGTTTATTTTCCGAAGAACAAGCATTGTCACTATACCAACCGTCAAATACATAACCGGAGCCATCAGCAGGAACAGCCGTAAATGTTACAGAACCACCATGATTTACAATAACTTGAACTTTTGCTTTTGACTCATTACCATAGGTGATTTTGTTTCCTTGTTTGTTATCACCGCCATCTTCAGAAACTGCACTTGCAGTAACTGTATATTTCTTGATTTCAAATCTGGCATAGAAAGTTCTATCAGTAGGATTAACACTGTCAATCTCAACATTAGCAGGGTTTTCACCGGTAATCTGAGTACCTCCGGTAGCACTGTCATACCAACCCACAAAGTCATAGCCTTCTTTTGGAGTAGCAGTAAGTTCTACTGTTTCTCCAACAGTTACATCACTTTTAATTGCCTTGTCAGATGCAGTACCGGAATTAATCTTAACCGTACCACCTGTGTCACCTTGAACATCATCAGTTACGGCAATAACATTGACGGTATAAGTTTTCTTAAATAATGCATATAAAGTTATATTGCTGTCACTACCTATTTTAAATTTACTGTCTGTTACAGGAGCTTTAATTGTACAATCAATATCTTTGTACCAACCCATAAACTTGTAACCCGGTTTTGCAGTAGCATTTAGAGGAACCGTAGTACCCTCTTCTCCGTAATAAAATTGTTGATTATTGCTACCAATAGAAATATCGCCCATTGTGCTGTCTGAGTCAGTGCCATATTTCACTTCTACACGCTTCTTGCTAACAACCAGTGTAAAGTCATTTACTGCTACATCTCCGTTATTACCACCGTTAGAATCTTGAAGCCAAAGAGAAATTTTTACTTCTTTACTAGAATTTGCAGGTATAGAAAATACCGGTAAAGTCACATTTTTGTCTGAATTAGTATATTCGTCAAAAGCGTTAACCTTAGTTTCTGAAAGCGTACCGTCAGTAGCTGCTACAACATTTTCAGTAGCAGCATTTTTAGAGAATATCTTAGTAGCACCATCAACTGTAATAGCAATTCGCACTCTGTTGTCTGTTACTGCTTTATCACCGATTTTGATTGATGGTATATTACCAAACTTAAAATCTTCACTCTTATTTTTTTCTTTATTTACTACTTTAAGATTATAACCAATGTAGTTTACATTACGGTCATTTACAGTTGATTGACGATAATTATTGTTATCACCAACAATAGGGAAATAAAAGTTCTGACCGTCAGCACTGGAACAAGTTGATAAATGAACGTTACCAGCCTTTTTAAAATAAGCGTCTAGATCCAACGCTTTATCGTAACCACTGCCGGAACCGATATTCGCAACTGTCTTAACAGGATTGTCAATTATACCGCCACCGGTAAGTGCCAAAGAAGAAATTGTTTCTACCCAAGAAAACGTTGTACCGGTAATTAAAAGCATAATTTGGATAAGTGCTACAACTGATAGTACAATTGTCTTAATTGACATACGACCAAGGAAATAATCACTTTTCTCAGTTTTTTTGCCATGTAATGGCCTTTTCTTATTCATTTGTGACATCTCCTTATCTTAATAATTCATTAATTTGTTCTATGAGCAACATCATCATTTGAAATTTCCATTGTAATATTCATACTTCTATTAAATATAACATTTTGATTTATTCTAATTGTCTTTGTATCTGATTTGCTCTTTAGCACAAAAGCAGTTAAAATCGAATTGACTTTCATCTCATAATCATTAATCTTACCATTATTATCAATCTTACAAACATCATTGTCCAATTTCATAGGAACCAATGTTCCATCGGTAAACTTAGCATACATTGTGTAACCATGATTATCAATATCCTCTTTTATCCAATTCTTATTATTAGTAGTTATGTTAAAGTCAATACCTATCTTAATCTTAGCATTTGGATCTTCAACAATTCCACCACCGGAGCCACTGCCACCTGAACCGGAACCACCACCGGAAGAAGAACCACCACTGGAAATATTTTCGTAATCCCAATAACCCAAACAAGGTGATAATCTCTCTGATATATCCTCAGTTTTACTATAACCATTACCACCAAGAGCTGTATAAACAGTTTTTCTTGTACCATTTATTACTCTGGACTCTTGAAGTGGAGCTTTTTTTCTGTCAGTATTTAGCTTTTTTGCCCACATTGTTTCAACCTGATCTCGGGTATACCATGCGTTATAAATCATTTCATCGTTAAGACTGTATCTATTAAAGGTTATATCTGTTACAACTTTTTCAGGAATTGGAGCAACCCATGTTGGATTACCCTTATCATCATTACCGTTTTCTTGCATAATAACTGTTCGATAAGGTGAACCTGTTGTAGTAATGTCTTTATAAGTCATAGTTACAATACAGTCATTGTCCTTATTAATCCAATGTGTTACTGAAGCATCATCATCACCTACAGTATCATCTACAAAAGTAATCCATTCCATATCTTTAAAATTACTTTCAAGTTCTATATCGATAGAAAGATCTTTACCTGCATATTTATCACAATTATCACCTGTGCCCTCAAGCCACGCAACCATAGTCACCTTCTTTGGGGTCGTGCCCTCTAGTGTAAATATTGGCTTACCTACTGCGTAGTAGTAATCAGAGAATGAAATGGAAGTTGAATTTTCTGTATTTATAACCAAACCAGTATCCAAAGCAGTCGAACTAATTGCCGGATAAGTCTTTGCATATCTGTCAACAAGGGCAGTTGGATCAAAAACTGTTGGTTTATCCTGACTGTCAGTAATGAATGCAATCCTAATGGGACAAGCATCGTGAGTAACAATACCGGTTGGTTTCAAAGGGTTATTTTTATCTTCAAACAAAATCTGTGTTGAACCATTAAAAACTTCATCACCGACTGTAATTGTGTAACTCTTTACATAAACATTAGTTTCCTTTGAGTCTGCACTAACAGTAAAATCTTTGTACAAAAACCTTTGGTTCTTGTCACCAACAGTAGCATCTCTATATTGCAATGAGTAGGTTAAATTATTATCACCATCTACGTTATTATTCGGAAAAAATAAATTTCTGCCATCAACACTTGATGCCTCATCAATTTTAAAGTTATCAACTTTAATATGATTTGTAATATCTTCACCATCATTAACACGAAGCCCTGTGCCTGAATTAAAATTCATAATATTTGAATTAATATTTGCCTTATCCTTAATTGTAAACCAAGATACTGTTGTACCAACAAGCACCATAACAACTAAAAAGAGTGATATATATGAATAAGAAATACCCTTAAAACTATGTGAAACATTACCACAATGTTTTGAAACATACTTTTCTTTTTTCACACATATCACTTCCTTTCAATTTAATGCCTTATTATAAGGATAACTTAATTGTTGCCTTAAACTTTCCACCAACCATAGCAAATCTTGCTTCATCATCTTCACCGTCAACCCAAATATTTACTGTTGTCATACCTGTAGCATATTCATCACTAGGTTGCTTTTTTGTTAAATTGGCAAACTTACAATTTTCACCTAATTTAAAATCATTATTTGTGTTTGTAATAACACCTTCATATTCTACAGGTGTAGTACCTTGAGGCACGCCTGTCTTGCCATCTGAGTTTTTCGCTACTTCCCAATACTTATGTTTAAACGTATCGCCGGAATTATTATTTAAAGTAACTTCCTTTTTGTCACTGTCATAGTGAATTTGAGGTGCAGGTATCCAAAGATTTTTTATTGTGGGATCTGTACTGTTTACAGTAGAAAGTCTTACTGCTCCAACAATACAGTCTTTAGAAAAATTACCATCATCACTTTTATTACCGGAATTTTCACCTGTTAACGTGGTAGAGATTGGAGAAATCTCTGTTTCTGAATTCAAATTAACCACATGATCTTCACCCGTTTTCATATAAACATCAATTGATAAATAAGCATCCTTATCAGCAACATCCCACACACCACTTGTATCAGGCTTAGCCTTACCATTTTCTTGAGTAAGCTTTGGTTTATAGAAATCCGTACCGTCACTTGTAATTTCGATAATTGACTGTTCTTTCAAGAAAGGATACGCATCTTTAGTTAACGTAATTTCCCCTTCAGACCATTGAGTTTCATCATTAACATCAGGAGCTTTTTCACCATGTCTTACTACTGCAATTTTTAGACCTTTAGGTGCTTCGCAGGTAACATTGATACCATCAGCAGTTGCCTCGGTCTTGTTTGTAAACCAAGAGATAACACCGGTTAGTGCGATAATAGTAAGCACAGCCATAACTATTAAGTTTTTCATAACTAGGGATTTGATATCCCTTTTTACTTTTACAAGTTCCTGGTCTTTACTCATATTACCCTCACTACTTTTAGGTTATTTAATATTCTCTAGTTCCTCAGCAGTAAACATTTTTTTCTTAGCTTTTAGCTTAATGGCTTTAACCTTTTTAGCTTCTTGTTCTCTAATTTCTTTAACTTTCTTATTATACTCTTTTTCCAGTCGTTTTTCAACTTCTTTTAGCTTTTGATTAAACTTCTTTTCTTCTTCAGAATAAGCCTTATCTTTCTGCTTTTTAACCTTAGCAATTTCTGACTGATGAATCTTTCTTTCCTTTGCTAAGGAATCAGCAGCACTTCTGTGTAGCTTTTCTATTTCTTTAGAATGGTTAGTGTTAATCTTGCTAATTTCTTTTTCTTGTTCATCTTTTAGTACAACAAGTTTAGCTTCATAAATCTTTCTTTCTTTTTCATTAGTCTGATTTAAGCTATCCTTTTCCTTTTGGAAAGATGCCTGTTGCTTTGACATTTCATTTTGAAAATTAGCTTTTTCATTAGCCATTTTCTTGTCAAAGTTAGCATTTAACTTGTTGATATTTTCAGCATTTTTAGAATTAATTTCTTCTACCTCTGCTTTATGCTCTGCATTAATAGAGTTAACATTTTCACTATGCTTTCTATTAATTTCAGCAACTTCATTTTGGTGGTTACTATTGATAGTAGAAATTTCTTCACTATGCTTTGTGTTGATAGAAGCAATTTCATTATTATGATTTGCAACTAAAGTATCAACTTCATTTTTATGTTCTAAGTTCAAACGGCTAATTTCAGCACTATGTTCTTTTCTTTCGGTTTCAATAGTGTTGTTAAGGTTGGCAACCTTATTATTTAAAGAAGAAATTTCTGCCTTTTGATTAGCAATAATTCTATCTCTTTCGGCAATATCTTCCTTCAACTTAGCAATAATACCGTTTAACTTTACGATTTCTTTATTTAAAGAATCAATCTCTGCTCTTAACTGTTTTTCAAGTTCAAGTAGTCTTGTGATTTCTGCTTTCGCCTTTTCAAGTTCAGCAGTTAACTTTTCTACCTTATCTTCCAGTTCGGCAATCTTCTTTTTCTGTTCTTCAATGATACCTAATAATCTTTCGATTTCAGCCTTGAGTTTTTCAATTTCTTCTTCAAGAACCATAATCTGTTTCTTTAGGTCTTCAATCTGTTCATAAGCTAAGTTCAACTTATTAGTCAGCTCAACAATTTGTTGTTCTCTTAGCTCAAGAGTCATATTTAACTGTTCAATTGTTGCCTTTAATTTATGAATTTCAGTTTCTCTTTCACGAATTTCCTGAAGTCTAATGTTCATTTCTTCCTGACGAACTTCTTTCAGCTTTTTCTCAAAAGCTATTCTAGACTTTGTACTTTGGTCAGCAAGAGCCTCTTCTTCAGCTTTTTCGTCTAAATACTTTTCGTGAAGAGCTTCCTTCAAAGCCGGACTTTGTTCAATTTCCATAACGAAACGGTTAAGGCTCATAAGTCCGTAAATATCACGCTTAATATCCTTACTCATTTCACCATTAAAGGCATTTTTCTCAACAACAAAGCCAGGTTTTTTGTATTTTTCTAGGAATGTCCAAAGTTGAACAGCCTCTTTAAAGTTAGGGTTCTTCTTCAAAAGGTTCGTCATTGTAAGTGGTGAATGAACCGGCTCAATACCAACTAACTCTTTCATAAGTTGTGAATTTAAGATACCCTGTGTAATTTGTCTGATTCTAACTACTCTGTCAAAATCACTTAAATTTTCAACATCTTCATTATTATCAACTTTTTCAACTTCATGGTTTTCATCTCTAAAGTCAAAGTTAAACTTTATCTTCTGACCATGATAGTCAACATCTCTGTGGATATGTGTTTCATAAAGTGAGTCTTCCGGAGTTTCTCTTAACTTTCTAAATCTTTCCGAAATAAATCTTGAAATGTTGGTAAGAAGTGTAAACAACATTCTGTTTTCATAAATGTTATATGTATCTTCTTTTCTAACATTAAGTAATTTGTTAGGAATAACATCACCACGTTCATCAATTTTTGAAATATAATTAGCATGGGATGCTAAATGTTTAACAGTTTCTGGACCTACCTTCTTGATTTTTGCAACATTAACTACTTCTTCTTCGGAAATAATTGTTCTACGCATTTCATCAACTGCATTTTGGATATAAGGCAAGGCATATTCAATTGCTTCAACCCAGTCCATATCAATATAACGAGAGAAGATTTCACCACTGTGAACATCCTCACCGTTATCGGCTCTAT
>ULME01007168.1_pt1 | contig 13132 bp, 11 predicted proteins | sample 1951591 | NCBI WGS metagenome assembly ULME01 (sample SAMEA4835544, study PRJEB28245) | human gut metagenome | biome: gut microbiome; material: fecal sample | place: Denmark | collected 2008
ATAAATCAAGTCCACTTATTAATTTGTTATACGTATTTCTTGTTATTGTTCCTTTTCCACTTGCATATTGGAATGCAGCATTTTTCATATCTATTATTTCATACCTATTTTCTGATGCTGTACCATTATCTAGCATATATAAAGGAGTATAATCCACTTTTCTTAAAAAAACCTCACCAGTTTCTCCACTTTTTCTAAGTTCTATGTTTAAAATTAATTCTACTTTTGCATTATCTTCTACAATTGATGAACAAAAATTTCCTAAAGAATATGCTACTAAGACATTTTTTCCTTCTTTATTTTGTCTTATTTCCATTGGCTGAACAGTTGCAGGATGTGTTCCTATTATTAAAGTTACTCCATTATCTACTAAAAAATCGGCAATTTTTCTTTGTCCTTCACTTACTTCGTTTGAATACATATCTCCCCAATGCATTAACACACAAATTGTATCTGATTTTTGTTTTGCATATTCTATGTCTTTTTTTGCTTGCTCTTCACTAAAAATGTTTACGGTCTCTAGCTCTTTGCTTGTTTTACTCTGCTCTTCATTTACTCCATATGTATATGCTAAAAATGCAATTTTTACGCCATTTACATCTTTTATTAATATATTATTTTCTTCAAGTCTATCTCCTAAAACATCATAATTCATTTCTTGCAAATACTTTTTTGTGTCTTTTAGTCCATTTATTCCATAATCTAAAGCATGATTATGTGCTAAACTTACTACATTTATACCTGCTTTCTTTACTGCCATTGCAAATTCCCTTGGCGAATTTGATTTATTATATCCAGAAAATTGAGCATTTGTAAAATTAGTTTCCATTGTACCTATTACTAGGTCACTTCTTTCTATAAATGGATTTATATTTTTAAATATACTATTAAAGTCATAACTATTGTCCTTATTTTTAGCGTCCATAAGCATTTCGTCGCCACATAATATATCTCCTACAGTAGAAATTCTTACTAACTTATCCATTTTATTTACTTCTTCATTTGTTGATGAAATATTATTTAATGTCTCTGTAAAAATGGACTCTATTTGCTTATCTAACTCCTCTTTTTGCTTAGCAAGTAATTGCTTATCTTGATAATTTCTGTAAAACATAATTCCACTTGAAATACATATAATTGCTGTTAAAATTGCTACAATAATTAAAAAGTTTCTCATTGTTAGTAAATCTTTAATTCTTGTAATTTTCCTTTTATCTTTTCTTCTGTCTTTTGGCATTTCTTTTCCTCCAAATAATTACTATACTAATAATTTAACATATTACAAAAAATAAGTAAATGGTATTTTTAGGTTTTTATTTAAATGCTCAAAATTTTTTCCATTTCTGCATTACGTTTTACTTTTTGAGTTGTAGTTTTTATAAGAGGTTCATCTGTCACTATTATTTCTCTAATATATTTATATGCTGGCATTTGTTTATTTATATTGTTACGAATATCTTGCCAAATTATATTATGGTATTCTTGTTTATTTTTATTAGGATATAATTGTTCCATTATTTCTTTATTATACACAATTTTAGCACATATTTTTAAATCATCTTCTTTATCTGGTTTACCAAACACCATACATTCTGACACATAATCTAATTTATTTATTAATATTTCTAATTCTTCTGGAAATATATTTTTACCATTTTTTAATACAATAACATACTTTTTTCTTCCAGTTACAAATAAAAAACCGTCTTTGTCAAATTTACCAAGGTCTCCTGTATAAAACCATCCGTCTTTTAAAACTTCTTTTGTTGCTTCTTCATTATCTAGATATTTATGCATTATTATTGGCCCTTTAGCAATTATTTCTCCTATTCCTTCATTATTTGGATTATCTATTTTTATTTCTATTCCTGGAAGAGCAAAGCCTACTGAACCATCTCTTTTATATTTATCATTTTCTCCTGCAAGAACTGGTGATGTTTCTGTTAGTCCATATCCTTGTAAAAGATTAATACCTATATCTCTAAAAGCTTTTATCGCATCTACGCTTATTGCAGCTCCACCAGATATAAACATCCTCAAATTTGGTCCTAATGCCTCCAAAATTTGTTTAAATACTTTTCTTCTTACATCTATTTTTATTTTTAATAGTCCTCTTGTTACTTTTCTCATAGTATTAACAAGCTTTGATTTTCCTTGTTCTTCAATTGTTTTCATCATTTTTTTGTACATTATTTCTAACATTAATGGAACACAAACAAAACCTGTTATATTAAATTCCTTCAAATTTTTTTGTATATATTTTAATCCATCACAAAATACTATTGTAATTCCACATGATGTTCCATATAAAAAAGTAGTTGTTGACTCAAAAGTATGGTGTAATGGCAAAAATGATAAAAATCTATCTGTCTCATATATTTTTGCAATTTGACTTAAAGCTGTAATATCTGCACAAATATTAGACTGAGATAAGGCTACTGCCTTTGCTATTGATGTCGTTCCAGATGTAAATAAAATAATAGAAATTTCATTCGGATTTAATTTAACATTTAAATATTTATTTACATTATTAAGTTCTCCATCTAATTTGCTTTTTAATTTGCTATCTTTTACTTCATTTTTGTTTTCTTTACTATTTTCTAAATTATTATTTTTTTTATTAATAACATTTTGTTCTGTTATGCATAAATCCAATAGTTTTTTTCCTTTATTTAAAATATCTCCATACTTTGTAAAATCTTCTAAGTTATCCATACAAATATAATATTTCAAATTAGATGTTTCTTCTTGTTTTATCTTATTAAATACTTCTGCATACTTTTTATCAAATATAACTGCTTCTACTTTGCTTCTTACAATTAGACTTTCTATTTCATTATTTGGTAATGACTTATCTAATGGAACTACTGTAAGTCCTGCTGTTCCAACAGCTAAATAACTAGTGCACCATTCATACCTATTTGGAGATATTATTGCAACTCTTTTATTTATGAAATCTAAAGTAAGTAATCCAGACCCTAATGCTTCTATGTCTCTTGCAAATTCTGCATATGTTATTTTTATATGTTCTTTATCATGCACTTCTTTTTTGTACTCAAATGCAATATTATTAGCATATCTAGTTTTATATCTGTCTACTAGCTCTCTGTAATCTTTTAAAACTTCACCTTCATAAATTTTTCTTTTATTCTTTTTCATAGAACTTCTTCGTTCCTTTCATTTATATTTTTTTGATATAAGATTTAAATTATATATAATTTATTTTTGGTTATTTTTATATAACTTTAAATAATTTATAAATTCAAATTTATGTCAAAATTACTTTATCCATTTTATAGCCTATTTCAAAAAAAAGCAAATTGTAGACCATACGGTCTAAATTTGCTTTTAATCATTACTACACATATGTTTTCTTGTCATTTCTAATAAATCTAAAGGAGTAAATCCAATAATTTGATTCTTGGACCTGTCCTTTTTTAAACATTCATTTAACTCTTCTAGTATTTTATTTTTTGTTTCATCTTTTTCCATATCTATATAATCTATAATAATAATTCCACCAATATCTCTTAATCTTAGCTGTTTTGCAATTTCTATAGTAGCTTCTTTATTTACTCTATATACTGTTTGTTCTAAATCCTTTCCACCAATATATTTTCCAGAATTTACATCTATTGCAGTTAAAGCTTCTGTTTTGTCTATTGTAATAAATCCGCCACATCTAAGCCATATTTTTCTACTTCTTGCTTTTTCTATTTGACTTTGTAAGTCATACAAATCTAATATATTTGCTTGTTTTCTTAATTCTAATTTAATATTACTTGCTCCAGACTGCTCTAATATATTTGAAATTTTTTCATGTATTTCTATATCATTTGTTACTATTCTTTCTAAATTTTGATCTATTAAATCTGTTAATAGCTTTCCTATAATTCCTTCATTTTCGTATATTAAAGTTGGTTCTATATTTTTTTCTTTTTTAATATTTGTAAAATTTTCTTGTATTAATTCCCATAATTTAACTAAACTTTTTATATCTCTTTTTATAAATTCTATATCTTTATTTTCTGCAGATGTTCTAACAATTGCTCCATAATTTTTTGGTAATTCTTCTTGAACTATTTTTTGCAATTCTTTTCTTTTATTAAGGTCAGTTATTTTTTTAGAAATTGTAATAAAATTAGTATCTGGTAAAAGCACTACAAATCTTCCAGGTAAACTAATATTAGTAGATACTCTTGCACCTTTTTTATTTGTACTATCTTTTTTTACTTGTACTAAAATTGGCATACCTACCCTTATATAATCTTTTATGTCATATTTACTTAATAATTCATTTTTATTTCCAGTTTCATTACTAACTTTAGGAATAACATCTTTTATATGCATAAATGTATTTTTTTCTTCACCTATATTTACAAATGCAGCTTGCATTCCTTGTAATACATTTTCTACTCTTCCAAGGTAAATATTCCCTTCTAATCTATGCATATCTGGTCTTTCTTCATATCTTTCTACTAACTTACCATTTTCTACGAGTGCTATTTGTTTATATACTCCATCACTGTTTATAATTAATTCTTGCATACAAATCCTCTCTTATAATAAGCTTAATTAAACTTATTCATTGCATAATTTATTCCATGTTTTAAAATTTCTTCTATAGCTTTTTCTGCTTTTTCTATACCTTCTTCTAATATTGTTAATTCTTCTTCTGGAACATATCCTATAACATAATCTATCATGGCAAGTTTTATTATAGGCTGTCCTATACCAACTCTTATTCTTGGAAATTCTTCTGTTCCTATTTCTTTTACAACAGACTTCATTCCATTATGCGTACCAGGTCCACCTTTTGTTCTAATTTTTACTTTGCCTGGTTCTACATCTATATCATCATAAATAACAAGTAAATTTGAATAATCCACTTTATAAAAATCTAGCATTGGCCTTATAGCTTCTCCACTAAGGTTCATATATGTTTGTGGCTCTAATAAAATTACTTTTTCATTTTCTATTATCCCTGTACCGTATTTTCCATTAAATTTACTCTTGGTAATAGGTATATTATATTTTTTTGATAATTTATTTAATACTTTAAACCCCATATTATGCCTTGTATTTTCATACTCTTTTCCTGGGTTTCCGAGACCTACTATTAAATACATTTTTAACCTCTTTTTGTCAAATGTTATTATAGTTTAAAACTGTTTGAAATTATAACATATATTTATATTTTTGTAAATTTTATATTATAGAATTTTAGAAACAATCTCTTTCTCATACTTTTCATCACTGATATCTTGTATGTTATTTTCTCCGTCTTTTACTTCTGTAACATATTTTGTTTCTATTTTTATTTTTTCAGTTGCCTTTCTTAGAAACCATTCATATTCTATATCAACATGTCCAATGTCAATAACCCTAAAACCTGCTTCATATAAATCATAAGCCAATATGGTTGCAGTAGGCCCTACAGCTAAAAGGATTAACTTATTTTCTCCATATTTCTTAGTTTCTGAAAGTATTTTATCATATATATCATAAGCATTTTCTGAAGGACATATAATTCTTTCTATAGAATTTGCATTGTCAAATAAATCATTTCCTACTCCTAATCTACTATATTCTCCTTCAACTATTAAAATATCCTTTTTGTCCCATATACCTCTTAGCTTTTCCACATATTTTTTTACATTAGTTTTATCTTTATAATCTATATAAAATCTAGTAATGTTTGACGAATAATATTGTTTATTTTTAGATAATAACTTTAATAGCTTAAATTTATTACTGCGTAGCCATCCTTTCCAAAAGTTATTAGCAAAATCATTGTAATTTTCTGAATATTTTAAGTCAATTACATTATTTATTCCTATAAGTAGCTTTTCCTCATTACTTTTTAGAACTTGCTCCAACCTTCTTCCTAATTGCTCATTATATGTTTGATATTTCATTCCTTTACCTAAAATCATATCAAATTCTCCATCGCCAAATCTTGTTATTGAGCAATTATCATTTATTATTTTATCTATTGTTTCTTCTGGTAATTTAATTTTAAAACCTTGTAAAATTTTTAATACATTTCCTATATATTTTTGTTTTTTATGGCTAATTTTCACCTTTATACCTTCTTTCCTATTTGTTTTCTAAAAATTCGTTTATTATATCTTCAAAATTATAATTATCCAAATAATCAAAAAACTTTTCCCTTTTTTCATTATATGGCACTGAAACATATAATGGTGAATTATGTTTTATTATATCTTCTATACTCACTTCTACAAAGTCTATCCTAGATTTTATATTATCGAAAATTTCTTGCCCTTTATTTGAATTTATAATTAATGAAGATATTCCCTTTTCATCGTTAAATTCTGGTAAAATTTCATTTATTCCCCAAAAATCTGCTATTGTTAAATCAGAATTTCTGCGAATTTTCTTAAAATGACAATTATAGCAAGATTCTCTCAAATCATAATTTCTTAAAAAGAAATTCATATAATAATCATCATCATGGTGAACAATCTCATCTTTACTTTTATATTTATATTTAACTTGAAAATTGCTCCATCCTAAAACTTCTTTGTCTCTAAAATTTACTTTTATAGGATCTTCTCCACATTTTTCTTTCTTATAATCTAAATATTTTTTCCAAACTTTTGGAGATGGTACTCCATGACAAATGAAATCTTGTGTATATAAATTACTATAATTCTTTCCTAAATATGTAATTAATCCTTCTATTTGACAAGGTGTGCCAGTAAAAAGTACCTTTCTTCCATTAGAAAGAAATTTCTTTGCTTTAGCATATGTACTATTTATATCACTTTGAACATATTTAGATCCTCTAAATTCATTTATATTATCATCTTTTTCTATATAATCATGAATTACTCTAAGATTTTCATCATATTTTGCTCCAAATACAACCCCTTCTTGATCTAAAATGTATTTAGCAAATAAAGTAAATAACCCTCCAGATGAACTTTTTTTTCTTATATTTTCATCTTTATTCTTACATGCATAAACTTTAATATTATATAAATTTTCCTTTAGTTTATTTATTACTGGGCATGCTTTAGAGCATAAACCACAATCTATGCATAATTTTTCATCTATTTTAGGATATTTAAAACCATTTTTGTCTTCTTTCATCACAATTGCGTTTTTGGGACATATATTCATACATGCCATGCATCCTGAACAATCCTTTTTTTCTAGTGTATCTATTTTTTTCATATTAACACCTCTTTATTCAAATGCTCTTGTTATAAATTTATATGCATTCTTCCTTTCACCATTTAATATTTCGTGAGCTCTCTTATAATCATTGCTTAATATATCTGGTGTTATTTTTCCACTAAACATTCTATTTTCTATTTCAAATTTTTCTAATAATGTTTCAATCCTTGAATACATACTTTCTAGTTGATTATCTTCTCTTTTAAATATAACAAATGGTGTTGAAAAAAGTATTGCAAATACACATGAATGGAAAGAATCTGTAGCTACTAAAAAAGCATTTTTTTCTAAATATAAAAATTCTGCTGGTCCCATATCATAATAAGGACTATTTTTATCTGAAATATCTATAATTTCACAGTCATTTTCTTTTGCAATTCTATTCATTTCATCCCAAGCATTATTTGAAACATTCCCTAAAAAAGTTTTTAATATAAATCTATCTGTTTTTAATTTTTCTGGCTTTTTCATTACGCTTTCCCATTCAGTACTTTCAAGCATCATTGTAGGGTCTATTAGTACTTCTATATCATCTCTGCCAGTTAGATTCTTAACTATATCCTTTCCAGCAAATTCGCGTACAGATATGGCCTTCATATCTTTCAAATTTTCCTTACAAATTCTATACTCTTCGCTACCCTCTTTAGGTATATAATTCACTCCAAAACTAGCAGAAAAAGAAACTCTTTTTTCACTAGGAACAAAAGCTCCTAATGCTTTATCTGAAAAGATTTTGTCAAATGTAAAATTCCAAATTTGATCGCTTCCTAATACTATATAGTCATAACATTCTTTAATTTTCTGTGGAGCATCATATTCTTTATACATAATATCATCTGAAAATTTTATATATTTATTAAAATCTTTAAATTTATTTAATCTATTTTCATCTCTTTCATTATGAATAATGGGAACGTCATCTTCTAGTCCTATATATTTTATTGTCTCTGTGTTAAATCCGTTTTTTTTCAGCACTTGTTGCACCGCATAATTTTGCAATCTGTTTCCAAAGTTATATTCTCCAAAAAGAGTTACAATTCCAACATTTTTCATAATTACTCCTTTCTATATGACAATTAAATTAATACAATTGTCACTTTTTATATTATTTCTCAATCTTTTGTATTATAACATAATTAAATAAAAAAAGCAATCCTTTTTCAGTTTTAATGCTAATTACAAGGCTCTCCTTTTTCTTGTAGTAAACAAATTATGTATACTTGTTCTTGGCTATTTACTTATATCCCTTCTTTGCTTAAATTTGTATTTTTTATCAATTTAGATTTCTATCAATTTAATTATTAAAATTTTTACAAATTTAATATAATAATAAAAAGTTGGAAAAATCCAACTTTTTATTATTATTACATCATTTTTATTTATTCATTACTTATTTTCTGTCATTGCCTTTTTTACTTTTTTCCAAGCCTCATCTGTTTTTATATAATCATCATAATCTTTTTTTACACTAGAATTAAATTTTTCTAATTCAGGTAATAATAAATTTAAATCTGAATTTGCAAATAATTTATTAACTTCTGGTATACTTATTCTTAATTTTTCACGTATCTGATCTATTTTTTCATTATAATTCTTTCTGTCTGTTAAATATATAAATAATGGTTTATATCTTATCCATCCTATTGAAGCTTTTATAAATCTTTCTGTGGTTTGTTCATCTTCCATTTTTATCTTTCTTAATTTTTTAGGATATTTTTCATTTAAAATATTTGTATACTTTAAGAAAGCATCATGAAAATGATATACTGGCATTTCAATTACTTTTGAATTTTCTAACCATGTAGAGAAAAAGGCGTCTTCTCCTCTCGCTCCTTCTGGATTATAAAACGAAGGTATTTTATCTAAGTGAGTAAAGTTTAAACAAAGAGGTGAACCTAATACCCACTTTCCAATTCCATCAAATTTTATTTCTCTTACTTTTGATTCTTCTAATTCACTTTTTGGAACATATCTAAAACCATGATATTTAACTAATTGCTCTCTTATTCCTTCCCATGATATAGCCTCATTTGAAACAGCCTCTATATAATCTTTAAATAAGTCTTCATTTATATCTTCTTTTAGCTCTATATATGGAATAGGCGATACATAACCACATTTATGACCTAAAGCCACATCTGCTTTTTTCATATAATTTATTGTGTTTATAATATTATCCTGTTTTACCCATGTTATTTCTTCGTCTTCATCTTCTTTTAGACATGCTACAGGATATTCATCATCATCCCAAAATAATAAATAATCTATTTCTTTCTTTAATGCATAATACATTATAGTATTTCTACCTTTAGCATAACCATATCCTAAAAATAAATCCGCTTCTTTTTTCGTTAATATTTCTTTACCTATTAATATCTTTTTTTGTTCTTCTAAATCTTCTGGTGTTATATACTTTATATTAACATTTTTATATACATCTGGCATAAGTCCATAAAAATCTATTCTTGTTGTAAATTGATATTGTAAATCGAATAGTATAAAAATTGTTAATTCTATTTTTACATCTGATTTATTAACTTGTTCTGCTAAATGCTTACAGGTATTATTAATAAGCTTACAAATATTAGGTCTTCCTGTAACAAAACCTATACCAAACTTTATTACTTTACTCATAATATCTCCCTCAAAAACGTTTATTAGCTTACTTATTATATCATTTTATTACGGCAAATGTCAAATATATAAATTGCTTTTTATAGAACTATATTATTAATATTTTCTTAATTATAAAATTACATAAAAATGCAGATTATTTCTAAAATAACCTGCATTTTTATATTGATATTCAATATCTGCTAAAATAAATCTTCTATTTTATATTCTTTATCTAATTTATCATTTAAATAAAGTTTTGCAATAATTTCTAACTCCCTTTTGTTTTCTTCTGCTATATTAAATGAAAAAATCTTTTTTGCATCTGCTAAAATTATGTATTTAATCGCATTTGCAGTAGATTTACTTATTTTTATTGCTCCTTTATCTTGTCTTGCACATGCTTCACATTTAAATCCACTATCTTCAAAGCTAAAATAGCTTTCAGCACCAGTTTCACCACAAGATGTACATTTATTTATTATTGGCATAAATCCTAATAAGCAAGAAAGTCTTATCTTAAAAACAGAATTTATAAAATCTAAATCTTTATCTGTTTCTGAAATCATATATAAAGTATTTAAAAATAATTGTAAAATCTTGTATGTATTTTGATTTTCGTCTGTTACATCATTTATTATTTTAGTTATATGTGTAGCATATTTTAATTTATCCAAATCTGTTCTTATATTATAAAATATTTCTATTGTATCACACGAATTTACACTGTACGAATTAGTACCTCTATATAACATATATTCTCCAAAACATAAAAACTGAGTTGCTGCCATTAGCATACTTTTTGGCTTTCTCGCACCTCTAGCAGCACACCCAATTTTTCCACTTGGAGTTAAAATTGTTACCATTTTATCAAAGTCGCTCATATTGTTTTCTGCTATTATTATTCCCTTCGTTTTTATTATTCCCATAGTCGTACATACCTTTCATCGTTTTCTCTACATTCTCTACTTCCATTAATTCCATAAATGTGTCTATATTACCAGTATTTTTAAAAGTATTCCAAGCAATCTGTTTTATCATAGAAATCATCTCCTGTTTAATAAGCAAATATTTTATATTTGCATAAACATTATAACTTTTTATTATATCTCATAATATTATTTTATAATGTTGTTTAATTTTATCTTAAGCAAATATTACAAATTTATACTAGGATAAATTTGTTATTTTTTATTTATATTAATTTACTTTATTTATCTTATAAAAATTTAAAAGATAAAAACTTTAAAATTATTAATTTCCACTTTTAAATTTTTTTACAAAATTCTCATTATTTATCCAATCTTGTTTCACTTTTACCCAAATTTTCAAATTAACTTTGCAATCAAACATTTTCTCTAAATCCTGTCTTGCATATGTTCCAATCTTTTTAAGCATTGCTCCACTTTTTCCAATTATAATACCCTTATGTGATTCTCTTATACAATAAATTGTTGCTTCTATATCATAAATTGGTTCTTTATCAATAGTTTTTCTTAATTTCATCTTATCCACTTCTATAAATATCCCATGTGGAACTTCGTCTTTTAATAATCTTAATGCTTTTTCTCTTATTGTTTCCTCTGTTAATTGTCTTAATGTTTGGTCTGTATACTCTTCTGTATTATAATATGCAGGACCTTCTTTTAGGTTACTCTCTATCTCATCTAATATTGTTTCTAAATTATAATTTTTTTCAACAGATACTGGAATAATTGCTGCAAAGTTATATTCATCTTTATATAAATTTATTAAATTAGCTATCTCTTCCTTATTTACCAAATCTATTTTATTTATTATTAAAATAGTTTTTCTATTAGAATCTTTTATTTTGTCTAAAATTAATCTATCACCTTTTCCTATCTCTTTTGATGTTGCTTCAATAACAAAAAGCAAAACATCACAATCACCAATAGAGCCAAATGCATTTTCTACCATAACATTTCCAAGTTTAGACTTTGGTTTATGAATTCCTGGAGTATCCATAAATATAATTTGCGAATTAGGTCTATTTACAATTGCCTTAATTTGAGTTCTTGTAGTTTGAGGTTTATTCGCAATAGCAGCTACCTTTTCATTTACCAATCTATTTAATATACTAGACTTTCCTACGTTTGTTCTACCTATTATTGAAACAAATCCTGATTTAAATACTTTATCCATTTTGTTTTTCTGTTCCTTTCTTGTTTATTTTTAATATACCTTTTAGTTAGCTTATTTATTATATATTCTATTAAGTTACTTTTTTGTAGAAACATGTAAATAAATTTTACTAAAATTTCGTACTTTTTCACTTGATTTTGTAAACTTAGTTTATTTTTCTTGAATTTTTGAGCTTATTTTTATTTAATTAATATTTTGCAAAATTTTTAGACATTTTATAAAACCTTATTAGTCTATTTTGAGATTTTTTAAGTTTATTAATATTTTTATTTATATCACATTTTTTTACTATTTTCAACGTCTTAACTTGCCACTTTTATCTTATTTAATTCACATAATTTTGACATATTGTGTAAAATATCTTATAATTAACTTATGGAGCGCATTTATTTTTATGTAATTTTCCTATCTTTGAGTTAAGATTTGTAAAATTGCACTACTACTTTATGAAAGGAGTGATAGTATGTTTCTGTTGTTGCTATTTGTAACAATATTGCTTACAATATGTATTATTTCTGGATTTATCTTTACAGTAATCATATTGTTAAAATCTAGCAAACAACTGGATTACACAGAGCGGTTGCAATTTCAGCAACTGTTAGGAACTGTAGTTTTAGGACTAATTGCTTGTATAGCAGGACTATTTGCAGCATTCCAGATATCTATTAATATATCGGTAGTCTTTATCATTGATTTGTTGCTTCTCTTAGTTCAGTTCCGCATTTGTCACTTTAAATTAAAGTAAGAATAAACCTCGGAAAGACGCTCCTTTCCGAGGTTTATATTTTTAAGAAATATCTTCAAAGTTCATTTCTCTTTTCATATAATGTGTATGTAAAAGTTCATGTGCTTTATGTTCTCCTGGTTTTCCTATATATTCCTTATAAATTTGTTTTAATATAGGATTTTCATGAGACTTTCTAATTACACTTCTTTCATCTATAGAATACATTGCTTCTGCTCTTTTTGCAGCTACATCTACTGTCATTCTTACCTTTGAACTTTTAATAGGTTGACCTCCACCCATTATGCATCCACCTGGGCATGCCATTACTTCTACAAATTGATAATCTGATGTACCATTTTTTATTTCTTCCATTATTTTTCTAGCATTGCTTAATCCATGTGCACCAGCTACTTTTACTTCTTT
>ULME01007986.1_pt1 | contig 13032 bp, 9 predicted proteins | sample 1951591 | NCBI WGS metagenome assembly ULME01 (sample SAMEA4835544, study PRJEB28245) | human gut metagenome | biome: gut microbiome; material: fecal sample | place: Denmark | collected 2008
ACATACCGCGGCGTCTGCTCTGGGTGGTGGCCATAGGAGGCATAATAGCCGTATGCACGCGTAACTTCGTGAACCTCGGACCGAGCAACGGCAACGTGGGACTCGACTGGGGTCTCACCCTTGGCTCGCTCATAGGCTCGTCGCTCATAAGTATCATCTGCATAAAGGCCGTTCACATATTCCACACGCCTCACCACTGCCTGTCTATCCCGAGTGTCATCCCGATGGTGCCGGGCGTGCTCATGTACAGGGCTCTCTTTGCACTGATAGAAATGCACGGAGTGGTCGGCGAGCTTACCATCGCCATACATAACGGCATAAGAGCGTCGCTGATTATTCTCTGCATAGCCATCGGCGTGGCCATTCCTAACATATTTGCACGCAAATGGATTGCACCTGAACGCCATAAGAAACTGATAAAGATGATAGCCGAGCGCAAAGTGAGAGGCAAGTTTGTCGACCTTGAACACATGAAATAACCTCTGACTCAGTGGCCACAGAGACTGCACAGAAGGTCTGAAAGACGGACCGGCATGACAGTTTCTGCAACATATAAAGAGAGGCCGTGGCTGATGAAAATATAAAAGGTGTCCTTTTGCACTGCGAAAGGGCACCTTTTGCGTTGTAAAAGGGCATCTTTTAGGAGCCAAAAGACGGCATTTTGCAACGCATTGAATATCAAGAGATTACGACATAAGTACAATCAGTCTCAGCCATAACCCACTGATAGGGCCCAACAATGGCAGCCGCGGCTGGATAATGAGGTCTGCTGCAAGCCTAAACGCGAATCGCCCCGCAGGCCGAATACAGTCTGATTCTATAAGCAGACTGTATTCGGTCTGCCGGCAATGTGACTCTTTCTGCCGGATTGCGGTCCGTCTGTTCTTGACGTAAGCAGCCATACCTACGAGAAATCCGTCGGCCATCCACATCATATTAAACGAAAAAATCCTGCCTAGTCCTTATGACCGATTTAGATTAAAAAGAAAAAATTGGCGCAGAATAATAAGTACAATAAAAAAACATACGCGTCGTTTTGTAAGTATAGGTAATTACTGAAACAAACAATTTGTCAATCTGATATGAAAAAAAATCTAACAAGCCGCTGCCTTGCCATTCTGCTGATAGCCGGATTGTGCACAGTTAAGGCCATGGCAGGCAAGGTAAAAAAAGAGGTTTACATTCCGATGGACTATTCGGCATGCGGATATCATGCGTCTGAAATAGCCATTCCGGATGTACGAAACGCTGTCTTCGTGGGCAGCGACGGGGCCGACTGCTACGAGAAACTGCAGCGCGCCATCAACTACGTGTCGGCACTGAAACCCGACAAGAACGGCCACCGCGGAGCCGTACTGCTGGGCGAAGGCACTTTCAGAATAAGCAAACCGCTGCGCATAAGCACATCGGGAGTGGTGATAAGAGGTGCCGGACGCGGCAAGACCACCATAATAAAGCAGGGCTATGACAGAGGAGCACTGCTCTATATCGAGGGTGGAATGAAGATGACTGGAGGCGACACCATTGCCGTTGCAGGCGAAAAGACAATGGCCGGAGCCACTACGCTGACGCTGACATCTGCCGCCAAGATACAGAAAGGCAGCCGTATAAGAATTGTAAGGCCGTCGACAAAGGAATGGATAGCGTCGCTCTGCTGCAACGACTTCGGCGGAGGACTCGACTACACCGGATGGAAACCCACCGACATCGACATAACATGGGACAGAACCGTCGGCGCCGTTAACGGCAACAGCATAACGCTCGACGCGCCGATAACCACCACGCTCGACAAGAAATACGGCGGGGGCTTCGTTGTTACGGGATATAACAGCGCGGAGATAAGCGAATGTGGCGTTGAGAACCTTACTCTCATGTCGGAACACAACTCATGGAACCCTAAGGACGAAGACCACTGCTGGGACGCTATTTGGGCTGACAATGCGCGCGACTGCTGGGTAAGACGTGTAGAATTCAGGCACTTCGCAGGCAGCGCGGTTAATCTGCAGAAGCATACAAGCCGCATAACGGTTGAAGACTGCATTGCAGGCGAGCCCGTGTCGGAGACAGGAGGATGGCGCAGATGCGTGTTCATAACACGCGGACAGCAGACCCTGATACAGCGCTGCGTGTCGCGCCAGGGCATACACGACTTTGCGGCAGGCTTCTGTGCGGCAGGCCCCAACGCCTTTGTACAGTGTGAGGGCGAAAACTCTTTGGGCTTCAGCGGAAGCATTGGCTCATGGGCAGCCGGACTGCTGTTTGACATTGTGAACATCGACGGCAACGACATAAGCTTCAAGAATCTTGAGCAGTTCCAGTTTGGAACGGGCTGGAACACGGCCAACAGCATGATGTGGCAGTGTACAGGCTCAACTCTCTACTGCTACTCGCCCGACAGCGACAACCGCAACAGCGCACACGGATGCTGGGGCACGCTGACAGGTAACGCCGAATGGACAAGCAGCAACGACCATGTGCAGCCGCGCAGCCTCTTCTACGCACAGCTCGAGAAGCGCATGGGCAAAGAAGCCATAAACGGATACATACTGCCCAGAAACACTAACGCATCGAGCAGTCCTGAGATTGCGCAGGCGCAGATCATGGCACATGTGTCGCTGACACAGCCAAGACTGACTATGGAGATGTGGATAGACTCTGTGCCCTACACAGCAAGCACATCGGCCAAAGGCGTGAAAGACATTGAGAGCGTGAAAGGAAGCAAGTATAACGTGGCTGAAAATGGCGGCAAAGCCATGAAATTTGCAATAGAGAACGGCCACATCACAGCCGACGGCAAGCTGATAACGGGCAACAACTACCAGATACCATGGTGGGCCGGACGCGTAAAGGACAACTTCGTGAAGAAAGGCGCACGCCCTGCCATAACACGCTTCGTGCCGGGACGCGAGGGCACCGGCTGGACTGACCGCATAGACTCTGTGGTGACATATCTCGACAAAAACAACTTCTGCATCTTAGACCACCACTACGGACTGTGGTATGACCTGCGCCGCACTGACCATGAGCGCGTGCGCCGTGCCGACGGCGACGTTTGGGCTCCGTTCTACGAGCAGGCTTTCAGCCGTACAGGACAAGGCACCGCATGGGACGGGCTGAGCTGCTACGACCTTACAAAGCCTAACCAATGGTACTGGATGCGACTCAACGAGTTTGCAGAAAAAGGTGCCGAGAAAGGCATACTGCTGTTCAACCAGAACTATTTTCAGCACAACATACTCGAGGCAGGAGCCCACTGGGTAGACTGTCCGTGGCGTCCGGTGAACAATGTCAACGGCACCGACTTTCCCGAACCTGTGCCTTTCACAGGCGACAAGCGTATATTCATGGCCGAGCAGTTCTACGACATCAACAACCCCATACTGCGACCGCTGCACAAGCAGTACATCCGTCAGTGTCTCGACAACCTCAAGGACAAGGGCAACGTGGTGCAGCTGCTGAGCGAGGAATATACAGGTCCGCTACACTTCACACGCTTCTGGCTCGAGACAATAGCCGAATGGGAAAAAGAGACAGGCCTGCATCCTATGGTGGCGCTGAGCTGCACAAAGGACGCCCAGGACGCCATACTTGCCGATCCGGAGCTGTCGAAGGTGGTAGACATCATCGACATAAGATACTGGCACTACAACACGAAGGGACTTTGGGCGCCAGAGGCAGGCAAGAACCTTGCTCCGCGACAGTTCATGCGCAAGATGAAGGTAGGCAAGACAGGATTTGCCGAGGCATATAATGCCGTGAAGGAATACCGCACAAAGTATCCCGAAAAGGCCGTAACATTCTTCTCGCAGCAATATCCGCAGTACGGCTGGGCCATCCTCATGGCCGGTGGCTCTTGTCCAAACGTGGCCATAGGCAGCGACAAACTGCTGACCGACCTGACAAAGATGAGCTACATCAGCGGCGAAGGCAACTCAGCCGCTCAGGTGATAGGCAACCCTGCCGTTGGATATGTGATATATGCCCATGGCGAAGGCGACATTACGCTCAACGTTGAGAACGGAAAATACACACTGCATGCCGTCGACACGAAAAGCGGACTGGTAAAAACTGTGAAGAAGAGCGAAAAAATTTCAGGCACATACACAATAAGCGGTAAAGCCAAAGACACAGCCTACTGGCTGGAAAGATTATAAGAAATCATAGAATTTACTGATAACAGGTGTTGATTTTACACGTCAATACCTGTTTTTCGTATTTATAAATCAATTTTTCCCATTCTTTTAAGCCGTTCATCACTAATTTTGCAGCAAAAGAACGAGAAAACCTATGATTAACTTTACCGAACTTTACGACAAAACAATTGATAACCTTTTCGCATTCGGAACCAAATTCACCTCCGACCGCGAAATGATTAAAGACTGCATACAGGACGTCTTTGTCAAGTTGTACACCAAACGCGGTGAACTTGAATCTGTGATCAACATTGAGTCGTATCTGTATGTATCATTAAGGAACAGAATCAACGACGAGTTCAGACACAACACTCATGTCTGCGACAACGAGATTAACGATAACAACGTAAAGCCCCTCTTCGACAGCGAGACGTACGACATGGAGCGCATAGAAGAAGAGCAGAAAAAGAACAGCACCCTTACAGAATATGTCAAATGCCTGTCGCCCAGGCAGCAGCAGATAATAAAGCTCTACTATATTGAGCAGCGCAAATATGACGATATCTGCCAGATTATGGGCATAAACTATCAGTCGGTGCGTAACCTCATGCACAGAAGTCTGCTAAGATTGCGTTTTTTAGCAGCAAGAAATGAGGCTGTATAAAGAGTACAAAACAAACTGCTTGCCGTCATATTATAAAATAATATAAGATGGCAAAAAAACAGAACATTAAAACAATGGTTGACAGGATTCTGTCAGGCAACAGATTTAACATTCCCCCTCTTACAGAGATGGAGAAAAAAGAACTCAAAGAGAGAACTCTATTGACTATTTTACAGCTGAAAGAGCTTTAACGCATAATACACTTTTTTATAATAGCAAACGAGAACGGCCGCAAATCTTATGATTTATGCGGCCGTTCGTTATCAAAAAGACTTATTTTTACCATTATTTATTACAACGCATTTTTAGCGCGCCTATCTATTTTTGTATACATCAACCGCAGCATATCCTGTATGTAAAAGCCCAAAAGAAGGCATTGCAGCATAACCGGCACTGCAAACGAAACGTACCTAAGGCAAAACCGTACATATATAAAAACAGGACCGCAACACTGCGGCCCTGCCAGAATAATTGATATAATCTAATACAAATCAGGCATAGTCAGACACCTGATTATTCGCTTTTTGCTGTCTTTATTTCGCCTTCTTCGTTGACATCAAGTTCAAGCACCTTCAGACTTCTTAGCCATGTAACGTCGTTAGAGGGCACACAGTCGTGATGGAACAGATACCATTTGCCTTTATATTCAACAATAGAATGGTGAGTTGTCCAGCCTACCACCGGCTCAAGAACCACTCCCTTGTATGTAAACGGACCATAAGGGTTATCGCCAACGGCATAACACAGCAGATGGCTGTCGCCGGTTGAATAAGAGAAGTAATACTTACCATTGAACTTGTGCATCCATGAAGCCTCAAAGAAGCGGTGAGGATCAGAGGCAGCAAGCGGCTTGCCGTTTTCGTCAACCACAAGCACGGGCTTCGGCTCTTCGGCAAACTGCAGCACGTCATCGGTCATCTTAACCACTCTTGACGGCAATGCAGGCTCATCTCCTTCGGGCAGATACTCCTTGCCCATGGCTTTGTTGTCCTTATAGCGCTGAAGCTGTCCGCCCCAAAGTCCGCCGAAATATACATAAATAGAGCCGTCATCATCCTTGAAGACACAAGGGTCTATCGAGTAAGATCCGCGAATATGGTCGGCCTGCGGCTTAAACGGACCTTCCGGTCTGTCTGCAACAGCCACTCCGAGGTGGAACACATCGTTCTTGTCCTTTGCGCTGAAGATAAGATAATACTTACCGTCTTTCTCAACGACATCATTGTCCCACAGCTGTCTGCCTGCCCATGGAATATCCTGCAGGTCGAGAATCTTGCCACAGTCGGTAGCCTCTTCATTCTCAATATCAGTAAGCGTGAGCGCATGATAGTCTTTCATTTCGAAATGACCGCCGTCGTCATCAAACGCAGCACCTGAATCCCAGTCGTGAGACGGATAAATATACAGTTTGTCGTTAAACACATGTACAGACGGATCTGCCATATAATCAGACGGGAAAAGATATCTTGCTTTTTTCATGATTATTAATTTTAAAAGTTGTTTCTATTTAATTTATTGAACTTATTTCTCAAAGATCTTTATAATCTTGTCGACCACCGGCTTAGGCTTATTGCTGCGGTCGAAGAGCAGCGGATAGTTTACACGTCCTGGAACGGGGAAATCGTTAAGCCATGAACGTGTGTCTGTAACACCCCACAGAGTGACGCGCGAAATCTGTCCGCGATGGCGATAGTAAATATTGAAAATGTCGAGATAACGCTTTTCAAACTCTTTTTCAACTGCCTCGGGAAGTCCGTTCTTATACGGATTCAGTGCATCAGCATACTTGAAGTTCTGGCTTATCTCTGCTCCGCCAAACTTTTCTGGATTTGGCAGGACATTTACATCAAGCTCAGTAATCATCACCTTAACGCCACAGGCAGCAAAGGCATCTATCGACTTCTCGTATTCATCAAGGTCGGGATATTCGAGTCCGTTGTGCGACTGCATTCCGATACCGTCAACGCGGTAGCCTTTCGACTTCAGCTCTCTGACAATACGGCAAACTGCGTCGCGCTTTGCTGGTTTTGCCAACGAATAGTCGTTGATATAGAGTTCCGCATTAGGATCGGCCTCGTGGGCAAACTTAAATGCAAGTTCAACAAATTCAGGACCTATTATGCGATAATATGGAGAATTACGGAAGGTGCCGTCATCGTTAAAAATCTCGTTTACGACATCCCATCCCAAGATACGTCCCTTGTAACGGCCTACAACTGCTGAAATATGACGGTGCATACGGTCGATGAGTACATCGCGTGAAACGGTGTCGCCACGCTCGTCGGTAAACATCCATACAGGAGGCTGAGAATGCCATACAAGGCAATGGCCGATAATGGCGAGACCATTGTCCTGACCAAACTTTACAAAGCGGTCGGCATCGTCCCAGAAGAAACGGTTCTCTTCAGGATGAATCTCCTCCCCTTTCATACAGTTTTCTGCCACAATAGAGTTAAAGTTATTCTTAACGACGTTTGTTTCATCCGGTGTCCTGTTCCATATCTGGTCAACATTCATGGCCGCTCCGACCAGGAAGTAACGTCCCAACACATCTTTAAGAGTCTTGGTGTTTCCGGCAGAAACGGGCAATACACTTGCCATAGCGAACATACATGCCAGCAAAAATACCACATTTCGTTTCATTTTTATATTAAGCTTTTTCAGTTGAACGTTTTTCTATTTCCATGTTTATCTTGTCAATAACCTCGTCTGTAAGCTCATATTTTGAAATTATGAACATTGAAAGGCCTAACAGCAAGGCCGGAATGACAGCTACAAGCCAAAGAATACCCTGCTCTGCAAAAGCAGTCTGCGAAACAGCATTGTTCTTGTCGAAACCGACAAAAGCCAGAATAAGACCGGGAACAACGCCTCCGAGAGCCATACCGGCTTTATAGAATATACCGGTAAGGGCGTTTACGATGCCTGAAATACGCTTGCCATGAGTGTATTCGCCATAAGAAATAACCTCAGGAACGAGCGCCCACATATATCCCGTGGCAACGATAACTCCGGTAGACTTGATAAACTGTGCAAGATACACCAGCCATATCTGTGAACGGAGCGACGGCACCATTGAGATAATATAAATAAGTATCATACCGAGAATGGCAACAGACAAGAAGATGTTGAACATGCCACGCTTGCCAACCTTGCGCTTGATGGCCGGAACCATAGGCATGAAAATAAATGCCGGAACTGAACCAAGAGCCATGAAGTAAGCCAGCTGGTCGGCAGAAGAGTGTATGTTGTAAATCATGTAATAAGAACCGGCAGAGTTGCCTATTGCCATCATGGCGAAAGCCGTTACAAAGAAGAAGGCAAGAATGCGCAACGGACGGTTGCGGCGGAACTCAACCCAAAGGTCGCTCACCTTAACGTCGTCGGTCTCACTCTTATCCATAACCACACGTTCCTTTGTCTGAGTGAAGCAGAACAGCAGCAACACAAGACCGGCCACAGCATAGATGGCCGTTGTTACGAACCAGGCATTGGCTGATTCAACGGTATTTATCTTACCGTCGGGCGATAATGTTGCCACAATCATAGGTATGCCATATGCAACGGCAAGTCCGCCGACGTTGGCAAGAAACATTCTTACAGACGTAAGCACGGTTATCTCCTCAGTATCGCGGGTCAGCGAGGCATTAAGCGCGCCATAAGGCACATTTATCAGAGTGTAGAGCATAGACATGCCCACATAAGTGATGTATGCATAAAGCAAAGACCCGGAGAAGCCATCCCAGAAACATAATATGGCGAAGCCCTTAAGCGGCACGCCGGCCAGCAAAAGGTAAGACCTGTACTTGCCAAACCTTGGATTATGCTTATCGACATAGGTTCCTACAACAGGGTCCCAGATAACATCCACCACCCTGACAATCAGGAACATAAATGCAGCAGCAGAAGGGTCGAGACCATATACGTTTGTATAAAACATAAGCAGATACATCGATATGGTCTGATAAATAAGGTTTTGGGCCAAATCACCTGATCCGAAACCTATTCGCTGAAGCCACGACAGCTTGTAAAAGCCTCTCGAGGCTGCGTTTTCCATCGTGTTTGAACTCATCTTTTTTAATTTAAATTTGTTTTGTAACTAAGGTAAACCAATTATGCTATTTTATTATTTTTGCGGCATACTCACCCATAACCTTATATCCTGCGGCATTAGGATGCAGCCAATCGTCCTGCAAATCTGCCTTGAGTTTTGAAGTCTCTGAAGGATCGCGCATAAGCTTGTCAAAGTCTATCACGTCATCAAACGTTCCGCTCGTCCTTATCCACTCGTTCACTGCCTGTCGTGCAGCCTCACGGAAGAATGTAAAATAAGAATGTCCGGCAAAAGGAGTTATCGTTGCTCCATATACCTTATATCCACGTTCGCGTGCCTTCTTGGCAAGCTGCTGATAAGCCTCAATAAGCTTGGCTGCCATAGCCTCACTGTTGCCGTTGATAGAACCCAAGTCGTTGACACCCTCAAAAATCACCACAGCCGAAACGCCTCTCTGTGCCAGGATATCCCTGTCATAGCGCTGCATGGCAGGCGTACCGAGTCCGCCGTTCAACACGCAGTTGCCGCCAATTCCGAGGTTAAGCACAGCCAGGTTCTTTCCGCCGACCTGCAGGTTTGTTGCCAGGATGTCTGTCCAACGGTTCTGCATATTTGTAGTACTTCCTCTACCGTCTGTTATCGAGTTACCCAACACGGCCACTGCACTATTTTCATTTCCGCAAATATCTATTGCTGAAATATTGTACCAGTGGTCTACCTTTATTCCTTTTGAGAAATCGCTGCCGGGCTTTGACACACCTTTAATAATATATGACGTTGTACGCGAACCGAGATGTGATGTGGCTTCTGAAGGCGTGCTGCCATAATTTATTGTTATGGCAAGGCGCTGCAGCGGTTTAAGGTCAAACTTAACTGCATCAGACATTACAGCCTTGCCGGCTGCAATGGTAACATTGCGTTTCTTGCCAAAAGTAAGATACTTTGCAGAACTCTTGTCAATAACACACGAATCTTCTGCATCTGCGATGTAAACCGACTTGATTTCAACAGGCGTCTTGCTGTATTCGTTTGAAAGTTGAAGCCTCAAGACATCTCCACCAACCGAAACACGCACAATCTGACGCAACGACATGCCCGACAAGTCGGTCTCCGCAGGCATATCCTTTCCGGCAGCAAGCTGAGGTGCCGCTGCCCATGTGCCGGTCCACCGGTTATCCTTAACATCATTACCGGCATTGGCACTCATTGCAATGCTCAACAGAGCAACAATAAAAAACTTTTTCATGTTATTAAATATTAAAGAAACAAGCCGTCGGTGTCACAGCCTTGATGAAAAAGCAGACATCAGTCAGGCTTATACAAAATCAAAATTATTTATCAATTGCAAAAATACTCCATTGTTTTCTAAATGGGGATTATTTTCGTTACCATTGCGTTTCAATTCGTATCATCGGCAACTATTTACAACAAATAAATTAGGTTTTTTATATTTACGTAAGTATTTTTGCATAAAAAACCTTAGTAATATGAAAAATAAAGTAGTTACAGCATTTGTATTCTTTATCTTTTTTGCATCATTAAAAGCTTTAAGTGCAAATAGCTTTATCAGTTTTTCGGCAGGCGACATGCTGCTGAACCAGAACAATGAAGTGACTATATTTGTTGACCAAAACGACTGTAAGGGTGTGATGACGGCTGTACGCAACATGTCAACAGACATCAACAAAGTTTGTGGAGCAGACGTAAAGATCAGCACAAACAGCAACAACGCAAAAATCATTGTAGGCACAATAGGCCACTCTGCTGCCATAGACAAAATAATGAAACAGCGCAAGAACGACATGAAGCAGCTGAAGGGAAAACGAGAGATGTATGTCATCACCATCGACAATGGCCAGCTGGTGATTGCCGGCAGCGACAGAAGAGGTACGATATACGGAATTTATGAACTGTCAAAACAGATTGGCGTCTCGCCATGGTACTATTGGGCAGACACTCCTATCGAACAGCACAAACATATATATATAAAAAAAGGTGTCTATACGGACGGCGAACCGGCCGTAAGATACCGTGGAATTTTTCTCAACGATGAAGCTCCATGCCTCACAACATGGGTGAAGAACACCTTTGGCACAGAATACGGCAACCACGAGTTCTATGCAAAAGTGTTCGAACTTATACTCCGCCTGAAAGGTAACCTGCTATGGCCGGCCATGTGGGGATGGGCCTTCTACGCTGACGATGAGCTTAACAGCAAGACTGCAGACGAGATGGGAGTGATTATAGGCACATCGCACCATGAGCCCATGGCACGCAACCATCAGGAATGGGCACGTAACCGTGACAAATACGGAAAGTGGAACTATAACACAAATCAGGAAGTACTTGACAAATTCTTTAAGGAAGGAATTGAAAGACGACAGGGTACAGAAGACATTGTAACCATCGGCATGAGAGGCGACGGTGACGAGGCAATGAGCGAGGAGTCTGACGTAGCACTGCTCGAAAAGATAATACGCAACCAAAGACAGATAATCAGTGACGTTACGAAGCAGCGGGCAGACAAGACCCCACAGATGTGGGCACTGTATAAAGAGGTTATGGACTATTACGACAAAGGCATGAAGGTGCCAGACGACGTTACCATACTGCTGTGTGACGACAACTGGGGCAACGTAAGACGCGTGCCAAACGCAAAAGAAGCAAAACATGCCGGAGGCTGGGGTCTGTATTACCACGTTGATTACGTTGGCGCACCAAGAAATTCAAAATGGATAAACGTAACACCCACACAGAATATGTGGGAACAGCTCTCGCTGGCTTCTGAATACGGCATTGACCGCATCTGGATATTAAACGTAGGCGACTTGAAACCGATGGAATATCCTATCAGCCTGTTCCTCGACATGGCATGGAATCCAAAGAGATATAACGAAACCAACATAACCGACCACACCCTCGACTTCTGTAAACAGCAGTTTGGCGACGAACAGGCAGAAGAAGCCGCACGCCTGCTTAACCTCTGCTGTAAGTACAACGGAAGAATCACGGCAGAAATGCTTGACCGCAACACATATAACCTTGAAACCGGCGAATGGGAAAAGGTTGTCAACGACTATATGAAACTGGAAGCAGAAGCACTGCGACAATTTATCACGCTGAAAGATGAATATAAGGACACATACCGCGAGATAATCCTGTTCCCCATACAGGCTATGGGCAACCTTTACCAGATGTATTACGCACAGGCCATGAACCACAAGCTATACAAGAACAACGACCCTGATGCAAATAAATGGGCCGACAAAGTGGAAGAAGCCTTCAGACGCGACTCTGTATTGTGCGCGCAATATAATCATGAGATTGCCGACGGAAAGTGGAACGGCATGATGATCCAGAAGCACATTGGCTACACCAACTGGAACGACGATTTTGAGAAAGACATGTTACCCGAAGTGTTCAGAATAGCAGAAAACAACGCCGAAGGCGGCTTCATACACAAGGCAAGCAACGGCTATGCAGCCATAGAGGCAGAACATTTTTACAGCAAGGCCGATGCCAAAGATGCCAAGTGGACTGTAATCCCATTTATGGGCAGGACTCTGAGCGGAATATCATTAAGACCATACAACAAGGAGGTCGAAGGCGCCGGACTGACATACAAATTCGTTACAGACGGTAAATACACAGGCGATGTTAAGGTATATGTCGTAGTGAAGTCAACTCTCGACTTCCTCAATAAAGGCGGACTGACCTATAACATCAGTATTGACGGCAGCGAAGCTAAAACAATAAACTTCAACAAGGATCTGAACGAAAGTCCGGAGAACATCTATACGGTCTACTACCCCACTGTTGCCCGCAGAGTTGTTGAGAGCGTAATAACACTGCCGCTCGGAAAGACAAGCGACAACATGCATGAAATAAAGATAACGCCCAACGATCCGGGCATCGTGTTTGAAAAAATCGTTATAGACATGGGCGGATACAAAAATTCATATCTGCACATGAAAGAATCTGAGAAGTTCAGGACGATGTAATCATAATAAAGGCAAATAAAACATAAAACAATTTGGCGGTTAAGATTTTTTCGTTATTTTTGTAGTTATACAACATACGGATATGAAAAACTTTAAACTTGCTATTTACTTTATTATATATTTGTGTGTATCGTTGTTGGCAATAGCCGACAGCGGTTCACACCTTTATACGTCTGAACG
>ULME01024516.1_pt1 | contig 12932 bp, 23 predicted proteins | sample 1951591 | NCBI WGS metagenome assembly ULME01 (sample SAMEA4835544, study PRJEB28245) | human gut metagenome | biome: gut microbiome; material: fecal sample | place: Denmark | collected 2008
GCTGTAAAGGGATAGCCATCTGCCTCACTGATTTTGTCCCTTAATTGTTCAGATGTTGGACTTAAACTCTGACTACCGGCTCTCATGCCCGAAAAGAGATTCGAACTCTTATGCTTATGCGACTGCTTCTAAGGCAGTTACGTCTACCATTTCCGCCATTCGGGCAATATATGCTTATACTATTACCTTATTTATATAAACATAGTTTGCTGAGTCACGCAGTAAGGTCGCTTTTCAAGGCTTTCAGCTATTCTCTCCTTACCCAGATACCGATATCACCTAAGTCGGAAGGGATAGTCCTCTTGACTAACAGTTCACTTAACGCTTTTGGTTAAGACGTCACCTTTACATTTTTTAAAGTGCTGTAGGGAACACTAATGGGCGAAGAGGGAATCGCACCCACTCGAGACTAACGCCTCCGGTTTTACAGACCGGTGTGTCTACTTTATCACGCTACTCGCCTTTTATATATAATCAAATTTATCAAACATTGGAGCAAAAGTCTTAACATGATTATGAGTTAAAACACCCATTAAAGTTTCTTTATCATTTTCTTCAACAATAAAGATTCTTGCTGTATCAGTAGTAACTGATTGTCTACCTTTTGGTTCTGTTAATCTTTTTGCACAATCTTCAACTTTCTTTATGTCTGCTGTATTAATTTCCATTCTTCCTTTACTACTAACAATAGTAAAAATAGGTTTATTATTTTTAATTTTTGGTTTTGTATCAATAATTTTACCACACCAATTCATATGATATTCTTCATGCATATCTGTTATTATTAAGTGTGTTTTTACTAAAACTTCCGCCATTTTTTACCCCTTAAAAGAATTGAAAAAATTCATTATATCATTACTTACTTCTCTTGTCTCAATATTTTCGCTCCTTGGAGCAGGTTTAGATTGATAATAAGGATGTTGCTCTTTCCAACAACTTAAAAAATGTTTTGTCAATTTATCTTCTGTTTTAAATTTTTTATTACAAGTTGGACAAATATACATTTTAAATACTCCTTATTTTTTCTAGTGAACTTTTTCTTTTGGTAAGAGAAATAGTACTAAAGAACTTAACAATTTTTAAAGAGTGTCTATGTCATATTGCTCTTGTGTTGCAACACTTTTCTTTATTTATATTCCGATTAAGAACTATACGGATTTTGCATGCTAGACGTTACTGTCTTTTACTGTGAGTTCTTCAACGACAAACTGCTTCTCACCTCCGACATGGTTTTTTCACAGTTACATGTCTTCATAATCTGCTTTAGTAGGGGCGGAGAGAGTCGAACCCTCAAGACACTAAGTCACAGGAGCTTAAATCCTGCGTGTTTGCCAATTTCACCACGCTCCCATAAAAGGTGCTTTAAGCACCTATTTTTTCTATATTTCTAATCTGTCTTGTTAATTTTCTAATAACACCCGGACTCTTAATATTTTTTCCATTTGTCTGTAAATTTGCCATTCTGTTTTTCATAATTGCTAATTTAATTTCTTTTTCCATTATTAATTACCTCTTTCTTAACTTTCTATATATATTATATAATAAAATTTTAAAATTATCAAATTATCAAATTATTTTTATATATTTAAGAGTTATGCTGATATGCTTACACCACATGACCTACTCATAGAAAAATATATCTTTTGTTTTTAAAGTACAAAAGATTAAAAACTTATAATTAAAATCAAAACTTCTTATAATCTAAATTCTTAATTATAAGAATAAAGTTTTATTTTAAAATTGCGGGAACGGGATTCGAACCCGTGTTCACAGCTTATGAGGCTGGGCTGGAGCCTCTCCAGTCTATCTCGCAATAATTAGTGTTATTTGATGCTCTTAAAGGTTCATCCTACGAGTTATCGCTTCTCGTCTTTTTACCCACTTATTTAATAAAACAAGTATTCAACAATGCATTGTCTATTATTAACCATCAAATTTTAGGAACAAGATATTTACCTTTCAATCTTATTATTTAGGAGATATAGCTTCTTTGTTTTACTATCTTTGAAGAAAACAAGGCTTTTCTCAATCCCAAAAAAGAAGTCCATTTATTTTCAAATATAAAAAATAATATTCTTTTTTATATTCTACTCATAAAATCATCCCTACGGGACTCGAACCCGTATTGCCGCCGTGAAAGAGCGATGTCCTATTCCTGTTAGACGAAGGGATGTTACCCGCATTTTTAATAAGGAACACGGAAACCTTTTTAAGAGAGGTTTTATATTTTTGATAAATTGAATTTTACAATCTATCTTTTTTATTACATATATATTATATAATAAAATTTTAAAATTATCAAATTATTTTTTTAATTTGAAAAGTTGCTAAGGAAATCGAATCCTCGTTACCAAAGTCTTATGTTTTTAAAACTGCTTTGGTAACTCTACCAAGAACAACTATTTTTAGCGGAGGGGGAGGGACTTGAACCCTCAGTGGACTTTCGTCCATCACTGGTTTTCAAGACCAGCCCAGTACCAATTGTGGCACCCCTCCAAGATTACGCCGGTGAGAAATCGCATCTCACACCTTTCCTCTATCTAGGTCTGTTCACTTTACACTACGGCGTGAATATGTTGCCCCGTCGGGCTAGGCGTACGCTTTGCAAAGTTGCCACCCACTTTGCAGTATATTTAATCAGTTAAGTGTTTTTCCTTCTTAAACTACTAGACAGCTGCCGCCGTCCAGATAGGATTCGAACCTATATCTCAAAACCTTCTCATATACTCTTTTGACTCATCCTACTTGGTACCACTTCGGCGGCAGGGTTCGAACCTGCGAAATCCTGATTAACAGTCAGGCGTTGTACCACTCGACTATACCGGATTATACGGCATTTCTATCTTCAACCAATGCCGAGGTCAATTTTGTTACTTTTTCTGAATGGGTTAGAACAGATTTATTATTTTCGCAGTATCCCATCAATTTTTCTTCTGCGGTCTGAGTTTCATCAGGTAGTCAAACGCCCCTAGGACCTAAGCCCTACCCTTATTCTATATTTTAATAGGCATCACCATGGGTTCTGGTTCCTATTTAAAGGAGGTAGAGGATTCCATCAAGGAAAACTGGACTTCTACTTCTTATTTGTTTTCTTTTTACCAAAAAATTTTTACAATATCGGATAACCATAAACAATATTTTAAATTGAATAACTGACAGGTCTATCTATTCAATTATTTAAGTACCCAAGACATTTCCTGCTGTCTGTACTTTGGTTTTCCCTTTATTTCATAAGTTGCAACTCGTCTACTATAAAACCCGATATGACTTTAAAGGAACGGGACTCCATTTTTTCCATGCATCTCTTATGACTTTTGATTAGGTATCTCACAATCACTTAGTTTAGCGTGTTATTAAGCAACCAAGGCGTTCTTGAAGAGGAATCGAACCTCCGTCTTGCAGTTATTGCTGCACGTTCTTCCAATTAGACTATCAAGAATATTTCTTACCAAAAAGTAATTACTTTTTATATCTTATATAAGTATTATATCATAATTTTTTTAAAAAATCAATTTATAACTTTTACCCAAAGTTTTTTAAATTTCTTTTTCTTATTTATTATACATATATTATATAATAAATTTTTATAAAAATCAAATGTTATTCATTTACATAAATAAGTAATTCTCCTGTGCCTGCATCTGTATATATCGCACCTTCGCTTTCATGATTATCCAATGCTAACTCTGCAATATGCCAAGGTACATCAAATATATCACCTTTATATAGTTCAGTCTCTTCTTCTGATGCATAATCATAAGTTAATACTTTAATATCTATGTCAAAGCCTATATACTTTAATAAATCAACTAATTTCATTTTAATACCTCATATTCTTCTTCAGAAATTTCTTCCCAATAAGTGTTTTCAATAGTGTCATTACGAAAATATTCTAAATCTTCTTCATCATATTCATTTTCATTATTCCATCCTGTGATAAGATATTCAAAACTATCAGCTTGACCAATAGCAAGTTCTTCCCGCATAATCTGCTAATTCTTTTTCAGTTACTTCATCACCAAAAGCAACATATTCTTCAAAATCAGTTCCACAATATGGGGTGCTACCTTTAAATACATAATATTTCACTTCTTATCAACTCTCTTTCTTTTATATAAATATTATATCAAAAAATTTTAAAATTATCAATTAATCTTGTGTAATTTCATAATGAGTAAGTAACTCAATAATATTTTTAGCTCCCACAGGATTCATAGAATGAACTGCAAAGCCATTAATAGAAATTTGATTTTCTACAATAAATTTAGCTACATCATATCCAGTTTTATTTAAGCCTAAATCATGGTCAAAACTTAAATAAATCTTAGCATCAATTGGTCTATATTTTGTTAAATAATCTATTACTGATTGATAAGTTTAATTCCCCAATTCTTGAAATATCTTTTATAATTATCTGGAATATTTCTTTCATCATCTAAATAGATAAATAATTTTTTCATTATCTTAATACCTTTCTTTTATCTTATATAAATATTATATTTTTTATAAAAAATAAAAAAGAAGAGCATAAACTCTTCTTTTTATTTATTTTCCCAAATATAACCACCATTTAGTTTTAGTTTCTTGGTCTTTAATTTTTTAATTTTCTTATTATTATTTACATAAATATCCATTTGTTTTTTAACTAAATCATTAGATTTTAAGTCTGGATATAATTGAACTAAAGTAATAAGACTTTCTTTATTAGCAGTTTTAATCATTATTTTTTCTTCTTGAGTCATATATTCTTTTACCAAGACATTAATAGCAGTTTCAATTTTTTCGTTTTCTTGCTCATAAACAGCTATTTTTTCATCAATAACTTTTCCTTCTGCTATATCATCCATCATGCATATTTCTACTATTATACATATTACAAGAAATACACTAAATATAAAACTTAAAAAACTACCAACTGGCGTATCAACAAATTCATTAATAGTCAATCCTATTGCTATTAATATAATAAGGATAACACAAAAAAACAATTAACATATTATTCTCCCCTTTTCATTATTAAATTTTAAAAACACCGGTAGATGGAGTCGAACCACTTACACCACAGGTTTTGGAGACCTGCTCTAGCCCGGCTAGGATTTAGGTTCTACCGGTAAATGCGGAAATGCCATTCCCGCATATTTTATTATTATTCTATCCCAAAATAATATCTACCTTACCAGTTGCAATATATGTCGACTGTACCATATGCACAGCCAGTATCATATACTTTCGCTGGTCCAAGAGAAGTCATAAATTTAGAATACTTGCTCTTGAAACTATAATTACAAGATACAACGATGTAGCCATCTTTATCTCGTATAGTTCCATCATTTGCTACATGACGACCTGGGATTTTCAAACCGCCACCCGGCAAAATGCGTTGAGAATAATATGTTTCTCTTTGACCATTATAATTTTTAACTCCCATTGATGGTGTTAAAGGATTTGAAGTAATATGGTATCTGCCATTATATTGCAATTCTACACCCTGAAAGGAAGGAATTGGTTTATATATTTTAATTTTAATTACTTTTCTAAATCCGCCATCTTTAGACATAACAATTATTTTTCCTTTTCCTGCTTTTTTTGCAGTAATTGTTTTGCCTTTTACAGTTAAGATTTTTTTGCTCTTGTTTATAATTCTAATTTTTTTACAAGTTGCATTTGTAGGTTTAATTTTATTTACTTTCACCTTTTGCTTATCTCCAACTGTCATTGTCTTTTTACACTTTACTTTCATTTTCTTGACCTTAACAGTAGGTTTTTCTGTTGTGGTCTCATATTCAATTTTACTTGTTGTCATTGTTGCTATATCTGCTGCATCTACTGTTACCTTATCTTCTTTTAAAAATGTATACATTACAATAGTAAGAATTATAGTAATAATAATTGCTGATATATTAAGCATTAATTTTTTCATTTCTTTTCTTTCTCCTTTTCTTAATGCGGATGCTCGGTTAATGTATCTTAAACGAGACCTCCGCCTATTCAAAAGAACGACAGAAAATAATTATGCCAAAATTATTCTCTTATGCAATCAAGATTCCCAAGTTGCCAGTTCGGAAATTCTCTTTATCATGTGCCAATATGATATTGCTCGCTCTTACTTCAATAAGATATTGAAGATTTGCAAAGACTATAATCTTATTTGCTACTTAAGATATTGATAATCTTCTTTACTGTCTTTATAAATGGGATAAAGTTTATAAGACTTTTAAAATATTCAGTTGTTTTTCGCCTATTGGCGAATACGCTTAGTAGGATTCGAACCTACAAAAAACAGTTTTTGAAACTGCCGCCTATACCATTCGGCTATAAGAGTTCAATTAATAAACTTATTTTTATTTATCCAAACACAATGAGGTTCAAAAATAAGTAAAAACTATCCTGAATGGACCTGCGGGGACCGACCGGTTGCTCTAACCAACTGAGCTACAGGTCCATTTATTTTCTTATATTATATTTTTTATAATCTTTATTCAAATAATTTTCAAGAGTACCATAAAGTTTATGATTACCTATTTCTTCAATTGGAACTCCCCACATTTCAGCCAATATTTCTTCTTCATACCAACATTCTATTGCGTCTTTTTCAGTCCAATAACTAACATAATCATTTATGTCCCAAGAATCATAAATTTTTTTATAGGTTTTTCCTTTTGGTGGTAATTTATCTACATTTCTTCTTACTTTTTTATTAGCAAGTCTCTTACTTTTTTTAGAGCTTCTCCCGCCATCTTTTATAATGGGGTGTTTCTTATATGAACGGCTCATAATATCACCTCTTTCTACGTAAACAAGACCCAAATGACGTGGCGAAAACAGGACTTGAACCTGTGACTTCCTATAGGTGCTCTACCATCTGAGCTATTCTGCCTATTATTATTTGCGGTATGTGTCTTAAATTTATATAAAATTTTAACAAGCAACTTTTATATAAAATGTCCTTATATTAAAAAATTCTTTTTTCTTGCTATACTATTAATAGTATTTTTAAATTTTCTCATATCACTTTGTTTATCAAAATCCCAAAGTAATAATCCAGATTTTTCAATCCAAGTTACATTTGCATTAAAAGATAATAAATATTCTACAAAGTCTGCGGGTGATATGTCTAATATTCTACATGGAATCCACCAATTGGCTGAACCAGCAGAAAAATTTGAAGTATCTATACAATGCCATTTCCCTGTCGATGATTGCCATTCTTCCATTCTATAGATACTGCTCATTTTAGTTACCTCCTATTTAGCTAATCCTAATTTTGTAATTAATTCACTAACATTACGCTTTTCTTCTTCAGTTGGTTCTGCTACTGTCGAAGCAGTTGCTGACTGTAATATATTCTGATTACTCTCAACTGCTCCTACTTTTGTTGCTCCCGGCAAAGCTGTATCTTCATCCTGTTCTACATTAGTTTTTGCACATGTTAATGCTATTTTTATTTGTAGGTTTTCACCATTTTCAGTTACAGGTATTCTAATTTCTTTTCCATTATTATATAAGAAAGAACCATCAAAAGTTTCTAATAACTTTTTAGTGATAAATTCTTTTGCTTCACTTCCTCTAGCTGCCATTATAATTTTCTCCTTTTTTTATTTTCTATAAATATTATATAATATTTTTTCAAAAATATCAATCAATATTTATAAATTCAGATTTAGAGTTAATAGCATCCATCTCTTCATTTACAAGAACTAAATCATTTTCTTTTAAAGTTGAGGAAAGCTGGATATATGCATCACATAATCTGCATCTCCCGCCCCTTAAGCAAGACCTACCGCATCCTAATCTTCTTTCTCCAAAAGTAGGTAATATATGATGACCTTCTACTTCTCCTTTAAAACCTATAATATATTGGTTAAGTGGTCCAACCCATTGCTTAGATTTAGAATAAATATTCTTATATGCCTCTTGTTGATTATCTTCTCCCCAAAATTCAAAAATGTCAACATAAGGCTCATAAATTTTAACGTCTTCCGCTCTTATAAAAAATGATTTTATATCATTGCCATGTAAAAATTTTCTTTGGCATATATTTGGAAACACTCTAACATTTATGCCATATGAGTGTAAAATTGGGGCAATATCTTCTAAATAAAAACATAAACCATCTGTAATAATTACATCCGAATATCCAGTTCTTATTGCGTTCCACATCTCTTCTTCGTCACTAATAAAATCTTCTACATAATAAGAGAAATCATTATCAAATAATAACTGTATTACTTCTACCCTGTCTAAATCAAACTTCTTTAATAAAAATGTATAATTAAATTCTGGATTTTCTTCTTCTAATTGTTTAAATAATTCAATTTTATTTTCTTTTAAAAAGCTAGAACATTCATCAATTTTAATAATAATTCTTTTATCTGAATATCTATTAAAAAATCCTAATAAATCTTCATACTTTTCATCTTTTAACTCTATAATAATTTCATCAAAAGACTTTAAATCTAAACTTCTGTTATATCTAACACTATATTTCATTATTTTCTCCTATGAGTAAAAGGTAGTATAGAATTTATACTACCTTTTACCAATATATTTTTATTTGTCAAACTATTCAGCTACTTCATCGGTTTCAACTTCAGCAATGGCATAACCCATTAAGCGTCTTGAACCAACTTTTACTTCTTCCTTTGTTGCCTTTTCAACTCTTACTAACTGAGATAATCTAGCAACTACCTTTGCCTTTGTTACATCTTCAAAAGCATCCTGCTCCTGAATAATTTCTGTAATTTTATCAGCAGTCTGTCTTTCAGAAGTTAATACAGCCTCAATAGCATTTCTTAAGTCATCACCAATAACCTTTGCCTTTTCAGCTCTTTCTCTAGCCTTTTCAGCTTTCTTAATAGCTGCGGCGATTTCCTTATCAATGAACTCAACCTGTGCTTCCTGCTCATCATAAGCGGCAGCTGCTAAAACTACTTCCTTAATTGCTTCTAACATTTCTTTTCTTGTTACTTTCTTTTCTGTGTTTGCCATAATACATTTCTCCTTTTCTTTAACTATATTTCTTTCTTTATCTTATACATATATTATACTAAAATTTTTTATAAAATTCAAGCTGACTTTTTAATGCCTTAAAATCTTCCCATTACTTCTTCCTGTATTAAGTCAGCCTCGGCATCTGATAATTCTTCTAATGACAGCCCAAACTTTCTTAAAACTGGGTCTATATCTGCATTAGAGAGCATTCCCGCACTTTTCTTTCTTCTAAATTCAGCTATTGCACCTTTGACAGCCTTTTTTCTTTCTGAATCAAAAACTCCTTCTTTATCCATTACATATAAATCAAATCCCATTCCCATTCCAAACATATTTTTATCTCCTTATTTTAATAAAATGTTCCCAATCAGTAGGTTTGTCTAAATGATAATCTCCTTTTACATTACAAAAATTTTCTCTGCTATAGATTGAATCTCTTGTTTCATTAGTCCAAACATCAATATATTCTACAATAAAATAATTTAAAGCATCTAAAAGATGACTAAGATTAAAATGATGTGAATAAGTAAGAGTACAATCCGCCCACTTTCTAGACTTTTTATCTATCATTCTAATTTTTACTGTTAAAATACCGCCGCTTCCATCTTTAAAAGAATAGTAACTATCTTTTATTTGGCGGATTTCAAATCTGCCTTTCCATAAATCATCTTCTCTGATAGTCTGGTTTACTTTTTTAATATCTCGATTCATTTTTCTTTGGAGTTTCTTTTTGTATTTATATATCATAAACAACACTCCCTTTCTTTATCTTATATAAATATTATATAATATTTTTTATAAAAAAACAAAAAGGACTTTTATGATGCCATAAAAGTCCTGCATATTATGCTTCTTTTAATTCTTCTCTCACTCTCATTAAAATTTTATCAAGTTTATTTTTCTTTTGGCTTTTGGACAAGTACAAGAACCCCAATAGTTACCTTCTACTAACTGTTCATTCTCTGTTGCTAATAATTTAGCCTGCATCCTTTTATTTTTAAACTTATTTGAAACAATTTCATACATTACTTCCTCTTTTATTTCATCCCAATTGCTTTTTATCTCTACTCTTCTTCCCATTCGTTTGCGTCATCTGGAGTGTCTGCATTTTTAATTGCTTCCCTCTGTATTGGGTTACTTGTTTTTGCAGCCTGATATGCATGTTCAGAAGTAGGATATTTTACATTATGATACTCTATATTTTCCTTCAAAAGATGTAATCATTATACCCAATTCCTCCTATCTTTTTCAAATTTTTCTTTCTTTTCTCTTTTTAAATTGCGGCGTGCTGGTTTCCCGCCTTTTAATGCCTTATATTGTTTACATTTTTGACACGCTTTACGAAAAGTTCCTTCGTGACCTAAGTCACAACATCCTTCATATTTGTAGTGTATACAAGTAATTTCTCTATCTTTTGCCATAATTATCTCCCCTTTCTTCAAGAGTTGAAGTCGCTGTAATCAAAAATAATAGGTGCTCCGTTATTATATCCTATATTTGCTTCATGTAAATCATAAATACAATTATCTGTAATAAAATCAATTAATTTTTCTAATATATCACCACCATAATAAAGGCAAACGCCTCTTAACCAGTTTTCTGCTATATTGAAAAAATTCTTTTTTTCACAAATAGTGCCAGTTTTTTTGTTAATCTCTTTAGAGTCATAAGTTTCATCATCTGCATTTGTATATTCTACATATTCTTGTTTATAAATAGGATATTTATTTACTGTTCCAATAAATTCAGTTTTAGCAAAAAGAAAAGATAAACCTTCTTTTTCGGCAATTTTATAATTTTCAACTTCTTTTTCACAATAATCCCATCCATTATCAGTATCGCTTCCACTAAAACGTTCAAATATTAGTTTGTCACAATCCTCTGATTCAGTATCATAAATATAATGATATTCTCCTTGAAATGGGATTTTAATGACCGTTGTGTTCTTCTCTTTTGAATCCCAGAATATAAATACTAATTTACTAGCTCCACAATAATGTTCATAATCTATTCCTTTAGGAATGTTCAGTTTTTCAAATATTTTTTCATTTATATAACACATTTCACCTTGTTCATCAAGTCCTATATCTGTAAAATCACAATCTTGAAAAATCTTTAAGAAATCATTATTAGTCATAAATAAAAACGCCTTTCTTTTTTATTTTATAATAATATTATAACAAATTTTTATAGAAAATTAAAGAAGTAGAAAATAATCTACTCCTTTAATTATAAAATAGCATTTGAGTTAAGACTAATATACCCGTACAAATAATCTATTGTAGTAGCAGTATTTATACGAATTTTTACATAAGCATAATATGATTTAGTATCTTCAGACGGAACAATAAATTCAATCGAGCAATCAAACTGCTTATCTCGAGGGTCAAAAATAATATAGTCCTCATCTTTTTTCATATGATGATATTTAGGCTTCCCGCTAAGTTCTTCTATTTCGACTTCATCATCTGACCAAGAGTCATCATTGTAAAAAAATCATTGCTTTCGCTGCCTCCTTTATCCTGCATTAAAGCCATCAAAAGTAAAGGATTACTCATATCAAATGCGGAAGCTCCATTGTCTTCTCCATTAGTCTGGTTCATTAAAAACATCATCGGAATAAGATTCTCCTTTAAACCGCCATCGCCGCACATTAACATAAGAGGCATAAGATTACCAAATGGATTATTTTCAGATGCGGTATTTCCTGTAAAGTCAATCATTGATACTACTTTTGTTACAAAATCAAATCCAAACATAGATTTTGTAGGAAGGATTGTTTTCTTTTCACCTGCCGCAACATCAGTAACCTGAATACCATCTTCTATTGATGTTACGAATACTGGCACACCATTATGCATAATAATATCATCCTTTTTTGCAAACCTATCAATAAATTTAGGTGGCATGCTAAACGTCCATATTTATAAAATATTATTAGCATCTTTTAAAAATTCATAATAATCTCTATCATTTTCAATAGCAACTATTCTTCTTAATTCTTTTGCTGTAACTAAAATTGGTTCTTCTTGTTTTAATGTAGATATAATGCTCATTCTTATCTTATTCAGACTAAAACAAGGACTCTCTTCTACTTTATATCCCACTTCTTCTAGCTGTGGTATTATATCTTTTTTAAAAAGAGGAGGTATTGTAATAGTTATCATAAATTTTCCTGAGGTCGCCGCCTTTTTAAATTCAAGATTTAATAATCGAACTAATTCTTTATACCCTTCTTCATAAGATTCTTTAGTTAAAGCTTTTAATTCTTCCGGCTGCATTATTTTTCTGTTGATGTTTTAGGCATATTATGTTTCATAATTAAATCTCCTTTATAATACATCTTGAAAGTTGAGTTGTCTTTACTCCTCTAAATTCTTCAAATTTTTTTACCGTTCCAGTTAAATCAACAACAGAGCCTTTATCTAAAAATAATTCTTTCTGAGTAAACCATACCAAGCAATCTTCGCCATGATAAAAAGTATGGATATAAGTATAACCATAATTACCATTAAAACCACGAGTTGAATGATATACTACTGTTAAATTGCGGAGACGCTCACCTATTTCTCCTACATACTCAGATAAAGATGGACCAGCGGCTTCCGCAAATTTCTTATCAATAATCTGTTTTGATTTTTCAAAGAAGCAAGCCTCTTCACATTCTTCATCCCAACCATAAATTTCATCAAAACTAATTGGAATTAATGTAAAATCTTCAGATAATTCGATTTTATTTGGAATATGCCACTCTAATATTGGATTATATTTAGCTCCTTGTTCTTTTAACCAGTCTTTAATAGCATATGTATCTTCTCCATATATACAATAAGTTACTCCGTCTGTATTAAATCCATGTTTTTCTAACCATTCTGCTTTAGTCATATTGTATCAACTCCTTTTTTAATACTTACTCTTTTTATATCTTTATAAATATATTA
>ULME01031598.1_pt1 | contig 12710 bp, 6 predicted proteins | sample 1951591 | NCBI WGS metagenome assembly ULME01 (sample SAMEA4835544, study PRJEB28245) | human gut metagenome | biome: gut microbiome; material: fecal sample | place: Denmark | collected 2008
GGTAAAATTCCGTAAAAAGAATTTATTTCGCGGCCGTAAGGGTCATGTGCTTTAACGCTTACTTTTTCGCCGCCCAGTGCTTCCAAAAAGGCGTCAACGCTTCCTTCACCGCCGTCGGCAACCGGAATGCTTACAACTTCAGCTTCCGGATAGTGATGGTGTATGCTTTCTTCCATAATGGAGCAGATTTCTATGGAAGACATTGTGCCTTTAAAAGAATCGGGTATTAAAAGGATTTTTTTCATAAATTACTCCTTAAATCAGCAGAACAGGGACAAGAGCCAGATTCCCAGCATGGAAGATACGCCAAGCACCAGAGTGCAGACGGTCTGAGTTTTGTAGCCCTGGTCAGGAGTCATTTCGCCGAAGTTGGTAACAACCCAGAAGTAAGAGTCGTTAGCGTGCGATACTACCATAGCGCCTGCGCCGATTGCCATAACGGTAAGGGTGGTAAGCATCGGTGTATCAAGGCCGAGTACGCCCAGGAGCGGTGCAACAATGCCTGCGGTTGTTGTAAGGGCAACGGTGGAAGAACCCTGAGCCGTTTTAAGAATTGCAGAAAGAAGGAACGGAAAGAAAATACCGATAGTTTCCAAAATGCCTGCGTTGGCGGTAATGTACTGTACCATACCGGAAACAGCAATAACTTTGCCGAGTACGCCGCCGGCAGCGGTTACAAACAAAATAGGGCCGGAAACTTTTAAGGTTTCATTGGTAAGTTCGTAAAATTCACCGGTTTTGCCGGAGCTGATAAGCTGGGCAACAGCAAAGATAACGCCTACTGCCAGTGCAATTACAGGTGTGCCGAGAAAAACGCATACATCGGCGAAGAAGCCGGTCCATTTAGCCATGTTGGAAATGGAACCCAAAGCCATTAACAAAATAGGAATGATAATAGGAGCGAGGGACATGAACGCGCCCGGAATATTTTTGTGGGAAGCCATAATTTCTTCATAAGTTTTTACAACTTCGCCGTCGTTAACGTCTTCCGGGGTTTTAACTTTCGGGCCGATATATTTAACGAAAGCATAGCCTGCAATAAGCGGGAAAATGGAAACTACCATGCCCATGCCGATAACCAGCAGAAGGTTATTGCCAATGCCCAAAGTATTTGCCGCAGCAATAGGGCCCGGTGTAGGGGGAATAAATACATGGGAGATATAAAGGCCGGCACTTAAAGCTACCGACATGCCAACACTTGGCGCAAGAGTACGTTTAACCAGCGCTTTGCGGATAGGGTTTAAAATTACAAAGCCGGAATCGCAGAATACAGGAATGGAAACAACCCAGCCCATAAGTTCAATGGCGAGTTCCGGGTTCTTTTTGCCAACAAGTTTAATAATAAGGTCTGCCAGCTTAAAGGCTGCACCGGTAATTTCCAAAATGCCGCCGATAAGGGCGCCTAAAATAATAACGATACCGATACTGGTAAATGTGCCGGAGAAACCGGAACCGATAACAGTGGCAATGCCCTGAACCGTTTTGCCGTCAACTTTGGTGTCCACCAAAGGAATACCGGCAACGAGGCCAAGAACAAGAGATACGGTCATAATAGACAAAAACGGATGAATCTTGTACTTGGAAATAGCGACAATCATGACAATGATAGCGATAACAAACGCTATCATTAAACCTAAACCTGACATAATAAAAATTCCCCCTTAATTTAATAGGTATTTTAAAATTCTTATATAGAATACTACATTTTTAAGAAAATGTAAATTATTCTTGATAAAATTTAACATAAAGTTAACGACAAAACTTTAAATAGCATACACTATTATAAAATGATTTTACTTTTTGGATAAAGACGTTTTTGTGGTAAAATAAAAGAAAAACTATCGGAGAAATATTTATGAATAAACTTTACTATGTCCCCCTGGGGTGCAGTGCCAGAGGATATTTTATTAATGAAATAGCAGAGAAAGGCTGGGAAAGTTCACTTTTGGTTCTGCCCAGCGGCGTGCTGCAAAGCCGTGCTTTTAAAGAGGGCGCAGTACGCGTAAAAAATTTTGACGATGTTGCAACCGGTTTGCTTAACGCTAACGGCTATGCCGGTTTGCAGCGCATTTCACGCCGCACGCAGGAACTTATTGTCGAAGAAATTTTGCAAAAATATGCCCACGATAATAAACTTGATTATTTTAATGTTCTGGTTGAAAAGAAAGGCTTTGTTAAAGCGGTAACATCGCTTATTGGGCAGTTATCGCGCAGCGGCGCCAAAATGGAAGAAATTTACGAAGCGCTTAACGGCTGGGACAGGCCGGGAAAACTTGGGCTTAAAGACCGCGAAATTGCCGCCGTTTATACGGCTTACCGCCAGAAATTAAAAAAAGAAGACTGGTTTGACGTTGAAGGCTTGTACCGCCTTGCTGTTTATGTGCTGCAAAAAGAAAAACCGGTTGTTCCGTGGCAAAATTTATATTTCAGCGAGTTTTACCGTTTTGACGGATTGCAGATAGAACTGCTGCGCGAACTGAAAAAACATTGCAATATTAATGTTGGGTTAATGTATGACCCCAAGCGCCCGGAAATTTTTGCGGCAACTGAACATTCCTTTGCCGATTTAAGCCGTTTTTTGGATATGGAAAAATTGCAGCCGGAACTGCCTGAACGTGAAAACAGCTTAAAAATACTGACGGAGTATCTTGGCGAAGAAAGCAGTGCCGTATATTCCGGCAGTGGCATAAAGCTGCTGGAGGCCGCAAGCCGTGAGCAGGAAATACGCACGGTGCTGCGCAGCGTTAAAAAGCTTTTGCAGAAGGGTATAAAAAGCAGTGAAATTATTATTTTGCTGAGGGATTTTTCGTTTTATGCCGGTCTGCGCAATTTAAGTGATGAATATGGCATTCCCGTTTCTTTGCCGCTGACGGCAAAACTGAATAATGAGCCTTTAACGGAGTTTATTTATCTGCTTGTTAAAACAGCCGCTTATTCTGCTCCTGCCGCTGCGGTTAGCAATTTATGCACGCTTATGGGCTGTCAGGCAGTAAAAATGCTGTTTGAATTTGACACGGAGCTGCTTTTGCGTTTGAAAACAGAAAAACTCTATCAATCGGCAGACAGTTTTGTTGCTGACGGCATGGAAGTGTTAAAAGATGAAGAACAGCAGGAATTAAACCGTTTGCTGGATTTAATAAAAACCGTTCCCGAAAATGCCTGCATCAGCGAATATTGCACGGCGGCAGGAAATATTCTGGAAAAGATGGACATTGCTTCCAAACTTGGCAACGCCTATAAAAACGGCAGTGCCGGTTATGACGCAATAAAGAACTATATTCTTGCTGCTGGTGAATTAAAAGATATTTTATCGCTGCTGCAAAGTGACTACGCCGCCGGAGGCATGCTTAACAAAAAAATAACGGCGCAGGATTTTGCCGATATTTTATATGAAGCAGTACAAGGTGTTGAGCTTGTTCTGCAAAAAGGCGATATGAACGGCGTGCTTATTACAGAGGCCGCTAATATACAGGGCGTTTATTATCCTTATGTTTTTCTGCTTGGCGTGCGCGAAGGTGAATTTCCGGCAGTAAAAACAGAAAACTGGATTTATAACGATTATGAGCGTGCGGCAATGGAAGCGCTTGGCATAGATTTGCCAGGTACTATTGCCGGTTTAAACGAGGATAAATACTTTTTTGCCGCCGCGGCAGCAGCAGCCCTGCAAAGCCTTACCGTAAGCTGGTACAGTGACGATTCCGGCGGCGCATCTGCCTATGTGGAAATGCTGCAAAATACTTTTGCGGATAATTCTCTTGAAGCGAAAAAATGCACGCCGGTTAATATTGACGCTTCCTTATCGGACAATGAGCTGCTTGAAAATCTTGCTTTTGCAAACAGAAATAATAAACTGCTTGCAGAAGCTGTTGAGAACTGGGCTGAACGCAGCAGCATTGAATATATAAGAGAAAGCTGTTTTAACCGTTACAGCGGCATGCTGCAAAACAGTGAGCTGCTGTCTGAATTCCCACGGAAAATTGGCAGCAGCTTCAGTGCTTCAAGGCTTGAAACTTATGCGGATTGCCCGTTTAAATTTATGGTAAGTTATTTGTGGCGGCAGGAAGAATATGCCGAAATGGATGAAGATATAAATGCTGCGGACGAAGGAAGCCTTATGCACGCCGCAGCAGCACAGTTTATAGGTTTGTATTTAAATAAAAGCCTTGCAGAGTATCCGCTGGAAACTTTATGTGAAGAAATGCGGTGCATTTTTGATGTTTTAAGCAGGGAATACGAGCAAAGCGGCAAATTGAAAGACACTGTATTTTTAACTTATCGGAAAGAAAATATTTTAAAACGCCTGCTTAAATTTGTTAAAGCGGAATACAATTATGCAAAAGCATGGTACGGCTATAAGCCTTTAAATGTGGAAATGTCTTTTGGGCCGGGCACATCTTTGCCGCTTAGTTTAAGTGATGAAGCCGGAGCGGTTTATAATTTTAAAGGGCGTATTGACCGCATTGACGCTGACGGCGAAAGAATATTTGTTACCGATTACAAGCGCAGCAAAATACCGGACCCCAAAGATATGAAGGAAGGTTTGGATTTGCAGATGCCGCTTTATTTACTGGCAGCTGAACAGCTTACAAAAGATAAAACGGTTTTGGGCGGCGATTATTTTTCTTTTAACAGTTCCGAACGTGATAAAGGAATAGTTTTTGATGCTAAAAATAAACCGCCGTTCTTTACAGCAAAATCCGTAGGTGAATGGGACAGTTTTGTTGAAGAAACAAAGCAGTTTATTACCGGCTACATAAAAGCCATGCGCAGCGGCAATTTTAAGCCGTCTGCAAAAAGAAAGTGTTCGGAATATTGCCCTGCGCGTGAAATTTGCAGGCGTTTCAACGAAAAAAACAACGGAGGTGCAGGCGGAGATGTTTAATTTTACAGAAAATCAGGCAGCGGCCATTAATACTCTTAGCTGCAACGTCTCCGTATCTGCCGGTGCGGGCAGCGGCAAAACAAGGGTGCTTGTTGAACGTTTCATCAACATTCTTGCCCAGGGTATAAAAAATCCGCAGCAGGCTGTGCAGCCAAAAGAAATACTGGCAATAACTTTTACGCGCAAAGCTGCGGCGGAGATGAAAGAACGCATACGCAAGCGTCTTTACGAACTGGAAAAAGAGGATGCTGTAAATAAAGAGTTCTGGCATAATCACAGGCAGCGTTTTGACCAGGCGCGCATCAGCACAATTCATGGTTTCTGCAACGGCATATTAAAAGAAAACTCGGTAGAAACAGGGCTGGACCCTTCTTTTAATGTTGCGGAAGAAAATGACATGCAGGAATTTTGGGAAACCAATATTACGGCTTTTATTAAAAAAGCGATTGCAGAAAATGATTCCGGTTTGAAAGAACTTATCCGCAATTACGGAATTGACGGCGTTAAAAGCCAGCTGCTGAGTATTTATAGTATTGACGATGAAGTTTTGAAAATTGAAAATCCGGCAGAGCCGTATAAAAAAAGTGCAGATTGTGCGCCGGAATTGCAGGCAGAGCTTACCGCACTTGTTGATGAGCTTATTGCAGGTATGGACGGTGTTATCAAGAAAACAACCAAGCAGTATCCCAAATTGCAGAATTTAAAGGAAAACCGCCATTTGGTTATTGAGGCAATTCAGAAATATGAAACTGAAGAAAGCCGAGCGGTGCTAAACCAATATATTGGCGTGCTTACCATGCAAGCTAAAGATAAAGCAGTTGTTGCCGAAGCTAAAGAAGCACTGAAAAAACTATACCAGGCTGTTATTGATGCCCGTGCAGCAGAACTGGTTACTGTATGGCATAATGTTTTGCGCAGCTGCCGTAAATTTGTGCTGGCAAAGCAGGAAGAACTTAATTTAATCGGTTTTGATGATTTGGAAAGCCTTGCCTTGAAACTTTTGCTTGATTCACAGGAAACACGGCATAAATACCAGCAGAATTTTAAATACATAATGGTTGATGAATTTCAGGATACCAATGAGCGCCAGCGCGAGATTATATACCTTTTATGCGGCGACGATAAGGACAGTTTGAACGGCAATAAGCTGTTCGTTGTTGGCGACCCCAAGCAATCAATTTACCGTTTCCGCGGTGCCGATGTTAATGTTTTTGCACGTGTGCGCAGAGATATTGCCGCTAAAAAAGGCAAAAACATTGTTTTGGATGACAATTTCCGCACGGTGGATAAAATTCTTGATTTCTGTAATGCAACCTTCCCGGATTTGTTGGGGCTTGACGAAACGCAGGATGTGTTTTTTGAAGCGCTGCGGGCCAACCGTTCAGGTACGCTTTTGCCGGAACTTATTGTAATAAAGCATGATGAGCAGACGGTGCAGATGGATGCACGCGAAGCGGAAGCCGCTTTTATTGCGCAGAAAATAAAAAACCTGCATGATGAAGAAGGCATTTTATACAGCGATATTGTTATTTTGCTGCGTGCCATGACAAAGGTTGATTATTACGAAAATGCACTGAACTGCTGCGGAATACCTTGCAATGTTGTTGACGGCAAAGGATTTTATGGAAGGCAGGAAATTATTGATTTTATCAATTTGCTGACGGTTTGTGCCGACAGCAGGCGTAATTTGGAACTGGCAGGTGTTTTACGTTCGCCATATTTTGCCGTTGATGACGAAACGCTTACTGCTTTGTTCTTTGAATTGCAGGATAATGCAGATAAATATGAAAGTTTATGGCAGATTCTGCAAAGCGGAACATATCCTGAATATTTAGCCGAAACGGAAAAAAGCAAATTAAAACGCTGCAGCGGCGTTTTAAAACAAATTTATGATGCTTCCATGTCACTGCCGCTTACGGATTTATTCAGTTTTATCGAACAGATTCTTAATCTCAATGCTGTTACTGCCGCACAGCCGGGTGGAGAAGAAAAAAACGCCAATTTAAAGAAGTTATTTGCTCTTGCCGCTGAATTTTGCCTGCACAGGCAGGGCGGACTGCGTGAATACCTTGATAACATAAAACGCCTGCGAGCGCTTAATGCACGTGAAGCGGCAGCTGTTGCCGGTAATGCACAGGAAGCCGTAAAAATTATGACTATCCATAAATCAAAAGGGCTAGAGTTTCCAACCGTTATTTTGCCGGCACTTGATACAGGGGTTGGCGGCGTCAGCACGCAAATAAATTTTAATAAAAACACAGGGCTTGGCATTAAAGTTGATGTTAATGGAAACTTGCAGGAAAGCAGCGTTTTTAAAGAAATAAAAGCCTTAAACAGTGAACTTGACAAGGCAGAGAAGGAGCGCCAGTTTTATGTGGCGGCAACGCGTGCAAAAGACAGGCTGATTTTATCCGGCGTTACAAAAACTAAAGGTGATAAAGGCACATGGTTTAAAAATTTGGAAAATATATTAAGCGGCTATGAAGGCATGATTTTTACCGATGTTGACGCGGCGGAAATATTACCGCAGGCAATGCAGGCGGAAGAAGATGCCGGAAGTTTAATCGCTGAAGATGTAATTGCCAATACTCTGCCGCTGCCGGAATACGGAAAAGCCTGGCAGCAAAGTTTTTCGGCTTCATCTTTGCAGCAGTATAATATCTGCCAGCGCAGTTTTTATTACCATTATATTTTGCAAATGCCGCCTGTTGAGCCTCAGCTGAACGGTGAAAATGCAATTGATGCCAGAACTTTTGGCACTTTGGTGCATGAAGCGCTGGAAAAATATGCCGGTAATGTAAAAAAAGCCTTAATGCAGGCTGCTTATGATAATAATTTACAGGATTATGACCTTAGCGAAGCAGAAACGCTGCTTACAAACTACCTGCAAAGCAGTTTGTACCCCGGTTTAAATATAAAACAGCTGCACGAAAATGGCTTTACGCTGCCGGTACTTGCAAAATACGGCATAAATGCGCAGTGCTACGGCTTTATAGATAACATTATTTATAATTCTGACGGCAGTTTAAGCATTATTGATTATAAAACAGGTCATGTTCCTGACGCGCTTCCCAAAGGATATAAATATCAGCTTGCCTTATATAAGCTGGCGGCAGAAGAAATGTTTAACCTGCCTGTTAAAAGTTCTGAGCTGCACTTTCTGCGCGGTTGTGTAAATTTTGAACTTCCGGCAGACTTTAACCCTGAAGAAATTGCAGCCGAACTGCAAAGCATTTTTGCCAAAACAGATGAGCGGGAATTTACATGCAGCACAGCCTATTGCCACAGCTGCCCGTATGCGTATTTCTGCAAAAAAATTTAAGGCGGACGCGCATATAGTAAAATTTGCTTTAGTATAGTATAATGTATACAAAAAAGAATAAGAGGTGTTTACATAATGAAAACAAAAATTACCGAACTTTTAGGCATTAAATATCCTGTTATCCAGGGCGGTATGGCATGGACTTCCGACGCTAACCTTGCTGCAGCTGTTTCTAACGCAGGCGGCGCAGGCATTATTGCTACCGGCGGCCGTACCACCGAATGGACCAAAGCAGAAATTCAAAAATGCAAAACCTTAACCGATAAACCTTTTGGCGTAAACTTAATGCTGATGGCACCGAATGTTAACGAAATTATCGAAGTTGTATGCGAAGAAAGAGTTGCTTTTGTAACTCTCGGCGCAGGCAACCCGGTTCCGCATATTGAAAAACTGCACAGTGCAGGCATTAAGGTTATTCCTGTTGTGCCAAACGTAAAACTTGCAAAACGCGTGGAAGCAGCAGGCGTAGACGCAATGGTTATTGAAGGCATGGAAGGCGGCGGACATATCGGCCAGCAGACCACCATGGCGCTGATGACCAACGTACTGCCTCTGGTTAAAAACGTACCTGTACTGGTTGCAGGCGGTATTGCCGACGGCCGCGGCATTGCAGCAGCACTTCTGATGGGTGCAGACGGCGTACAGATGGGTTCCCGTTTTATTCTTACCACAGAATGCCCGACTCATCCGCGTGCTAAACAGGCAATTATTGATGCTACCGACACTGATTCCGCTGTTACCGGCTTCAGCCGCAACAACGCAGTACGCTGCCTGAAAAATGAATTTACCAAAGAATATCTTGCCAAAGAATGTGCCGGTGCACCGCAGCAGGAGCTTAATGATTTTGCAACCGGCACCAACCGCATGGGTGCAGTAGACGGCGACATTGAACATGGCGCAGTGCTTGTAGGCCAGAGCCTGAACGCTCTTAACGAAATTCTGCCCTGCAAGGAAGTTATGGAAAAACTGATTGCCGAAGCAAGAGAAACCCTTGCCAACGCTAAAAATATTGAACTGTAATTAAAATAAAAAAACAGCCCTTTACTTACAAATGTAGGTAAAAGGCCGCTTAATGTTAAACTTTATATCTTTATAAGTCCGTTACGCTATATTATTGCGTAAAATTTTTAACGCCTGTTTATGGTTTTTACTAACCATAGCAGGCGTTATTTTTTGTTTGGCGGCAATTTCCTTACCGCTGTAACCGTCAAAGTATAAGGCTTTGATGGTGTTTCTTTGTTTCTCGGTCAATTTCTTTAAAGCCAGTTTTAATAATATGGCGAGTTCTTCGCGCTCAATCATGTTATCGGCAAGGGCGGGCGTATCGGTATCATCGCCAACCGGGATTGCGGTTTCGTTATTCTCACGTTTCCACGCTTTTTTCATTTCATCATACAAAGCGAAATGAATACGGCAGCGGACATAACCGGCAAAATGCGTAAAATCAGCACCGTTATAATTTAAAACAATTTCTATAAATTTAAGCCTTGCTAAACTTAAACCTTCTTCATAACCGATAGAGTTATAAAAAATTTCCCTGCGCATCTCTTTTTTAAATAGAGGCTCATAAAAAATACACAGCCTTTCCAGCGCATTGCGGTCGCCGTTTTGTGCGGCGGTAACAAGTGATTTGGTAAGCTCCGCCTGCTTGTCGTAATCGGTTTTGCTTGCCTCGTTGGGCAGGGGGTTGTTAATAAAGTGATTATTCGCTTTCAAATTAAAAGCCTCCTGTACTAAAAATTTTATCCGCTTAATTGTGGCCACGCAAAAGCGACGTGAAAATGATTGTAACTGAAAATAAAAATTTTGGCAAGCCCTTTGGCGAAAAAATTTAACAATTTTTTAAAAACGCCATAAATAACTTAACACGCTGCCGCAAACATGCGGATTGCCGCTAAACTGCGCAGCCAACGTACACTACCGGTAGGGAAAAGTAATCAAGACCAGAAGAAGTAAGACTTACGCTAACCAAAATGTCTTGATGGGGGGGAAGTTTGTGATAAAATAGTTTTACATAAACTGCATTTGTATAAAATGCAAAAAGCAAAGGAGCGATTATGATGACCAAGAAAAATTTAGCAAAGGCGGTTACGTTGAGCGTGCTGTTAATGCTGCCGTATGGCATGGCGCAGGCGGCAACAACATATACAGAAGCAATAAGCGGTGCTGATGATAATTATACTGCAGATATTAAATCTTATGATAAAGACACAAATACTTATATTTATAATTTTAGTGAAAATGATAAGTTGAAAGTAGAAGGTAAAGCAGCAATTGATGGAAAAAATAGTATTAAAATAAATAATAGATTAGATATTATTGCAGATACATATGCAATTTCAATTAGTGGCGATAAAAATAATGTTTTAATTGATAGACAGTATGGTGGTAATATTAAATCTACAAGTACAGAGTCAGTTATTTTATTAAAAGGCCAAAACAATAAACTTTTTTTAGGAAATGGTATTATTAAATTAAACCAAAAAGGAAAGGCAGATTCAGGCGTTTTAGAAATTGATCAAGGAAATAATAATTTAATTGTTTATGGAGAAGGTATTTTAAAAGGTAAAAATTTATCTGTAAGTGGAACAAAGGGTATTGATGGTGTACTTATAAATGAAGCTTGGGGAAGTAATAAGATAATTTTAGGCTATAAGTCAAATCAAAATGAATATAATAATGATTATTTTAATAAATTTGATAATAGTAATAATTATCACGATTTAGTTGATGAATTAGGAGAAGTATCTATTCTTCTTAAGAATTATGTAACCAAAGAACAACAAAATAGTGGTTCTGGTACAAGGGGATTATTTATTAATACTAATAATATTAATACTGAAAAATGGGAAAAATATAATAGCTGCAGGTAAAACAAATGTTTATATAAAAGTTAATAGTAGTCTACCAGCTTCTACAAACGGTATTAGTGCTAACGCAGCTGGAGTGCAAGTCTCGAATTTAGCTACTAAACAAGACTATATTATTGCATTAAAAAGTATTAAAGTTAATACTGAAGTAAAAAATGAAAGTAATGGATCTATTTTATCTGCGGGCATGCTTTCATCAGCGTTTGGCAATACGGCAAAATCTTTAATATCTGTTAATGAATTAAGTGATATAGATGTTAAAGTTGAAGGAATAACTGGTTCCTTGAAAGTTTATGGTGTTAATAGTACATCGATGATGGAAGGTAATAGTGAGATTAAACTAAGCGATGTAGACATATATACAAACACTATTGGTGGTGAGAGTGTTGAGAATGTTGGTATTAAAGGTGATGCTGGGATAGTTAATGTAATTGGTAAAGCTAACATAAGTGTAACAGCAAATGACTTGCAGGATAAAGAAAAAAATAAAGTTTATGGTATTTGGTCTACTAACGGCGGCAACATCACTATTAACGGCAAAACAACCATTAGCACCAGCGGTGGACAGGATATTGCCGTTGTGGCAGGCACAGAAGCTTGGAAACTAGGCGAAGATGGTAAACTGCCTGTTGTTGAAGAAAACGGCATAAATACAGTAAATTTAAATTATCAAAATGGTGCAGGTAGTGAGATTAAAGGTGATATTATCAGTGGTTACGGCGGCAATATTACAATCGGCAATGCAGACGGCATCAGCACTTTAAGCACCCGTAATAATGCCGGTACGCTTAAATTAACCGGTGATGCGCTTTCCGCCAACGGCGGCAAATTAAGCATTAACTTAACAAGCGGCAGTACGTGGACAGGACGTGCAGACGACTATCAGGACGCTGATTTGAAAGAACAGGTAGAGAGCGGATTTTTTAACCCCAAATTCAGCCATGAAATTGCTGCCAGCGGTACTGTAAATGTAAACCTTGGCGAAGGTGCAAAATGGGATGTAACCGGCCAAAGCTGGCTTACAAAACTTGAAGGTACCGGCGGCGTTATTGATATGCGTAACGGCGGTGCTGACGATACATCGCATGCGGTACATATTGGCGACCTTGAAGGCAGCCATACCTTTGTAATGGATTTGGATACTGAACACAGCGTTAGTGATATGCTGTTTATTAAAGGTAATGCAGGTGGAGAGCAGAAACTGTGGATTAACAGCATTAACGGTTTGGAAAATTTGAAAGACGGTGACAGCCTGCGTTTTGCAACCGTAAATTCTGAAAATTTGACTTTTAGCGGCGATTATAATTTTGGCAGCTATGAAAATGCTAAAAACGGCATTATGCTTGCAGATAACGGCGTAATGAATAATGCATTTGTTATTAAAAGCGAAAAATATGATGTAAATGATAGCAAAAAAGAAAATGAAGGCTATAATGGTGGTACTGAATTTGATGAAGTAAAACCGGGTGATGAGTATGTTGATGAAAATTATGCAGATGCCACTAACTGGCTGCTGGCTAAAGACAGCTCCGGCGATAAGGTAAGTGACGCAGGCAAAACCATCATCAACATGAGCAAGGTAAACTATAACAACGCTATTTATATGGACAGGTTGAATAAACGCCTTGGCGAAGCA
>ULME01009613.1_pt1 | contig 12455 bp, 10 predicted proteins | sample 1951591 | NCBI WGS metagenome assembly ULME01 (sample SAMEA4835544, study PRJEB28245) | human gut metagenome | biome: gut microbiome; material: fecal sample | place: Denmark | collected 2008
GTACTGTAGAAGTTCCACAAAGTTCAGCAATGATTCTTGTTGATAAAGACAGCTTTGATAAAAATTGCCACTCAACAGAGGGTGCAGTTGTTGTTGATTATGTTGATAACAAAACAGGTGAAAAGGTTTCTACAGAAATTGTTAAAGGTCAAGTGGGTGATAGCTATAGTGTTACACCTAGTGACTCAGTAAGAAGAAAATACAAAATCATTGATAAAGAAAGCACAACAGGTAAATTTACTTCTGAAAACAAACATTGTAAATTTACTGTTGAAGCTTATACAGGTGAATATAGCACAGTAACAATTAAGTTTATTGACTCATCAACCGATAAAGCTATTGCTCCAAGTAAAGTACTAAAGAACCAGGTCGGTCAGCAGTACTTTACTGATGAAATTCCTTCAATTAAGGGCTATGTACTTGATACAGATGCATTACCTGAAAACGGTGCAGGTCTTTTTGCAGTAGGTGATAAGGTAGTCACTTATAAGTTTACTAAAGAAAAGACAAAGAAATGTCAAGTTAATGTTATCTATATGGATTCTGATGGCAATATTATGGACATCAAGAAGCTGGAAGGTAAACAAGATAAGAAGTATAAAACAAAGGCTAAAGAGTATGAGAATCTTACTTTAACATCAACTCCAAAGAATGCCTCAGGTGTTTATACAAAAGCAGAACAAACTGTTATTTACAATTATCAATTAAATGACAATAGCAAAAAAGCTCTTGTTACAACTATTGCACTGGTAGGACTTGGTCTATTAGCCGGTGCCGGTATTACCCTAAAAGTTCGTTCTTCAAGAAAGAAGAAGAGAATTAGGGGTATTGAAATTCAGAAATAATATTCTTTGAAAAATTATTTTTTAAATAAAAAAAGGGAGGAAAAATAAAATGAAAAGAATTATTTCCGTAGTTCTTTCTATCATGATGTTAGCAACTGTTATTCCATTTGCAACAGTTTCTTCATCAGCAGCTACTGCTTCTACACCAACAAAGTATGAAACAGCAGCTCACAAAATTGATAGTATGTATCGCTACAACGGAACAGACCTTGGTGCTACTTATACTAAAGAAGCAACAACATTCAAGGTTTGGGCACCTACAGCTAAATCAGTAAAGGTTAATTTTTATGCAACCGGTTCTGATAAAGAAGAAGGTGCTAAGGACTTAGGTTCAAAAGAGTTAACATTAGATGAAAAGACAGGTGTTTACTCAGTAAAGGCTGATGGTGATCTAGCAAACACATACTATACTTACACAGTAACAGCTGCAAGTATTGCTGATAGTACAAAGGTTACTACAAAGGAAATTCCTGATGTATATTCAGTAGCTACAGGTGTTAACGGTAAGCGTTCAATGGTTTGTGACCTTTCCAGTACAAATCCGGAAGGTTGGGATCAGGATAAGCATGTTTTAACAGATGACATTGCTGATGCTTCAATTTGGGAAATTCATGTAAAGGACTTCTCATATTCTGAAAGCTCAGGTGTTTCTGCTAAGAATCGTGGTAAATATCTTGCATTTACAGAACTAGGTACAACTCTAAACAACCTAGGTTCAATTCCAACTTGTGTTGATTACTTAAAAGAACTAGGTATCTCATATGTTCAGATTAACCCAATGTATGACTTTGGTTCAGTTAATGAAACAGGTTCTGATGATCAGTTTAACTGGGGTTATGACCCAGTGAACTACAATGTTCCTGAAGGATCATATTCATCAAACCCATATGATGGTAATGTTAGAATTAATGAAATGAAGCAGATGATTCAGGCTCTACATAAGGCTGGTATCGGTGTTATTATGGACGTAGTATACAACCATATGTACAACACAGATACATCTTTTCAGGGTACAGTTCCTGATTATTACTACAGAATGAATGCTAATGGTACATGGTCAAATGCATCAGGTTGTGGTAATGATACAGCTTCTGAAAGAGCTATGTATCATAACTTTATGGTACAGTCAGTTAACTATTGGGCAACTGAATATCACATTGATGGCTTCCGTTTTGACTTAATGGGTCTACATGATGTTAAGACAATGAATGATATTCGTTCAACACTAGACAAGATTAGCCCTAAGATGCCTGTATATGGTGAAGGTTGGTCAATGTCTACTAAGAATGACCTGACAGACTATGATGGTGATAAAGTACAGATGGCTTCACAGGGTTCTACAAAGGCTCTGGATAGCAGGGTTGGTATGTTCAACGACCAGTATCGTGATGCTGTTAAGGGTAGTTACTCATCAATCAATGCTAAGGGTTATATCCAAGGTAACCTAGTTGGTACATCTAAGGGTGTTAGATATGGTGTAAGAGCTAACACAGTCGGTTCTTCTGCAAACTGGAAGGCTTATTCTCCTGCACAGTGTGTTAACTATGTATCTTGCCACGATAACAATACTCTATATGATAAACTATGGGGTTCTGTATATGGTAAGACATCTGATTACAGAGCAAGAAATAATAACCTAATTCGTATCAATAAGTTTGCCGAAACAATCGGTGCAACTTCTCAGGGCCTTCACTTCTTCCTAGCAGGTGAAGAAATGGGTAGATCTAAAGATGGTGACGAAAACTCATTTGATTCTGCTGCTACAGAAAATATGATTGATTGGAATGATGTTTCCAAGAATGCAGACCTAGTTTCTTACTACAAGGGTATGCTTGATATTCGTAAGTCATTCTCACCATTTACAACAGATAACATTAACCTAAAGGATAACTACAGATTCGGTGAAACATTAACAGATTCATCTAATATTGTTTCTTACACAGTTTCTAATGCTACTGAAGGCGAATGGAACAAACTTGCTGTTGTTATGAATAATGATGTTGAGAAGAGTGCAACAGTTTCTCTGGCATTTGATAAAACTCTTGCTAATGATACTGAATGGGTTGTTATTGCCGACAGTGATGAAGCAGGTCTAACTCCAATTAAGTACATTAAGGGTAATGAAATTGAAGTTCCTTCACAGACTGCTATGGTTCTTGTTGAAAAGTCAACATATGAAAAGGCTAACATCAAGACTAATAGATCAAAGGTTACAGTTGTTAACAAAGATGTTGATACAGGAAAGATTCTTTCAAAGCAGGTTCTATACGGTACAGCTGGTACAAAGTATGAAGCTAAGACAGATGAAAATCTAAAGTTACAGTATGAGCTTCTTGGTATTGATGGTGATCAGTATGGTACATTCGGTACTACTGATAAGACAGTTACATTTCTCTATGGTGAATATGTACCTGAAAATCTAAAAAAGACCCTAACAGGTAAGTCAAAGTTAACTGTTAAGGACGCTACTCTAATTCAGAAGTATCTAAGCAAAACTGCAACTTTAACAGAAGAACAGATTAAAACAGCTGACTACAACCAGGATGGTGTTGTTAATGTTGCTGATGCTACTTTAGTTCAGAAGAAGATTACTCACAAAGATTATGGTCTAGTAAATACAATCCGTATTAGATATATTAGTAAGTCAACTAATAAGCCAATCGCTTCTGATAAGGTAATAGATATAGTTGCCGGTAAGAGCGATACTTATACACCTGATAAACTAATTGGCTATAAGTATGCTAATGAATATACACTAGATGGTAATAAGGTAGAAAGTGAAGTTTCTTCAGTAGATGTTCAGCATAAGTTTGCAGGTCAGCTACTACTATTCTATTATGATGATGATAACTATGATGTAACACTTCATGTTAAGCACAGTGGTTCTGCTACATGGACACCAAAACTGTGGGCTTGGTATGATACAGAACTAGGTTCTGTTGACATTTATGATAAATGGCCAGGTCAGTCATTAACAAAGGGTGATGATGGTTGGTTTACAACAACATTTAAGGTAGCTAATGGTGTTGATTATAGCTTAATCATCAACAATGGTACAGTTCAGACTCAGGACTACAACGGTGTTTCCGGTACAGAAAAATGGATTATCATCAATGATGATAAGATTATTGATAATGGAGACTTCTTATCATTCTATGATACAAAACCTGGCTTAATCGGTTAATAAAAAAATAGTCAAACATTTAGCCCCACTTTATGTGGGGCTATTTTTATAGGTTTCATAATAAATGTTGGAGTAAGAAAAGTAGAATATAAATTTAAAAATTCGTTAGAATGAAATTATTTAATTAAAAAAACAATGTCAAAAAATTAATCGACATATAATTACTAAATAATACCAATTTGTAATTATTAAAACAAAATTATTTCAATTTCATAACAATATTGTACCAAATAGTGACAAATAATACTATATAGTGCTATAATCTACTTGTAAGGAAAAAGATATTCTAAATATATTTCTAGTCTTTAATTTATCCTATGATAAATGTATATATGCAGAATTGTTTTGTTCCACTTGTTAATTTGTTAGAAAAAACGGGTGCCTATGCACCTGTTTTTTCTTTTGTGTAAAAGTAGTTCTATTGTTGACAATTAGAAATCAAAGTGTTATTATAATTATCGGAAAGAAGGAAAGGCAATGAGCTATCATAAGTTGATGATGGAGAATAACACAATGTACACAAAAAAGGTATTTGACAATGTAGCAGATAGAAAGTTGTCTAAAGGACAACCTAAAATCTTAGAATACCTTTACGAAAATGATGGTGCAGTACAGAAAGATATTGCAAAGTCTTGTTTTATTGAACAAGCAACTGTCACAAGCATTTTAGCGAGAATGGAAAAGAATGAACTTATCATTCGTAAGGTTGATCCTGATAATCGCAGATTTCAGTTTGTGTATTTAACTGAAAAGGGAAAAGTAGAGGCAAAGTTTGTTATAGAGTCTTTTGCTAAGCTAGAGAATAATGCTCTGAAAGATTTTACTGATGAAGAGAAAATGCAATTTGTAAATTTTCTAAATAGAGTCAATAAAAACTTGAAGGAGTGTTAATATGAAGAAGAAAAATTTAGTTAGACGATATATTATATTTTTGTTTGGGCTTTTTATAAGTTCTTTAGGTGTTGCATTTGTAACAAAAGCAAGTCTAGGTACATCACCGATTTCAAGTATCCCATATGTACTTAGCCTAAATTTACACCAACTTTAGGTGTATTCACAATTTATTTCAGTCTATTTTTAATTCTTTTGCAGATTGTTATTCTAGGAAAGAAATTTAACAAAATAGATTTATTGCAAATTCCTGTATCAATTTTGTGTTAATAAATAATTGCAAAAAATAAACTCCTCACAATTGTGAGGAGTTTCGTTATGTAATATAAACTTAATTAGTTCTTAAGTGCCTGTAGTGGAGCAGGAATCTGACCACCTCTGTTAATAAACTTAGCAGGTGAACCTTTTCTAAGTTCCATAACAGGACCGTAACCAAGTAGACCACCAAAGTTAAGAGTGTCACCGGCTTTTTTACCAATAGCAGGGATAAGTCTTACTGCAGTTGTCTTAGTATTAACCATACCGATAGCTGCTTCATCAGCAATAACTGCACTGATAACATCAGCAGATGTGTCACCCGGAACAACAATCATATCAAGACCAACAGAGCAAACAGCTGTCATACTTTCTAGTTTAGTAATGTCAAGGTAACCGTTTTCAGCAGCAGCAATCATACCGGCATCTTCAGAAACAGGAATAAATGCACCTGACAGACCACCAACTCTTGAAGAAGCCATAACGCCACCTTTTTTAACTGCATCATTTAGCATAGCAAGAGCAGCAGTAGTACCGTGAGCACCACAACCTTCAAGACCCATTTCTTCCAGAATATAAGCAACTGAGTCACCAACTGCCGGAGTAGGTGCAAGAGAAAGGTCAACAATACCAAAAGGTACATCAAGTCTTTTACTAGCCTGTTGAGCAACTAGCTGACCCATTCTTGTAATCTTAAATGCAGTCTTTTTGATAACATCGGCAATTTGAGCAATATTGTGATTTTCACATTTTGTAAGAGCAGCTCTTACAACACCGGGACCTGATACACCAACATTGATAACCTTATCAGCTTCACCAACACCATGGAAAGCACCTGCCATAAATGGGTTATCTTCCGGAGCATTACAAAATACAACTAACTTTGCAGCACCAATACAATCTTTATCCTTAGTCAGTTCAGCAGTATCTTTAACAATCTGACCCATAATTTTAACAGCATCCATATTAATACCGGCCTTAGTTGAGCCAATGTTTACAGATGAACATACTTTTTCAGTAGTAGCAAGTGCTTCAGGAATAGACTTAATCAGTTCCATATCACCAGATGCAAAACCTTTTTGTACAAGTGCTGAGTAACCACCGATAAAGTTAATACCAAGTGTATCAGCAGCCTTATCAAGTGTTTTAGCAAACTTAGTAATATCCTGGTTCTTACATGGAGCAGCAACCATACCGATAGGAGTTACAGAAACTCTCTTGTTAATGATAGGAATACCATATTCGCTTTCAATATCCATACCTGTTTTTACTAAGTCTTTTGCACTGTAACAAACCTTGTCATAAACCTTCTGACAAGCCTTGTCTATATCATTATCCATACAATCAAGTAGAGAAATACCCATTGTTATAGTTCTAACATCAAGGTCCTCATTGTCAATCATATTTATTGTTTCAAGAATATCTTTTGTTTCTAGCATTACTTATACCCCTTAAATTTTGTGCATTGAATTGAAAATATCTTCATGCATTGAGTGAATCTTAAGGTTGTTTTCATCACCAAGTTTTTCAAGAGTAGATGAAAGTTCACCAAAATTCTTCTTTCCTAGTTCTACAAGCATAATCATAGCAAACATATCCTGAAGAACGCTCTGTGATACTTCAACGATATTTGCGTCATATTCAGAACATACTGTAGATACTTTAGCAAGAATTCCTACAGTGTCTTTACCTACAACAGTGATAACAGCTTTCATAATGTACCTCCAAAAATTAATTTCTTTAATTATACTACTTAATCGTATAATTGTAAAGTCACTTTATTGCATTAAAGTGCAAAATGTGATAAACTTCTTATAGGTGATATTTATGATTATATGTGATAGCCACACTCATTCATCATTTTCTTTTGATGCAGAAGTACCAATGGAGGATATGGTGAAAGGTGCAGTTAAGAAAAATATTAATGTAATTACTTTTACTGACCATTGTGATGCAATAGGTATTTATGATGAAAAGAAATTTGAGTCAGTTCTTGAAGAAGAAATCCCAAAGTCAGTAGCTGAGTCAAAAAGATTAAAAGAAGTTTATAGTGACAAAATCAAAGTTCTTACAGGTGTTGAACTAGGTGAACCTACTCATTCACCGGAAAAGACCAAAGTTGCTTTAGGTTTAGGTGACTATGATTTTATCTTAGCATCAACTCATGAAGTAAGGGGCAGAGAGGACTTTTATTTTCTAGAATACGATGAGAATAATATTGACACTTTACTTACAGAATACTTTAATGAACAACTTGAAGTAGTAAAGTGGAATGGCTTTGATAGTTTAGCACATTTTGATTATCCGGCAAGATATATTGCAGAAAGAACTGATATTAAGCTAGATTATTCAAAGTATAATAATGTAATTGATGAAATTCTCTCAACCTTAATCAAGAACAATAAAGCACTTGAAATTAATACTTCTACTATCACTAAACCACTTTCAAGAACAATGCCTGACAAAAATATTCTTAAAAGATATAAAGAATTGGGTGGCTATTTAATTACTTTAGGTAGTGATGCTCATACAGTAGAAGCACTTTCTCAAGATTTTGATAAAGCCTTTGAAATCTTAAAAGAACTGGGATTTACCTCATATTATTATTATGAAAAGCATAATCCGATAAAGGTGGATTTGCTATGACACATTATATGAATTTATGTAGTGAACCATTTAATTCTATCAAAGATAAAGAGAAAATTTATGAACTTAGACTTCTTGACCCTAAAAGACAAAAGGTAAAAGTAGGGGATATTATAATTTTTACTAATCTCGATAATAAGGAAACTTTATCAGTTAAAGTAGTTGGATTACATAAGTTTAGTTCTTTTGAAGAATTATATAATAACCTACCACTTGATAAATGTGGCTATAATGAAAGTAATATTCATATGGCTACACCTAAGGATATGGAAAAATATTATCCTACAGAAAAGCAAAGTCAGTACGGTGTAGTAGGTATTGAAATTTCTTTAATAGAAAATTAATGTTCTGTTTAAATAAAGCTAGGTAACAAAAAAGTGTGCAGAATTTTCTGCACACTATTTTTTTATATAATATGTAATCTTAAAGAGTTTTTACAAATTCCTTAAGATATTTCTTAAAGTCCTCACCAACTTCAGGGTGATTAATACCAACTTCAATTGATGCTTGAAGAATACCTAGCTTGTTACCCATATCGTATCTTGTGCCTGTATATTCAACAGCAGTCATACCAACAGTAGTAGCAATTTCTTTCATTGCATCAGTTAGCTGAATTTCGCCACCCTTACCAGGCTTAGTGTTTTCAAGAATTTCAAAAATTTCAGGTGGAAGAACACATCTACCAAGAATAGAGTAGCAAGAAAGCACTTCTTCAGGAGTTTGTGGTTTTTCAACCATATCAGTACACTTATAAATGTTATCGTGAATGTTTTCAACTGCAAGTGAACCGTATTTGTGAATTTCTGTTTCAGGTACTAGCTTAACACCAACAACACCCTTACCATATTCACCGTAAGACTCAATTAGTTCACCGATTGCAGGATTTTCACCAATGATAACATCATCACCATACATAACTGCAAATGGTTCATTGCCAACAAAGTTCTTAGCTCTTAGAATAGCATGACCAAGACCCTTAGTTTCAACCTGTCTGATAAATGTAATGTTAGCAAGTTTAGAAATATTCTTTACTGTTTCAAGAATTTCTTGCTTTTCAGGTTTGTCAAGAGCAGCTTCTAGTTCAGGTGCACGGTCAAAATGATCTTCAATAACACCTTTACCTCTGTTAGTGATAATCAAAATGTCAGTAATACCGGCCTTAACAGCTTCTTCAACAATGTACTGAATAGCAGGTTTGTCAACAATAGGGAACATTTCTTTTGGCATAGCCTTTGTAGCAGGTAGTACTCTTGTACCTAAACCGGCAGCAGGAATAACAGCCTTTGTAATTTTCATATTTACCTCAATCCTTAATTTTACTTGTTTTTATCTTAATAAAAAGACCGGAGCATAGTTAAGTATTAGCATTACAACAATTAAGCTAAATGCTAGAGCAGTATTAACTCCACCTTTTGTTTGCAATTCATTGTCAGCAGCAGTTTCTGAAGAACTCTGTGACTTAATTTTCTTTACTTGTTTGCAACAATGTTTGTAGTAACATCTGTTTGCTATAAATCCACACACCAAATGCAATGCATAATATATAAGCAGACATATAAACGAGAAGATTACTATTAAGTAATCACCGGTATCCAGCTTTTCAACTGCACTCATAAACATTGGATATATGTCAGATGGATTCATATTTGTATGTGTGTTTACAATATCATTTAATACTTGACTGATAACTGTGTAATTACCGTAAGTGAAAAATGTGTAACAAGCAATCATTATTGCTGTAATAAATCCACCTAGTTTGTATTGCTTTCTATATAGTAGATAACCACCACCAAAAAGCAAACCGGCAAAATTAAACTTAGACTTGTTGAAAGTCTTAATTTTGTTAAATACTTGCATATAGTATGGTGTGTTTTGCTTAACTAGCTTAGCAACTTCACCGGCTTTTGCACCATCTTCAAATTCAGTTTCAGGAGCAACACCACCCATAGGGTCAAACTGTACTGCATTAAAACCACCAAAAGGCATACCGTTAGGGTTATTACCAAAAGGATTACCTTGGTTGTTAAAAGGACTTCCTTGATTAGTATTTTGGTTTTGATTTTGACCAAAATTATTGTTCGGAATGTCAATCAAAGGTGTGCCACATTTTGAACAGTAAAAAGTACCCTCAGAATTAATTTCACCACAATTCTTGCACTTTACAGATCCTTCTGGAACATCACTTTCATTTTCTTCTTTCTCAAAGTCATAGCCCTCACTATGCTTATCTTCATTGTAACAATGACCAAGTTCTTCGTAACATTTTCTGTGATGGGGAGTACCACACACAGGACAAACAACTACATCATCATCAGCATGAAAGTTTTTGTCACAAACAGGACATCTAAAACCTATATAGTCCATTTTTATTTCCTTTATTCTCTTTTATTAGTGTATAGTTAGCACATGATACACTTATTATGCTACTAATTTTAATATATTATATCAAATATATTATCATATATCAATACATTTTTTCTAATATTTGTATTATGTTTAATATGATTATTTACATTTTCGGAATTATGGGATATAATGAATTGTGATAATGTAAATGAGGTATGTATTATGGTACAGTTTGAAGAATTAAAATTAAAACTAGAGGGTTTAAAGCCTGAGATTGATGACTTGTCGGATGCACTTGGTCTTTCGGCTATTAAAAGGGAAATTCAACAGTTAGAGAATCGTGCTGCTGAACCTGGTTTTTATGATGATATTGAAAAGAGCCAGAAGATTCTTAAGAGAACTTCTGACCTTAACGCAAAGGTGGATAACTTTAATTCACTTGTAGATAAGTATGAAGACACCTTAACTCTAATTGAACTTGGAGATGAGGAAGAGGACTTGTCACTACTTGAAGAAGCAGAAAGTGAAGTTGCTAAGGTAGAAGAAATTCTGGAAAAGCAAAGACTACAAACTTTGCTAACAGGTGAATATGACAAGAACAATGCTATCCTTACTTTCCATGCAGGTAGTGGTGGTACAGAAGCTCAGGATTGGGCTGAAATGCTTTACAGAATGTACACTCGTTGGGCAGCTGACCATGGCTTTAATGTTAAGGAAGTTGACTACCTAGAAGGTGATGAAGCAGGACTAAAGTCTGCTGTACTTTTAGTTGAAGGTGAAAATGCTTACGGCTACCTGAAGAGTGAAGCCGGTGTTCATAGATTAGTTAGAGTATCACCATTTGACTCAGCAGGTAGAAGACATACAAGTTTCAGTTCACTTGAAGTTATGCCTGAAATTAATGATGATATTAAAATCGACATTCGTGACGAAGATATTAAAATGGATGTTTACCGTGCATCAGGTGCAGGTGGACAGAAAGTTAACAAGACTTCATCAGCAGTTAGACTAACACATATTCCAACAGGTATTGTTGTTGCATCTCAGGTTGAGCGTAGCCAATACCAGAACAGAGATGTGGCTATGAAAATGCTTATGTCTAAGTTGATGGAAATTAAAGAAAGAGAACATTTAGATAAAATCGAAGATATTAAGGGCGTTCAAAAGGAAATTACTTGGGGTAGCCAGATTCGTTCATATGTATTTATGCCATATACACTTGTTAAAGACCATAGAACAAATTATGAAACAGGCAATGTAAATGCAGTTATGGACGGCGACCTTGACGGTTTCATTAACGCTTATTTAAAGATGATTGGACACAAGGAGAACCAATAATGAAATATTTAGTAATGTTATGTGACGGTATGGCTGATGAGCCATTTGAAAAGTTAGGCAACAAAACTCCTATGGAAGTTGCCAATAAACCTATGATGGATTTTCTTGCATCAAAGGGTGAAGTAGGTATGGTTAAGACAGTAGCAGAGGGGTTAAAACCCGGTTCTGATGTTGCTAACCTTTCTGTACTGGGTTATGAACCGGCAGTTTATTATACAGGCAGAAGTCCTCTGGAAGCTGCTTCAATCGGTATTGATTTAAAGGAAACTGATGTTACACTAAGATGTAACCTTGTAACTTTGTCTGATGAAGAAAATTATGAAGACAAAACAATGGTTGACTATTGTGGTGGCGATATTAGTACAGAAGAAGCAAAGGTTCTTATTGATTATATTGATGAAAAGTTAGGCAATGACATTTTCAAGTTCTATGCCGGCGTTCAGTATAGACATTGCTTAGTATGGGCTAACGGTGACAAAGACAATGTTTCTTTCACACCACCTCATGATATTTCTGAAAGAGTTATCAAGGATTATATTCCAACAGGTAGCAAGGTAGAACCACTATATGATTTAATGAAAAAGTCATATGACCTACTAAAAGACCACCCACTAAATCAAAAGAGAGTTGCTGAGGGTAAGCGTCCTGCTAACTCAATTTGGCTATGGGGTGAAGGTACAAAGCCTGTTCTTGACAGTTTCTATAATAAGTTCAAGAAGAAAGGTTCAATGATTTCAGCAGTTGACCTACTAAAGGGTATTGCTATTTGTGCCGATATGGATAGTATTGATGTTGATGGTACAACAGGCTACATTGATACTAACTTTGAAGGTAAAGCAAAGGCTGCTATTGAAGAATTTAAGAAAGGTCAAGACTTTGTTTATATTCATGTTGAAGCACCTGATGAATGTGGTCATAGAGGTGAATACAACAACAAGGTAAAGGCCATT
>ULME01037494.1_pt1 | contig 12252 bp, 12 predicted proteins | sample 1951591 | NCBI WGS metagenome assembly ULME01 (sample SAMEA4835544, study PRJEB28245) | human gut metagenome | biome: gut microbiome; material: fecal sample | place: Denmark | collected 2008
CAGTGGTAGAACAATAGCTTCCCAAGCTATGTGCTAAGAATTTTTACATATCTCGCAACCCCAGTATTTATGCCTGTTTCGGGACTTGCCGAAACAGGCTTTTTTAATACAGGTGCTTATTCAGGTGCTTATTTGTACGCAAATCATCATCAGGCATCTGAAATGATTAAAAATTATCTCAAATAATTATTAAAGTAAAAAAATTATAGCCAGTGCTAAATTTAGCACTGGCTATTAATTTCATCATTTGCAGTAATGGTCTCATCAATTAAATTATCCATTTCTTTAGCGGCACCTTTTTTTGCGACCGTTATTGGGTGTAAATATCTTGACGTTGTTTTCAAATCGCTGTGACCCATATTATCTTTTACCGTGCCAAGGTCAACGCCCCTTGCTAATGAATAAGTTGCCCCCATATGCCTCCAGCCATGTACGGTCATATGGTTAAAGTTGTTTCTGGCAATGAAATCCTGCAACCAATTATAAAATGATGACAAGTCTAAAATTTTCACGTTTTCACCAGATTTTATGCCTCGTGTTCTGACAAAAATCCAGTTTTGCGGATTCTTGAGATTCCTGCTCTTTAAATGTGCTTCCTGATTTTCTTTATGTTTGAGAAATAGTTCCTTTATTCGTGCACCAAAAGCCAATTCCCGTTTTGAAGATTTCGTTTTTGGGTCTTTGGTATTTATTCCCTGTCCCGGCACATAGTAACTGCTTTCTTCAATTTTAAAAACGCTTTGCTCAAAATCGACTCTGTCCCATGTCAATGCGTACATTTCTCCGCGCCTGCAAACATCCTGAAACGCCAAAAACAACAGCAACTTTTGCTTCACGTTGGTTGGCGTATCTTTTAATTCCCGCACAGCCTGCATAAAGCGTTTAAATTCATCATACTGATAAAACGGAGTCTTACTCTCAGCTGGCTTGGGACGCTGATAAACCGGTATTTCTTCACATGGATTCTTATCAACCAGCCCCCATTCAATACAGCGGTTATAAATTGAGCGCAGCAGTTTATATACGGAATGTACCGTTGTTTCAGATAGTTTTTTGGTCGGGTCACGCATTTTAGGACGATTGCGCAGTTCGGCAATAAGCCATAAAACATCATCTGCTTTAATAGCGTCTGCCTGGCGTTTACCTATATACGGCAGGATATTGTTTTTGATATTGATTTTATCGCTTTGTGCTGTTGTCGGGCTTAACGTGCTGCCATATTTTTCCGTCCATACATCAATCAAATCAGTGACTGTCATCTTTGTGCGTACAGCAGGTCTAACATTTTGTCTCTGCTTCTTTTGCATTTCAGCCTGTACCTGAGCGTAAAATACTGCAAGTTTTTTGTTAACAGCGGCTTTTGTTCGCGCTTCAACTGTTTTACAACGGCGGACTTGCGGACCATTCTTGTAACCGCATGATACTACTAATTTATACTTATTATTACCGAGTTCAACTATACTTCCAGGCATATTGCTTTCTCCTATCGATATTAAATAATAAAGCGCCGGTTTTACCCCGGCGCTTTATTATTTTTTATTAAATCATCTTGGCGAAAGCCGGGCGATTAAAATTTCTTTCCCGCCAAGCTATCAGTGCTTTTCGGCTAAATACATATTTCCTGCCAATCTTCTTGGCCGGTATCTTTCCACTTCGTACATATTGAAGCAGGGTTGAATACTTTATCATGCCCTCAAAAATTTCTTTGAGAACCATTTTGGTCGTCATCAAGTCATTATTTAACATGTTTATCACCACCTTCAATCAGGCTTCCAAAGAGTCTAGGTTGCTCATTAGTCCCAATGCTTTGTTCAGGTTCGATGTAGCTATAAAACTTACGGAGTTTATGCTCATCACGATTGCGCAGCACCAAGTTATAATCGTTGTGCCTAGGCGGGAACAAAACCTTGTTTTCACCATGCGCATTAATAACCATATCGAGCCTGAGAACTGTGGCTTCTTTATCCAACAGCGCTTCTTTGTACCCAGCTTCAATTTTTACAATCTCCCCTGGTTTAAGTTCGTTCAGCAGTCCCGCTAAATCATTTACATCATTAGTTACTCCTATTTCATTTTTGCTTACTACAATGTAAGCTCTCTCATCAATTTTGGTCATAATTGTTTTCCTCCTCTTTGATTATAAATGTATACCCTCTCGGGCGACTGGCTTTGCCAGGTATACTTTGCGAAAATTTCGTTTCATTCGGGCTATCTAAGTAACCCTTTTGATAAAGGACTTTGCGTAACGCTGGTGTGAACTCGACACTGTAATTATTACTTTCGGCATATCGCTTTATAACTTCGCGTACTTTGGTTGTAACAATCCAGTATTTATAGCCGTCCTCGTAGTATCCATCCGCTGATGGATTTTGCTTAAATTCATCTTTAGATGAAAGAATTTCTAGTCCACCATTTTCAACAGCTTCAACAATAGCGTCTATTGCAACCTGCTCCGGCGATGCTACCTTTACTGTGTTATACATCTGCTGAGATTGCCGCAATACAATTTCTCTGGCTGCGTTAATATCAAACTCTATGCCAATAGCCTTCGCAAAATCGCTGAAACAATCGGCAGTACTCATTAATGCTGCCACGCTCACTGACAGTCGAGCATATTCGCTCTGCAAGCAGCTGCTAACTATCTTTAAGTTTGTCATTTGCCGCGTTGGCAATCTCCCAAGAAGGCTCTGTTGATTTTCTTCAAGCCAGTAAATCCACTCCGAGAAAAATGCCTCCGCTAGCTCTGGCGACTGTTGTAATACTGTAAGCCTATCAAACTTAACATCTCCTTTGTTGATGTTTAATATGAAGCAGCGCAGATAACTAGAATACGTGCCGAGATCAACGTACTCACCGGTGGCGATTATACCGCCGCGGTAGTCTCTGTCAGCTATCAGCTTCCTGTCTGCTCCCATCTTACCTTTTACCCGTCCATCACCAATTATTCTGGTGATTTCTTCTGCCTTACGCTGAAACTCGGCTTTGGCAACTTTCGTCGCTTTAGGATAAAAATCATCAACAAGGGTAACGATGTCACGGTTGTTTACAAGGTGTTCCTGTAAACTAGCCAGGGTATCATCAAAACGAAGTTCTGTAGACAGCCCTGCCTTTTTCGTCCAGGCTGTTAGAACCTTTACCAAGCTTGTCTTACCTGAACCGGTCACACCGGCTAGGTACATAACCGATCGGCAGCCTTCGTCAGTACAACACCGCTGATACAGCCCTGCCATATACGCGTGTAACGCATACAATAACAGGATGAGTGTCACTTGAGGCGGAGCCGTTAGACAAAAGCTGTTGTAGAAGGCTTTTGCCTTGTACAAATCCCGTTTTAAGCTTAGTTTGCCTTTGACCTCAAAGTCTGAACATTTCAGTCCAGCATGCATGAACCTTAAAGTCCCGCCATCATCATACCACCCAAATAGATTGTAGACTTTATACGGGACGGTCAGTCCAGAAAGCTGCAAGAAATCATTTACTTGCAGCCAGATGTACGTTTTAAAATCGTCATCATAACCCGGGAATATGTAGCATTCAGGATGCTCAACCTTCAATAGGCTGTTCAGTTTGTACAAGTTCTTTTGCTCTACCATATAAGGAAAACTTCTATCGCGCGTAGTAACTGTAATGCTGTACTTGTTTTTTACCCTGCCTGCTTCAATTTCTTGAATTTCTTTGGCAATGGTTATATAATATGTAGCAACATCTACCAGCCCGCCTTTAGCTTTAACCATTACTAACTTGCCATTCTGCCACGAATATTTCCACCACCACATAGCAGCCTCTGATACAGGTGTTACCTCCTGTGTTAACTTCGGCTCATTCTCACCTTGCTTATTAGCAATTTGGGGAAGAACAACCTCTGTCACGCTATCTAGGTTAAGCGGCACCAGCGTGTAAATTTGCTGCGAATAATGGTCAAAATACCCCGAAGTACCTGTGGACATTGAAACTTTTCCGCGATACTTCTCCCATGCTTTTGCATGAGCGGACGCTTCTTGTTCGGAAACTTCCGCCGTATAGTACTCATCATAGGTCGGCTTCGTTTGTTTCCACATAAAATGGCCTCCTTTCTTATTTAATTTTCAAGGTGCATATTAGAGGGTGTTTTTATCATTTTCTGTACCTCGCTTTCGTTTAAGTTAAGCTGATTATACTATATTTGGTGGCAAACGCCGATTCGGGAAAAAAGTGTAAAAAATGTCCCTTTATTTTGCTTGACAATCATCACCACCCGTTTGACTGGTGGTTTGACTAAGGGCTATAAGCCCAGATTACCAGCCAGCGTCTAAAGGCACTGGCTTTCTCTTTTGTTCAAGACACTATGCCCTTGCATCTTTTGCCACCCCATATGGGACGATCGATGCGCACCCGTATAGCGGGTGGTTCTCTGTAAAGCATGATTTATCATGCTTTACAAGCTAAAGCCATATAACAAAATAAAAAACACCGGTGTGCACTGGTTTTTTTATTGCCTTAAAGGCTATCCTATGTCTAAAAGGTGTCCCTCGGTTTGTGAACTGCTCCAAATTACGCGAACAGCATAAAAAGGCACCTATGTAGGAAAATATGGAATTTTAAGCGGAGAGACATCGCGCAAGCAGCGTCTCTCTAGTTTTTAAAGGGATACGCTCATTATTGTAGAAGTTGATCTAGAGGACAATCATTTTAATTGATTCAATGATAGTAGCTGCTTTATGCCGATAGATACATTCAGTTTTCAAAATGGAAAAGAAGTCTTCTGTCATGGCGTTGTTATACAGGTTTCCTTTTCTTGATATAGACGGAGTAATATTGTATGTTTGGAAGGTGTACTGAAACCTTTAGTTGCTGTAGAGATAGAGTTGCGCAGTGGCTCTTTTTCCCTTCTTCATTACCAGATGACGAATTCTGTATTCAAAAAAAACAGCCTGTCCTTTTATTGGACAGGCTGTTTACGCAATTAAAATTACCATTTTTTTAAATTTTCAATAACTGAATCTAAAAATTGCTTTTTATATTCAAATGTTTTACATTCTGATTTTACTTCATTATCATGATTCATTTTCCATGTTTTATCATTAGACTGTTTATTTTTTAATCTTTCCCATATATTAAAATAAACTTCAAACAACCCAGCTGCATTTTCAACTTCCAACCAATCATATATATTTTTGCTTTTATTTATTATTTCACGCCATTTTCCATCTACTTTTTTTTGTTTCTCTTTTTCTCTATATTTATTTAGAACTGGTATATTTTTTTTATATATTCTAAAGTAAACAAAAAGCAAATATAAATAATCTAAAAAATCTACGCGCTTCAAATATCTACTTTTCATCAAAATAAAACAATAGATTGCATTAACATTATGCATATGCCTACAAACTAGATTTACTATTTCCTTGCGTTGCTTGTGATTGTTTATTCCTTCAAAAATAAATTTTAATAACTGATTTTGCTCGTCGCGGCTTAACACTTTTGTATTATTAAATAAATCTTTAAAATCAGGTCCGGATACTTTATTTTTACTATAACAAGCATTAACTTTAGCAGCTATATTTTTAAGGCTATATATTTTTTCTATTCCAGTATACTCAACATTAATATTTTTTATCAATTTTAAAATAGACATCTTTATTTTAAAACGTTTTAAAATATTATAAGAATTAAATATAATAATAAAGGTTAACAGTGGACTTTTAATGCTATCACTTAACTTCTTAAAATTAAATTCTTCTTTTGGATAAATTAAATATATACTTTCTTCAATCTTGCTATATTTTAAATTTTTAACGTCATTACTCTCAAATACGTTTTTTAATATTTCTTCATCATAATTAAGAATAATGCAATTTGAATTTTCTAAATATTCATTAATACTATTTATTGTATCAGCTATTTCTTTGAACTCATCTATACTTTTTATGAAATTTATACATAAAACTGTATATAATTTTTCTAAATAATAACTATTTTTTGAAATATATGCACTATCATCAATTCTGAATACTGACGTTATATCTCTGTCGGAATTTAGAATTTTTTCCACTATGCCAGTTACAGCATCATCACTTATATATGATTTCGTTTTATCAAAAACTACATCTTCTTTATCTATGCTTGCACCAGTAAAAATAATATATAACTTAAATATTTCTCCTAATGAAACAACATTAGAAAGCCAGTTATTATTTTCATATCGCTTTTGGCATTTGTATAATTTATTTTTATTACTAAAATAACGAGAAACAAAATTACCAAAATTTGTTTTGATTTCTTCGGCTGTATAATTTCTTTGTTGTCCATAATCATTTACAGCATTATATGTAGTATCCCTTGATAAAAAGCGAATATAATCTGCTAAATTTTTTGATGATATTTGAGAAAAGCTTCTTGAGAATAAGCCATCTATGTTTTTTCCTTCAATTTTATAATTTTTAAAGTCAATAATATTCTCTTTATACTCATTGCTTATTTTTTCTTTAATATAATTATCATTTGTATGCTCACATAACCAGGCAAGCGGTATTCTTAAACTAAAACATTCTTTATAAGGATTCCATAAAAAATTTGGCTTTGAATAAAATGTACAATAAACTGTTGAATACCATGTAAAACTTTTATCTTTAATTAGATTCTCTATTTCGGTTCTATCATACCAAATAAAATAATCGTTATTTTCAATATTATTTACTATTTCTTTTTCCACCAACTTTTGACACCTCGCAATCATTGATATTATCGTTTTTCCTGTTATTGTATCATAAATCTTGAATTTTGAAACCGCAGGTAATAAAATACCTGCGGTTCTTTTAATATTTATTGCTTTCTATACCTTATAAGCGTAGATTTGCTAATACCGGTCAAACGCTCAACCTCTTTATAGCTTCTGGTCTTTTTCAGTTCTAACGCCAGTTCGATTTTATCACTTGCAATTCGCGGTCGGCCTTCTCTATAACCGTTTTTAGTCCGTGCTATCAGACGTCCTTCGTAAGTACGTTCATAAATCAACGTCCTTTCAAATTCAGCAAAGGCTAGCAGCACTGTAATGAAAAAATTGCCCATTGCGGTGTTCTCCAAAAGGCCGATGTTCAAAATATGCACATTAACGCCTTTGGTAAATAATGCCTGTATTAACTCAATCCCTTCAGGCACATTTCTTGCCAGCCTGTCCAGTTTTGTAACAACTAGTGTGTCACCGGCTTTTAGACGATTTATTAAAGCAAATAACTTCGGCCTGTGTGTAGTCTTGCCGCTAAATTGCTCTATAATAATTTCATCACATTTTTCTGCTTCTAATTTTAATGTTTGTTCTTCGATAGAATTTCCTTTTAATTGCTGTTTACGAGTGCTAACACGTACATAACCATATTTCATATACTGTTCTCCTTTTTGCAAGCAAAAAATTAAAGCGCAGTTTTTAACCTGCGCTTAGCTTTTAAATTAAATATTCTGTCATTATGTTTATAAGCTCATGCTTCTGCTCTGTTCTCATTTTCTTTTTAATGATAGCAGCTCTTTTACAAGTTCATATAGTTCTTTATCTATCATACTAACGAAATGGCACACATGCAGAATAATAATATTGGCTATGCAACCGGTGGCCACAGGCTTTTTCATATCTTCTGAAAAGACCAGTGCTGTTATCATGTTATTTACTTCATTAATATATGCATTACCGTTGAACTTAACTACTGCATAGTATCGCCGTTTTCTATGCCGCTTTACCAGCCTGCTTTTGGCAATTCATGCAAAGCGGATGTCCAAACTTGGCTACTGAGTATTCAATAACCCTGTCGCTAGCGATAACTTCTCCGCAACCTGTGCAGATTATTTCATTGCCTACCGGTGCAGGTTTATTTTTTAGCTTTGTTTTATTAGCAGCAGGCTTTTGTTTTGCTGCTGCACTCTGCGGTTCAGCGTAATTATTCTCATCAGTCTTTACATCTGCTTCCGGGTCATCGCCTGTTGCAATGCAAAAGCTGAGCATATAGGCGTACTTGGTGGCTGCTGTTTGCGCTTTCATTACGGCCTTATCACCGGCGTCCTGACCACTGCCTATTCCGTAAATTTTTACTTCTTCCCCGCTGTCGCTGTCGATAAGGCTTATCTCGACCCTTACCGTTGCCAGATGCTCGGTATTCCCCTTAAGATTGGTAACGTCTGTAAATTCTATCAGTTCCGGCACGGCTGTACTGGCAATTTTATTTTTCGTCAGCGCTTCATTAACCTTTTGCAGCACATCTTCTGCCGTAGCATATTTATACTTGTGAAAGCTGTTCAATCCGTTTTTCGCTACATAAGCACATTCAGCCATAACAGCAAGCAATTTTTTGGCAATTTTTGTGTTTTCCATTGTATGCAACTCCTTATGATTTTATGTCCAATGTCCGGATGTCCAGCAGTAAAATGGTGTGTTAGCCGTTGTTTTAAGGCATTTTTACACCTTTTTTTCGCAGGACATGTGGACATATCAATATTCATTCGGGAAAAGAACGGTCAGCCTGTCATACTCATTGCCGGTACTACTTTCAGCAATAATCCATATTTTGCCCTTTGAGGTATTATATGCCCCCAAAACCATACTAAAAGTTTTAACAGCTTCGTTATTGCTTTTAGTATCGGTTTCCGATACATCGCCCCAGTCAAGCGATTTAAAACGGCGCATTGCTTCATAAATTTCTCTTTGAAATTTGCCGTTATTGATAGTTTCGGTTGTTATCCCCAGCGTTTGAAATCTCTGTGCGTTATCAAATAAACTCATAATGCTTTCTCCTTTCAGGCATAAAAATAGCAGGCAGCTTTTTTTACGCTGCCTGCTTCATACCCGCTTTTACCAGTCTCCCGTAAGGGCAGTTACCGGCAACTGCGCAGTAGTCTTTGCACTTCCTGTCATTCCAGCGTTCTTTAGGCGTGCAAAGCTGCGGCAAGTAGCCTTTTTCAAGAGCTTCCTTTAACCGTTTTGCTTTGGTTTCCATGTACAGCTTAATCCAGCGGTCAGATATTTTATTAATATTGATGATATATACTTGCCGCCGGATATTTCTTTCTTCTGCAATACGCAAACTGAAATCACGGCAAAATGCCTGTATTTTCATGCTTTCAACCTTAAAGCCGCGCTGCTCTAAAAGTATGCGGTAATAGTTAACCTGTATTGCCCAGTCTAAGATATGGCGAACGCCGTCAGTACGCCATTCTTTCCTCGTCTTGGGCTGGCCTTTTCTTAAGCCTGTCTTGTATACTTCGCCTGTCGGCACATCCACTTTGTAGTAGCCCAAAGCACGCATAAGTTTATAGGAACTTGTTATTTTGTAATCGCCAAGCGTTTTATCGCTCAGGTCTATAATCTGGCCGTACAGGTCAAACTTGCCGCTTGTCACTTCATCAGCAAGGCGTTCTTCACTTAAAATATTGCCTTCCGTATGACCTTCATTAATTGTATGGACGGCACTGCCGTGCAGAGCGTAAAGCTGCTGCATGGGGTCAACGGCATAATCAGTTGTTTTCTTTAAATACGTTTCCCTTATGCCGCAGAGAAGTTCCGTTACCGTAGGCTCTTTAATGTTCCTTTCCAAAGACTGTGCTATTGCCCTCAGCGTCGGCAGGAACATACAACGCTGCTTTTTCACGCAGGATTTTAAACAATCCGTTATTTTTACTTTATCGCCCTGCGGGCAGATGAATGCTGTTGCTGTCATGCTGCTAATCCTCCTTCTTCTTCAATATCATAGCTAAAAGTATCAATCCAAAAATGCTGGCCAAACGCTTCTTTAAATTTGTACGCTTTTTTAACCTTATACTCTATGGTCTTCGTGTCACCTGAAAGTTTTACGCCGGCTTTAGGAAATTCATCAGCAATGAAATTAACAAGGTCTTCGTAACCAGTGAAATACTCGGTTATCCAGTCCTTGCCCATATCAAAATCAAGGCGGTATCTTTCGCTAAAGAAAATGCCGTTAATATCATTAGTAATAAAAATTCCGCAGCCAGCTTCTTCGCTTTGGTACATCAGTTTAATTTTCCCGTTATATTTTTCTTGTAAAAGTATTTTAAAGCTGTCTATATTTGGATTCCAGGCACTGTCCGTGTCAGCTTTGAAATAATAACTTTCGTAATCGGTTGTAACAGCGTCATCAAGATAAGTAAAATAGTCCCTGCCATCAGCTATTTCTGCCGCTTCATCTTCCGTATAGCCGCAGGATTTTAAAAGGCTTTTAACACTGCACTGCCGCGTATCCATACAGAAGTTTATCTTCTCCCACAAATCTTTTAACACGTCTTTATCTTCACCATAGAATACAATGCTGTTGGCACAGTAATTAGCCATGTTCCTCGCCTCCATTATTCTTTGTCTATTTTGGGCTTCATAAAAATTTTTGTGTCGTCCTCAAACTTGTTAAATCTAAAGTAGTCGCCGTTCTTTTCCGAAAAGTTGTAGGTTTCCGTTATTTTCTTACCGGCCTTTTCTAAATCTTCCTCGTAACCGAGATGAACTTTAGGAAAAGTAGTATTTAAAAATTCTACTGCTTCTTTCCACTAGGTAAAGTAATAGGTATCGCCGTTGCCCTGATAGCTGTAATCAACTACATAACGATCAGTAAAATAAATGCCAAGCTTATCCGTATTGATATAAATTTCACAACCCGGTTCTTCGCTTTGGTACACCATTTTAACGGTTCCGTTATATTTTTCTTTCAGCATATATTCCAGTACCGTCATATTTGGATTCCATGCACTCTCGGTATCAACGCGCAGATAATAGCCTGCCGTATCTTTCTCAACATTAGCATCGCAGTTTGTAAAATAATCCCTGCTATCGCAGTATTCGCCATTGGCGACTTTAGGTAAACCGCAAAATTTTAGAAACTGTTTTATGGAATTAAGCTTCCGGTCGCCAAGGCATTTACTTACAAGCTGGCGTATTTCTTCTAGCGGCTTTTTTCGTTTACAGTAAAAAACTATGCTGTTAGCGCAGTAATTTGCCAATTTTCATTCCTCCTAAAAGATGTCCAATGTCCTGATGTCCAGTAAGAAAAGGGTGTGCAAAAGCCTGTTTTGCGCCTTTACACACCTTTTTTCCGTTGGACACGCGGACATTGGACATTATAACTATATCTCTATCAGGCACTTTGGGCAGGGTGCGGCAGCATAATAATCTTCCTGCTTTTTGCTGCTTCCACGCTCTCGTCCAATAATGTGCCGCCGATACGTTCCAGTTCCGTTGCCCGGTTATAATCCGCTACATCCTGCGAGCTTCTTGTTACGGCATTGACCAAACCATACTGGGTAAATTCACCGGCCATGATGAAATGGCGCAGGATAGATGCCCGCTCATTTTTGTTTAAAACATACCTGTCGCCAAGTACTTCTACCGTCTGTACCGGGTCATCACCTGTTTTAAGGTTCTTTGCCATGCGCAGCTTATTTACCGTAAGCATGAACTTTGTTTCATCAACGGCGGCGCTTACAATGTCCTGCACTTTCATAAAGTAAGCTTTATCGTCCTGTGCAAGCGTGGCGTCACTGTAAAGTTCATAAGCATTGTCGGTATCTTCAACCTGCCTGCCGGTATGGTATTTTTTATGGGCAAGGTCTTTACTGATTAAACCATTTTTGCATACCAGGCGGTATACCAAAGGCTCAACTTTTAATGCTCCCAAGCCGATTTCACTGTTGGACACTACAAAACCGGCCTGCACAATATCACCGGGTACGATTTCTGTTTTCATGGTTTTATTAATAACCTTTAAATAGAGGTGCGTTTCCGTTACATCACAGCTGGCAATCTCGCAGCCTTTCATAGCTGCGATAACGGGCAGCACAGATTATCCAGTCTGCGGTAACGGTCGCTTAAAAAAGCACGCAGCTTACCGTCCAAAGTGCGGAGCATACGTTTTTCAGGCGTAGTATTAAGCCAGCTGTTGATATTGCTGTCGAGCAGAGCAGGGTTTTCCTGACGCATACGCTCATAATATTTGTACGGAATTCCCAAGCGGTCGGCAATCTGCCTGTGGGCGATTTCGGAAATACGGTAGCTTAACTTATCGCTATCTGTTGCAACGGTGAGCATGCTTAACCCATTTACCGAATTAACAGTAATACTGCGGGTATCGGCAATTAAATCCTTGCGTGCAGCCCTTTGGCGTTCCAGTTCCCCATAAAGATTTTGAATAGTTTTGATTCCCTGTTTCATAGTTGATTCCTCCTAAATTTAGTTTTATTAGATTTACTTATATATAAAAATAACGGCAGCCCAAAGCAAGGCTGCCG
>ULME01034158.1_pt1 | contig 12176 bp, 8 predicted proteins | sample 1951591 | NCBI WGS metagenome assembly ULME01 (sample SAMEA4835544, study PRJEB28245) | human gut metagenome | biome: gut microbiome; material: fecal sample | place: Denmark | collected 2008
CTTGACAATCTTATCACCCTTCATCAGCGTAAGCTGGAGAAGTTACAGAACATAAAAAAAGCTTGCTTAGAAAAGATGTTTGTATAAGCAGAAAGGAAAAGTCATGGCTTTTACATCGGAAGCAGAATTTGAAAAAGCATTAGTTGATTTATTGCCGTCAAAAGGTTGGGAAAAAACTGTTTTAAAAAATCCGACCGAAGAACAGCTTATTAAAAACTGGGCTGATATTTTATTTGAAAACAACCGCAGCATTGACCGTTTAAACGATTATCCGCTTACTAAAGGCGAAATGGCTCAAATTTTAGAGCAAATTAAAAACTTAAGAACGCCACTGATGCTGAACGGTTTTATTAACGGAGGCAGTGTACAAATTACACGAGATAACCCGCAGGACACTTTACATTTCGGCAAGGAAGTATCGCTTAAAATTTACGACCGGCGCGAAATTGCAGCAGGCCAAAGTCGTTACCAAATAGTTGAGCAGCCGCAGTTTAATACTAAATCACCTATGCTTAACAATAGACGCGGTGATGTAATGCTGCTTATTAACGGTATGCCGGTAATTCATATCGAACTTAAAAAGAGTGGCATCCCTGTAAGTCAGGCATATCACCAAATCGAAAAATATGCGCACGAAGGCGTATTCACCGGGCTGTTTTCATTAGTGCAAATTTTTGTAGCGATGAACCCTGAAGAAACCGTATATTTCACTAACCCGGGACCTGATGGAACTTTTAACTCTGATTTTTACTTTCATTGGGCAGATTTTAACAATGAACCCATTAACGATTGGCAGCGCGTTGCCTCTACTCTGCTCTCTATACCAATGGCACATCAATTAATTGGCTTTTATACTGTTGCAGACGATTTAGACGGTATTTTGAAAGTTATGCGAAGCTATCAGTATTTTGCTGCCAGTGCCATTTCTGATAAAGTTGCTAAAACAAAATGGGAAGGCAATGAACAATTAGGCGGTTACATTTGGCATACTACCGGCAGCGGCAAAACTATGACTTCTTTTAAATCTGCACAGCTTATTGCCGCCTCTAACGATGCTGATAAAGTAGTATTTTTAATGGACCGTATCGAACTTGGCACACAAAGTTTAAGGCAATACCGTGGTTTTGCTGATAATGCCGATAATGTACAGGCAACGGAAAACACCGGCATGTTGGTAAGTAAATTAAAAAGTAACGATGTAACAAACACGCTGATAGTTACCTCAATACAAAAAATGAGTAACATTAAAGATGAAGCCGACGGCGGCATGACTTCTGCCGATGTCAAACTAATGCAATCTAAGCGCATAGTTTTTATCGTTGATGAGTGTCACCGTTCTACATTTGGTGATATGCTGTACATCATTAAACAAACTTTTCCAAAAGCAGTATTTTTTGGCTTTACCGGTACACCTATTCACTTGGAAAACCAAAAGAAGAAATCTACAACTGCCATGGTTTTTGGCAATGAACTGCACCGTTACAGTATTGCAGACGGCATTCGCGATAAAAACGTACTTGGTTTTGACCCTTATAAGGTTTTAACCTATAAAGATCAGGACGTGCGCAAGCAAATTGGCTTAGAAGCAGTTAAAGCACAAACACTTGAAGAAGTGTACGCCGATGAGAAAAAAACTAAAAAATTTAATGAATATATGAAAATGCCTATGGCTGGGCATTATGAAAATAATGAGTATATAAAAGGCATTGAGGATTATTTGCCTGATAGTCAGTACCGCACAGAAGAACACCAGAACAATGTTGTAAAAGATATTATAGATAACTGGGTATATCTTAGCCATAATAGTAAATTCCACGCTATTTTTGCCACATCAAGCATTAACGAAGCCATAGAATATTATAGATTGATGAAAAAAGCTGCACCGCAGCTTAAAATAACAGCACTTTTTGATTCCAACATTGATAATAATGGCAAAGCAGAATTTAAAGAAGATGGTCTTGTAGAAATTATCGAAGATTATAACGCACATTATAATCAGCATTTCACTATCCCTACTTTTGCTGCGATGAAGAAAGATATCGCCGCAAGGTTAGCGCATAAAAAACCTTATCAACGGTTGAAGCCTGAAGAACAGGTTGATTTGCTGATAGTAGTTGACCAAATGCTTACCGGTTTCGATTCAAAATGGGTTAATACATTATATATGGATAAAGTGCTTAAATACGAGAATATCATTCAAGCGTTCTCACGTACCAATCGCATTTTTGGACCGGAAAAACCGTTTGGCACAATTAAATATTACCGCAGGCCGCATACTATGGAAAAATTAGTAGCGGCAGCCTTCAAGCTTTATTCCGGCGATAAACCTTTTGGCTTGTTTGTAAACAAGTTAAATAAAAACTTGGAAGATTTAAATTTTTATTATAAAAGTATTAAAGACCTATTTGTACAAGCAGGCATAGCGGACTTTGCTAAACTGCCGGAGCAGCAAGCCGAATGTAAGGAGTTTGCACGTTTATTTAAACTATTAAACGAAGCTTTGGAAGCAGCTAAATTGCAAGGTTTTAACTGGAATAAATTAGAATATCAATTCGTAGACGAGAATAGCGGCCAAAAGTACAGCATTAAAGTAGCTTTAGATGAAAAGACTTATAAAATACTGGCCAAAAGATATAAAGAATTATCCAAACCAGGCGGAATCGGTCCTGGTGAAGAAATGCCTTATGATATTGATGGTTATTTAACAACTATTGATACCGATGATATTGATTCAGATTACATGAATTCGCGCTTTGTAAAGTATATTAAGTTACTGCATACTGATGGTACATCGGCAGAGATTTTAGCTAAAGCAGCTGATGAGTTGCATAAAACTTTTGCTACTTTAACTCAGGAAGAACAAAAGTACGCAAATATTTTATTACATGATATTCAGCGCGGCGATGTAATACCGGAAGCTGGTAAAACATTTAGGGATTACATAACAGAGTATTTAGCCAATGCCAAAAATACGCAGGTACATAAAGTGGCTCAAATTTTAGGTTTAGATGAAGCCAAATTGCTGAAAATGATGGCGTTAGGTGTTACAGATGCCAATATTAATGCTTTTGGACGTTTTGATGAATTAAAGACAACGGTTGATAAGAAAAAAGCGAAGGCTTATTTTGAAAAAGTTGAAGGCAAAAAAATTATACCGCCTAAAGTAAATAACAAAATTGACCTGTTTTTAAGAAATTTTATTATAAGCGGAGGATTTGATATCGAGCAATAAAAAACTTTCGCTTATATAGGGCGCAACAGAAAAAGAGCTAAGGGTTTTCCTTGGCTCTTTTTCTATGTTTGGGAACAGCGTAAGTTGGGCGATTGTTTTGCTGAACGTAATGAAAGTATGCCAGAAGGGGAATTAATATCCGTAACAATAAATGAAGGAATAAAAAAATTCTCCGAACTTGGACGGCACAATAACTCTAATAAAGATAAAACAAAATACAAAAAAGTATGTATAAGCGATATAGCTTATAACTCCATGAGAATGTGGCAAGGGGCAAGTGGTTATTCACCATATGAAGGGATAGTAAGTCCCGCTTATACAGTTCTTGTACCAAATGCAGGCATAGATTCCAAATGCCTATCTTATCAGATTAAACTACCGTATATGATACATATTTTTCAAATTAATTCACAAGGTATTACTTCTGATAACTGGAATTTAAAATATCCTGTATTAAGTCAAATTGAAATCTTTATTTCAAAAAATATTGAAGAACAACGTAAAATTTCTAATCTTTTTGACAACCTCGATAACCTTATCACCCTTCATCAGCGTAAATATTTTTGCAGTAATAACCTAATATTTACTATAACAACCGCTTGGGAACAGCGTAAGTTAGGAGAAATTGCTGATTTTTTTAAGGGAAATGGTTTAAGTTGGGGCGATGTTGATGAAAATGGTGTTAAAGAGTGTATTCTATATGGGAATCTTTATACAGATTATGGAATGATTGCAACAACAGTAAAATACAAAACAAATAAACAGATTTCAAATCCAGTATATAGTGAATATAGAGATGTATTGATTCCTGCTTCTGATACAACGCCTACTGGACTCGCGAGGGCGACAAGTATTGAAAAAGCAGGCATATTATTGGGCGGCGATATAAATATTATAAGACCGCACAAAGAAATGAATGGCAGTAATATTTCGTTGGCAATAAATGCTAATAAAAGTGAATTGATTAAGTTAATTAAAGGAATAACAGTAAGGCATATTCACAATACTGATTTAAAAAATGTTAACATATTTTTATCAAAATCTGAATTAGAGCAAGAGTATATAGTAGAAATCTTTAAGAAATTCGACAACCTTATCACCCTTCATCAGCGTGAGTGTTTCTTTATAAAAAAGGAGGTGCAAAATGTTAAGTTTAATTAAAAGTATAGACCTTTTTCATCAATATTATCATTCATGGATAAAGGTTTATAAAGAAGGAGCTGTACGAAAAGTAACTATGGATAAATATTATATGACTTATTCGTGGTTAGTTAGGTTAGCACCCAAATTGCGTTTATGTGATGTTACCAGAATTACTTATCAGCAGTTGCTTAATGATTATGCTATATATCACGAAAGGCAAACTACCATGGATTTTCACCATCAACTTAAAGGCGCAATCATGGATGCGGTTGATGAAGGTCTTATTGAGCGTGATCCTACACGAAAAGCAATAATTAAAGGCAAAACACCGGCAATAAAAAAGAAAAAGTATCTTAACCAATTTGAACTGCATACTTTGCTCATCAATTTAGATTTGCAAAACAGAATTAACTGGGATTGGCTGATTATGTTAATAGCCAAAACAGGCATCAGGTTTTCGGAAGCATTAGCTATTACGCCTAAAGATTTTGACTTTTCCCACCAAATGCTTTCTATTAGCAAAACTTGGGATTATAAGGGCAACGGCGGTTTTTTGCCAACAAAAAATGCGTCTTCAGTGCGGAAAATTCAAATTGATTGGCAAACAGTAATTCAGTTTGCAGAACTGGTAAAAAATTTGCCTAACGATAAACCTATATTTTTGCTAAAAGAAAAAATATATAATTCTACTATAAATGATATTTTAGAAAGGCGTTGCCACAAAGCTAATTTGCCTGTTATTTCTGTACACGGGCTTAGGCATACGCACGCATCATTGCTGCTTTTTGCCGGTGTTTCCATTGCCAGTGTTGCCAGGCGGCTTGGCCACGCAAGTATGACAACAACACAAAAAACTTATCTGCATATTATACAAGAGTTGGAAAATAAAGATGTTGATTTAGTTATGCGCTCCATAGCCGGACTAAGTTAAAAGCAAATGCTCACGCTGATGATAATTATAATTTTAAGCTTTTATATATTGAACTTTGACCGGATTATGCTGTATTTATGGTATAATATTTAAAAATGATTTAATGAGGAACACAAAATGGATAATTTAAAATATAAATACAAACTTCTAATAAATTGGTGGCGTTCGCTTAATATTACTGATGATGCTGCACTTGCAGAAGCTTTTAACGGGCATATCATTAATTTTGCATATAATTCCGGCAACATTGAAAACCCTAATGTTACTTATCACGATACACGCGAAGTGTTTGAGCATGACGGCGTTACTTCCTACACTGGAGATTTGCGAACCCTTTTTGAAATACGTAATGCCAAAGTTGCAATGGAATACTTTTTTAAGGCGTTCCGTGATAATATGCCGCTTGATGAAACTTTCATCAAAGAATTGCAGCGCCGTTTAACGCTTAATACTTACGATGAACGCCGTTGGCAGCGTGGTGAACGTCCCGGTGAATACAAAAAAGGTGATTATGTTACCGGCAGAAACGAAACTGGTGCGTCTGCTGAAGATGTTCCGGATGAAATGCATGAGCTGTTAGAGGATTTGGAAATTTTGCCGGAAGAACCGGAAAAAGTTTTGACGGCAGCGGCTTTCTTCCACGCGAAGTTTGAAAATATCCATCCTTTTGCCGATGGCAACGGCAGAACAGGACGCCTTGCCATGAATTATTTGCTTGCTACTCATAACCATCCCCCGCTTGTAATTCATCAAGAGGACCGTAAAGCATATTTTGAAGCTCTTGAAGCATGGGATACAGAGCAAAATCTTGCGGCACTGAAAAACTTTTTATTGGAACAGATTATAAAAACGTGGGCAAAAAGGATTGCTGTTTTAGAAAAAGCGGAAGATGAGGAAGATTTAAAAGATTTTAAGCAGGCAATGGATGAATTTAAGAAAAATCCTAAAACCTATACCCACGAAGAAATGAAGAAAATGTTTGATTTAGAATAAAAATGCAAAAGGAGTTGATAACATGGGGTTGGAAAAAGCTATTGCCCACAGCAAAGAACACCGGAAACCTTATCATGATTCAAGGGCTATTGCAGGAGAATGCAGAAATCATGGCGGCTGCCCGTACTGCACAGGCAATAGATTATATAGTTTTGAAAAACAAAAACAAGCAGCTATTCAAAAGATAAAAGAATATTACTCAAATGACGGGCAAAATTTCAGCAATGATAACATGCCCGTTATTTTTTATTCCAGAAACGATAAAATCATCTTAAAATTGCTGTTTAAGGCGTAAAAAAAACATGTGGCATATAAATGCTCGCGATTTAACATAAAAATGTTTTTAAAGGCATTTATGACGATTTTAGAGGCATGTTAAGCGAACTTTATTATTCTATGAAAATATTAACTTTTTAAAAATTAAACATATATGACTTATTGAACAGATTGAACATATAAGAAAACCGCGAAGCAACTTAAACTTCGCGGTTTTAGTATAAATAAAAAATGTTAATTATTTTCTAACAGCCAATCAATTATATTTAATGATTTAATGCCATTATAATTAGCATCATTGTTTAAATCCATAGATAGCACAATCTTTTCGTAATTATCGCGTATTTTCTCCAACGGTGCTAATTCACGCTTGCGTACTTCTTCTCCTTGCAAACTTTCCGTTACCTGAATATACAATTTTTCGTTATATTTTGTTGCTATAAAGTCAACTTCGGTATTATCAACCTTGCCAACGGCTAAATCGTAACCACGCCGCAAAAGTTCAAGGTAAATAACATTTTCTAAAATATGTCCTCTATCACGGTCACGGTTTCCAAGCAAATAGGTTCTAAGCCCGGTATCGACAATATAATATTTGCCAAGGGTTCTTAAAAATTCTTTGCCTTTTATATCAAAGCGCTTAATTTCATAAAAAAAGTAACTTTCAGTTAAAGTGTTTACATAAGACTGGACAGTGTGCGTACTGGGTTTGCCTTTACGAGTTTCTGTATCTATTAAGCCTTCATTGCTAAGCGTACCTGCCATTGATGTAGCAGAAATACTGCTGCCAATATTATCTGCAAGGAAAAGGATTATTTTACGTAACAATGCAGCATCAGTAATACGTTTTTGCCCCCTGCGCTTTTCTCTTTCCAGTATATCTCTTATTACTACTGTTGAATAAATTCCGTCCAATAATGCCATAGCCTTGTCCATGTCAAGACCTATATCGGCAATGCCTGGCATACCGCCAAAAAGCAAGTAAGCATTAAAGGCTTCTGCCGGTTCATAGCTAATACCGTTTCTGTCTTTAATAATTTTACGCTTGCTGCCAAAGGCACTGGTAGCTTCTTCTATCTTAAACCCGTGGAAATCAAGAAACTCTGCAAAAGAGAGCGGCAGCATTTTAATTTCAACGCTGCGTCCGGAAAGATATGTGGCATATTCTGACGATAGCAAATAGGCATTAGAACCGGTTATATAAATATCGCAGTTAAAATCAACACGGAAAGAATTAACAGCATCTTCCCAACCTTCTATGCGCTGAAGTTCATCAAAAAAGAGATACGAGCGTTTTTCTGTATTGATATGCTCTTTAACATAACTGTAAAACTCCTGCGCTGTCATATTCCTAAAAGCCATAGATTCAAAATTCATTGACAGTATTTGGTTATCTGCAACGCCATGCTCCTGTAAATATTTAATCATCAGCTTTAGCAAACTGGATTTACCACAGCGGCGGATGCCGGTAATTATTTTTACAGGCTCTGTATCTTTAAAAGCGATCAATTTATTTAAATAACCGTTTCTTGATTTTAAAATTTGGTTGCTAATCATTTTTAACACCTGCCTTATGTAAATTATAGCACAAACTCTAAAAAAAACAAAGTTTATGCTATAAAATGCACAAACTTTTAAAATATTAACGAATTTGAATTGTTGAAAGCATATGAAATTATAAACAAATAGTAAGACAAAATAGTGACTAATTCTAATTTGACTGCTTTGAAACATAATAAAAAGTTTACACAAATTACGTTTAAACTGATATTTTTAGAATAAAAAGGTAAAATATTACATATGAATTATATGTTTTTTTCATCTTGAAAATTCCCAAGCTATGTGTCGCGAGTTCGAGTCTCGTCACCCGCTCCAGAAAATATGCGCACCTGCATTATTTGCAGGTGTTTTTTTTATTGTATTTTTTAGGCTAAGGCTGATTTTAAGGCTAAAATAATAGTAAAGAAAAACCGGCCAGATAGTTTTGCCGTGTTGAAATTACTTTTTATTTTGCCGTATTTTGCTTAAGGCTCTTTGCCGTGCCACAATATTTGGTGGAATGAAAAAAGATTAAAAAACTGTAAAATTTAGGGATTTTTCCGCTTAAAATTGCCGCTATCAGCGATTATTAAAGTTTTGGGCGCAACTCCTTTAAAATTTTGTAATTTCTTTCATTTTCCTATTGTACTTTCTGAAAATTGTGGTACAATCATATACGTTAATTAATGCTCAGGCAAGGGGAGAGTGGATATGAAAAAAGAAAAATATTTCAGGCTTAACAAAGAAGAAACCGAGGCGCTGGCCCAGGAATATGGTACTCCGCTTCTGGTGCTTTCGCTGGAGCAGATTGAAAAAAATTACCGCCTTTTGCGCACGCATCTGCCGCGCGTTAAAGTTTTTTATGCCATTAAAGCCAATCCGCACAGGCGCATTTTGGAACTGATGCGTGACCTAGGCTCTAACTTTGACGTTGCTTCCGACGGGGAAATTATGGAATTAAGTTCCCTTGGCGTTGACGGCAGCAGGATGATTTACGCGAACCCGATGAAAACGGTAAACGGGCTGCGTGCCTGCCGTAATGCCGGTGTTGGCAAGATGACTTTTGACAGCGCAGGCGAAATAGATAAAATGGCGCGTGAGTGCCCGGGTGCAACGGTACTTTTGCGCATCAGGATAGATAACAGTTCGGCTCATGTCGATTTGAATAAAAAATTCGGCGCCGCCCGCGAGCAGGCTTTGGAACTTTTGCTGAAAGCAAGGGATGCAGGGCTTGACGCTGCCGGTATTGCCTTTCATGTAGGCAGCCAGACTACGAGCGCTGACCCTTATTTGTATGCGCTTGATATTGCGCGTGAAATTTTTGAAGAAGCAGCGGCGGCAGGCATGCAGCTGCGCATTATGGATATCGGCGGGGGATTCCCCATTCCCGAACCGAAAGTACGCTTTAATTTGCAGGAAATGCTCAATCAGATTAATGCACGCCTTGACGAAGATTTTCCGGGAGTGGAAATCTGGGCAGAGCCCGGGCGTTTTATCTGCGGAACGGCAGTAAACCTTATTACCAGCGTTATCGGCGTAACGGAGCGCGGCGGGCAGCCGTGGTATTTCCTCGATGAAGGCCTTTACGGAACTTTTTCCGGCGTGCTTTTTGACCAGTGGGACTTTAAACTTATCAGCTTTAAAGAAGGCGAGCAGGTGGCCGCTACTTTTGCAGGCCCGAGCTGTGATTCGCTCGACATTATGTTCCGCGGCAAAATGACAGTGCGCCAGGAAGAAGGCGATTTAATCCTTGTTCCTATCTGCGGGGCTTATACATCGGCATCGGCAACAACTTTTAATGGCTTCAGCAAGGCCAATTTTGTTGTATGGGAAGATGTAAAGGAAACATTAATGGCGCCGCAGCTTTTAAAAGCGCAGTAAAAGAAAGAATATTTTAGCTGTTAGTGCGTTTATGTTATGCGGCTGCGCCGAAAATGTTACAAAAAATTAATAATTTCAATAAATTATAGAAAGACTTGACAAATTTCTTTTAGCAGTGTATAATTTGCATTGTGCAATGATGTTTTTATACATTGCCTTAAATAACGCTTTCCCTTATTTTAGGCTGCTGTGCGCACATCTTTCCATGTGTGCGGCAGCCCTTTTTTATGCCAAAAATATTTTATTATGGTACAATTAACTAAAGCAGACTGACAGGAGGCAGATAATATGGACCAACAGGAATGGATGGGTTATGTTTCCCGTTTGGCTAACGGAGAATACCCTGTGCCGGTAGGCATGATACAGGATTATAACGACTGGCGCTGCCGCTCGATTGTAGGGCGCGCGCTTTACTGGATGGGCGATACCGAAAGCGCAATGCGAGTTTTAAGCACGGTTGTAAATGTAGAGCCCAATATGGATGACGACCCGGAATATGGTTTAAGCGAAGCGGAGCACAAGGTTTTGTGCCTGCGCGATATTGCTGAAATAGTTTGGAAACTGGCCAAAAGCGAAGAAGCAGCCCTTACCTATTTAAAAGAAGCATATGACCTGAGCCGTGCTTATAAACACAGCTTTCACAGCTGCGCACGCGGCGATATGTTTTACCGCAGGCTGATGGTGCTGAGCGAAGCAGGCAAAACGCAGCAGGCTGTTGATGAAGCCAAGGCAATGGTTGAAGCTGAAAAGGACAACAACGGTGTGAACCCGTATAAATATTTTGCACTGAAGTTTTTGGCAGAAAATGCGCATAACGCAGGCGATGACGCTAAAGCAAGTGAATATTACGCCGAAGCCTTTAAGTATTACCCGCAAAACGATATTGCTGAACGCGACCTGGCTAAAGCCGCAGCGGAAGAAGACGCCGCAAAACGCTATAAAGCCTATGAATTTTGCAGCACCGTGCAGTACAAACCGTGGGAAAAGCAGCGCCCGATAGTGCTGCGCCGCGGTATCGACGATAAATAAAGACATTGTACGCCCCTTATTAATGCAGGGGCGTATTTTTTGTAGCTAAAAATTCACAAATCTGTTACAATAGTACCAGCTGCTAATAATTTTAACAGAGGTGACGATGTGAATTTAAAAAATAAAGTTTTAGCAATAGGTATTTTATGTGCTTTGGGTTTGCCGCAGGCTGCCGGGGCAGAAGGCTTTGCCATTAACGAATGGAGTGCCGAAGGCGTTGCCATGGGCGGGGCGCGCATGTTTGCCGAAGGCGACGCTGCCAACGTGGCGTATAACCCGGCGTCCATAACTAAAGTTGATGGCGAGGCATTTAAGGTGAGCGCAACCTACATCAGCCCACACGGCGAATATGATTTGTATAAAAATGATGGTACTCATGAAAATGACACCAACCGCGTACACTTTGGTTTTGCACCGGGCACTTACTATGTTAAAAAGCTGAACGATAAGGACTGGTTCGGTATCGGCGCGTTCAGCCGTTTTGCCATGGTGTCCGAATTTGAACGCGGTTCCGATGTTTCAACTAATGCGTTTTTATCACGCTTAAACGGTGTAAGCGTTACGCCGACTTTTGCGCATAAGTTTGACGATAAATGGAGCGCCGCTGTGGGTGCGGAAATTAACTATGTTGGTTTGACAATGGAAAAAAATGCTATGCCTGGTCCAAGTGTACCTACTCATACCAAAGGTGAAAGCTATGCTTTAGGATGGAATGCTGCTGCCAATTATGCTTTTGATGATAAGAATGAAATCGGCGTAGTATACCGCAGCCGCATCAAGCATTCTATGGAAGCTGATTTTCATGCGTATAATGGTACTGTAACTCTTTCTGGCGATGCTTACGGCGAGGTAACGCTGCCGGAGTCGTGGCATATCGGTTACAGCCATAAGTTTAACGATAAAACCCGCGTGGAATTAAACGCTGTACGTACAGGTTGGGATACTTACGAAAACCTTAATATTATGGTTAGCGGTACTGGAAATGCAATGTTTGATAAAATGCACGAAAGCCCTAAAAACTGGGAGGACGGCTGGCGCTATGCTATCGGCGTGGAGCATAAGCTGAGCGATAAATATACGGTGATGGCCGGCTTTGCCTATGACGAATCTTCCATTCCTTATGACGGCGGCGACTTTATCGTTCCGACCGGC
>ULME01007215.1_pt1 | contig 11832 bp, 1 predicted proteins | sample 1951591 | NCBI WGS metagenome assembly ULME01 (sample SAMEA4835544, study PRJEB28245) | human gut metagenome | biome: gut microbiome; material: fecal sample | place: Denmark | collected 2008
GTATTTGATTTTGATAATCATCAAATGAAGTAAGTTTATAAGACCAGTTATGTGGACCTACTGTCCCTGGTAAATTAATACGAGCTTCTTTGCCATAGCCAAGTAGATCTTGTAAAGGAACAATAGAAATCACTGCATCACATTCAAGTGTATATGCCAGCATATCTTCCACAAGATTTTCTCCTATATATCCTAGCCCCTTCATAATTTCTTTCATTCTTTCTTTATCATCTAATTCTTCATACCATTGTTTAAGAGTAGCATTATCATGTGTTCCTGTATAAACAACACAATGTTGAGGAATTTTATATTTAACTTTTCTTTCATCTTCTCCAAAAGAGAATTGCATAACTTTCATTCCTAATAAATCATAATGATTTCTCAGTTCATGTACTTGTGGACGTAATTCTCCTAAGTCTTCAACAATCATATTAAGTTTAGGCAATTGTTTATAAACTGAATCTAAAAAATGATAACTTGGTCCTTCTATCCATTTTCCTTCTCTTGCTGTAGCACTTCCATAAGGAACTGACCAATATGTATCAAAAGCCCTAAAATGATCAATTCTTAAAATATCAAAAATTTCATTATTCCATTTTAATCTTTTGATCCAAAAATTATATCTTGTTTTCTTTAAATAATCCCAATCATATAAAGGATGTCCCCATAGTTGGCCATCTTTTGAAAAATAATCAGGTGATGCTCCAGATACGAATTTAGGATAAAATTTATCATCTAATTGAAAACATTTACGATACTCATAAACATCCGCAGAATCATCACCTACATATAAAGGTAAATCTCCCATGATAGATATTCCTTTTTGATGTGCATGTATTTTTAATAAATTAAATTGTTTTACAAAAATGTATTGAAGAAATTGAATATAATCAATTTCTGCTTCTAATCCTTCATTACTTCCTTTAATATTTTGATCTTCATCATTCCAATCTACCCAAGGTAAACCTTCGTTTGCTTTATTTAAAGCCATAAAACGCGCATATTTTTTTAACCAAAATGTTCCTTTAACAAAAGTACGATATTCTTTCTTTAATTCTTTATCTTTTAAGAAAACTTGATAAGCTTTTCTTAAATAACGATTTTTAAATAAACGTACGCGTTTATAATCAACTCTTTTTAAATCTTGTAAATAGTTAGGAACTTCATCTAACAAATGCCAATCTTTTAAAAGTTCTAAAGAAATATATATTTCATCACCAGCAAAAGATGAATAAGGAGTATAGGGTGAATTCCCGGAGCTTGATGGATTTAATGGTAAAATTTGCCAAATAGAAAAACCTGCTTGAGCAGATAAGTCAACAAATTCATAAGCTTCTTTTCCTAAATCCCCTATTCCATGTTTTCCTGGTAAACTAAATAACGGTAACAAAATACCAGCTTGTCTTTGATCAAGTGCTTTTAATTTCATGATTTTCACCTCTTCTTTAAATATACCATAAAAAAAGCGTCTTCGCTTATGAAAACGCTATCTTTTTTAGTTTTAAAATGAAAAGGTTCTATTTTCTTAATCTTGAAAATAGAAACCTTTTGTTTTAGTCTTCTTTTGTTCTTTTTCTTAAAGATACATAAACGATTGCTGCCATTAATGCAAATGTTGCAAATGTCCATACAGATGTTGAATCACCTGTTTTCACTTTGTTATTTGTTACAACTTGAGGTTTATGAGCAGGTTCATTTGTATCTGTAGTGATTGTTGGTGCTTTTTCTAATGCATTAATAGCGTTTTGTAATTCACCTACAAGGGCATCGACTTCTTCTTGTGTCATTTCTGATGAATTTTCTAATTTCTTAGAAATTTCAGTAACAACATCTATTAATTTAGAATAAGATGCTTCTGTATATTTTTTACTATCTAATTGTTTAATTTGATCTAATAAACCATGGATACCATCTAAATTACCACGTTTAACAAGTTTTTGAGCAGCTTCTTTTAAAGTATTAGTTAATGCTTGAACGTTATCACTTGTGTTTTCATTTTCTAAAGCATCTTTTACATCATTGTAAACTTTTTCAAATTCTTTCCATGATGATGCTGTATAATCTTTTTCTTGATATTGATCCATTAATGCTTTTAATGCATTTACTTCATCATCTGTTGCTTTTAAAACTAATTTTGTTCTTGCATCTTGTAATTGTTTTAAAGCTTCATCTAATTGTTCTTTTGTTGCATCTTCTTGTTCGATTAATGTTTGTGCATTCTTTAATGCTTTTTTAAATGAATCAGCAGTAGATGTTAAATATTTATTTGTATCTAACTTATCTAATTCATTTGATGCAATATAATCTTTTAACTCTTTTTTACTTACTGATACTTTTGTTACTAATTGAGCTTTTGCTTTTTGTAAAGCATCTACCATATCAATAACTTCTTTTTCAGTAATTGTTGCTTCATCCTTTTTAATGAATTCTTGAGCAAGTTTCACTTGATCTTGTAAAATAGTCCATGTTTCACTTGTATAATCTTTTTCTTTTAACTTGTTAATTGTATTAAGTTCATCTTTAACACTTTGAATATCTCCACGTTTAACAAGATTTGCATAAGCAACTTCTAATTCAGCTTTTGCATTTGTAATAGCATCTAATTCACCCGCTTGTTTATCTAAAACTTTTTGAGCTTGTTTTAATGCCTTTTCAAATTCTTTATAAGAATCTGCTGTATATTTATTTTCTTTAACATCTAAAGAATTAATATATTTTTGTAAATCATTAGCTGCTGTTGAAGCATATTCATCATCATTTAACATAATAACTTCTGAAATTGTTGGAATTTTATTTTCATCCCATTCAATCTTTAATTCATAAACGTTTCCTTCAGGCATATAGAATTCATTTAATGATTTTTTAAGAGTTCCAACTTGAACCCATTTCTTTCCATTTTCACCATCTACAAGAACAGATACTCTTGCATTTGAAATTTCACCTTTTTGAATAATATGCATTTTCTTAACATCTAAATCACTTGATAATGTATAAGTAATGCTTCCAGCTTCTTTAGAACCTGGTCTATAAGCTGTAGATAAATCTCCATCAAACATATATTGAGGAATAAATCCATTTGCTTCTACAGTTGAAGAAGTATATGTTGGATCATTTGAAACTGGTACATATTCTCCATCATTGATAACAATTTCATTGAAAACAACAGCTCTATTATTATTTGTTGCTGTCATTAAGATCTTTAAGTAACGTGCTTTAACATTATTAGCAGTTCCTTCTACATACACTTTATTTGGATATGTGCTTGACGCTTTATAACCTGCATCTGAATCAATACATTTAACCCCAGCATCATTTGTATTTTCATTACCATCTCCAATAGTTACAACTTTTGTCCAGTTTTCTAAATCATCTGATACTAAAATATCAGCATCTCTAATATAGTTAACTGCACTATCTTGGCAATACATTTGAATTTTAGAAATTGTTCTTTCTTGTCCTAAATCATAAATAATATATTGTCCTTTTTGTGGAAAATCACCAAATTCTGTTGTTGAATCGATATTACCATCAAAAGCAGCACCATTATTTCTAGTATCTTCACCAACACCCCATGAAGGATTAATATTCATAGTTGCCTTATATAAATATGGTGCTGTAATTTCATTTGAATGTACTTCAAAATGATTAATTGTCAATTTAATAGCTTTGTCTGTTTTATTAATTAATCTTACATATCTTCCATCTGGAAGTTCTTTTTCTTGACCTGTTACAGTTGTCCATTCAACACCATTTTTTGAAACTTGTAAAGTTGCTCCTTGACCATTTTCATAATCAATATTGAATGTACTTAAATCTTTGATTCTTGATAAATCAACACCAACGTATTGACCTTTTTCTAAAGTAATTTCTTGATTATAGATCAATTCTGTAAGTGCTTCTTCACTTTGTGAAGCTAATCTATAATCTGTATTTGTATAAACATTAGCATTATTGAAATCTTCATCTGGATTATAAGCTTTTACAGAGAATTCAGAGAAAATAACCCATACAGCTCTCTCTTCTTCATTCACTAAACGTACATAACGTGCTTTTAAACCATAGAAGTTTTCTTCAACTGTATCTTTACCACTAGCTAAACCTTGATATGTTTTATAAGTAGTCCAGTTTTGGTTGTCATCAGAGTATTGTAAACTATATTTTTTCCATTTATCTCCAGCACTACGATTTCCACCGATGATTGCATAAACTTTACCAATAGCTGTTTCTTTACCTAAATCCCAACCTATATAATCACCTTTTCTTGTTGTATCACCTGAGGTACTAAAATCTAATGCTGTTGAACTATCACCATCTGTTAAATTATCTACTGTTCCTTGATAAATTCCCCATGTATCTGTATACATAAATGTTGCATTCATTTGTCCTGGATCAGCCATTTTAAATGTATTGACTTTCCACCAATATCCTGCTGTATTACTTTTTAAATTTAATTCTAAGTTTCTAATACGAACTGCTTTTGCTTTAATATTTTGACTTGATACATCTAATTCAACAGAAGCATCACCATTATATTCTTTTAATACTTTCCATGTTTGACCATCCGTTGTATATTCAATGACATATTTTGTTGATTTATCTGTTCCTGTATCTTGTCCAAAATAAATTGTACCTAATGTTTTTGCTTTTTTGAAAGTTAATGTAATACTTGCATCAACTGGTAAATAATCTTTAATTTCTCCACCTTTATAAGGACTTTCAGCAAAATGAGCATAAGTAGCATTACTGTCATCTAATAAATTATTTAAAGAACCACCTTTAAGTGTCAATTTATCGACAGATAATGTACCTGGATCTTCTTCAGTTACTACTTCATCTGCATTAACAGCAATATCTCTAATACCTAACCAAGTATTCGCTTTATCTTCAGTAGCAATCATGCGAATACCTTTAACCCCTTTTAAATTTAAGTCAGTTAAAGCTACATCATTTGGTAAAGTATATTCTTGATTATCTAAATCAACCCATTTTTTACCATCTGTTGTATATTGCACTTTAGCTTTAGAAAAAGTATCTTTTGAATTTGAATTTGTTCCTAATCTAAAAGTCACTCTATCAATATCAATTGCTTTTGAATAACTAACGCCTACATAAGTTCCTTTACTAATTGTATTTGGTGTTTTATAAACAATTTCAGTATTGGCTTTATTATCGAATACATTATCAATATTACCTGTTGGACTATCATTACGATTTGTAATAAATTTAGTGACTTGTTTATTTGGATCAACAATAGTTGAAACAATATCTCCTAAATAAGAATCCATTGCTTTAATAAATGGTACGATATGTTGTACTCCTACTTCTGCATATTCTAAATGATCAACATAATTGAATCCATATGTTTTTGATTTTTCAAAAGCAGCTTGTCCAGTAGCATATAGATCCCAAATCTTATCATTAGCTTCTTCATCTTGTACAGCTTTAACAGCTTTAAGATAATTTATTGCTGCATCTGCTGTATCATCCCAACAGTTTAACCAATATACAATTTGATCTTTTATTCTTATATCACCTGCTTGTGCTCTATATGTAGCACTAGCATTTTTTAAGATTGTAAATTCATTGATCAAATCTTTAAATTGCTCATCACTGATTGTTGTTCCATTTGTAAGAGCTTCTTTGAAGCTTGTTAAACGATCTTTTAAATCTACTGATTCTTGTAATGCTGTTACACGACCATCCATATTTTGATTGATCATATGTTTTGAAAGTTCTCTTAAAGCAGCTGATGCTTGAGTTTCAATAGCGCTATTATGATCGACATATTTAAAGGAAGCATTCCAGCATTTTTGAGCTTCTTCTTCATTTTGCCAAATATTCCATGAGTAACATGCATTCCCAAAAATTGCAACTTTACTTGGCTCAGATTGTTGCATTGGATTTAAAACGATTCCTTGAATCTTATTTGGATCTACACCAGGGTGTAAAAATGTTGTATATCCACCCATAATTAAGTGTTTTTTAGAGTTATCTGTACATGGCCAGTTGATCCACATATAAGGGCCACGCCCTACATTATTTGTAAAAGTTGTTGTGAAGTTATTTGTAACTTCTCCCCATACTCTACCACCAGTCATAACGATTTGAATATTTGCTGGGAAATTTTGATAATAACTTTCACCATTATACATATATTCTTGTGTACAGAATGGTAATGTTAATTTTAAATCTGGATATGTTTTTTGCATTTCTTTTAACCATGCTGTCATATCAGTTAATGTTTTTGTATAGTTAGCACCACCAACATTTCCAGCATCATCTGCTAAAATAGCAATTTGACGAACACCTGCTTTAATAACTTGTTCAAATTTAGCTTGTAATACTTTTAAGTCTGCTTGATAGTTTTCTTCACTATTATACCTGATGGCATTATACATATATGGATGTAATGCAAATACAAAACGACATTTTGATTTATTTCCTGCTTCAGCAAGAGGTTTGATTTTTGTTTCAATTTCTTCATCTGTATAAAGTTCACGCCATTTGGAGTTATGTTTAGGATCATCTTTAGGAGCATAGAAATAAGAATTCAACTTGTAGTATCCTCCCCATTCCATTAATTTCATACGATCCGTAGTAGACCATGGATTTCCATAATAACCTTCAATAAATCCACGACTAGCAACATTAGCATAATCTTCCATTGTAAAATTACGGATATTTGTTCCGTCTAATTGTTTAAAGATATGATACAAACTTGTAAGACCATAAAAAGCCGCATCTGTATCTTTACCTAATACTGTAATTGTTCCATTATCAACTTTTAATAAGTATGAATCTAATTGATCAAATAATTGGGTTGTTTTTACTGAATAATGTTCACCAACATATTGATCAACATATTGATTTGAATCTTTAATACCTACTAAAATGTTTGTTTGGTCTTCTTTTACTTCTTCAGAAGTACTTGCTTTTATATTTTTAATAGCTAATACTTCATTCATTCTATCCTTTGTATATTTATCAATACCATCTTCATAGACAACATTGACAGTAGATGTCATATCAAATGATCCATCTTGATAATCCATCATATGAGGATTTGGATAGACTTCATAATCATTTTCCAAAGCACTGACGATTGGATAAGAGTGAATACATCCAATTGACATTAAAAATGCAAGTGCTAGAGAAACAATTCTCTTTACCTTTTCTTTCATATTCTTCTTCCTTTCTTATTTACATTACTGCTCCCTTAAATGAATAATGTAATCTTAATTTGCAAATACAAATCAAAAAATAAAGACCAAACAAGATACACTAAAAAAGTGTAAGTTATTTGGTCTTGCCTACTTAAAGTAACAATCCGTATTTACATCCTGTATTGTAACATACACTCTTTGTCTATGCAAGGGCTTACAATAAATTTGTCTAGACAAAATAAATACCACTACTTAATAATAGTGGCATCTATTTTTATAATTCTTCTTTTTTTACTTTTTTAATACCTAACCATGACATGAAAGCCATTAATACAAATAAAATAATATTTGTTTCATCACCTGTTTTAGCAGTTGAAGATTGTTTTTTATCATTTTTAGTAGTAGAAGTAATTACTTGATTATCTTTAGATGAAGTATTTCCTTTTGAAGTATTATCATCTTTAGTAGATGAATCTACTTTTTTAAGAGCATTCATAGTTTTTTCTAGATTAGAAATAGCTTCGTTGATTTCTTCTTTTGTAGCATCTTCTTTAGCAGATACTTCTTTTGCTTGAGTTAATGCTTCTACCAGTTGTTTCCATGAATCTTTTGTATAATCTTTTTCTTGAAGTTGATCAGCTTTACTAATCAAATCAGTTAATCCAGATTTATCATTAAGTATAACAAGTCCATTATAAGCATCTAATAATTTTTGATACATATCATTGATTTCATCTTTTGTAGCATCAAGATTACTTAAAACATCCTGTGCTTCTTTAAGAACAGTTTGGAATTGTTTCCATGAATCCTTTGTATAATCTTTTTGTTCAAGATTTGATAAATCATCAACGAATGATTTTAATTTTTCATTATCAACAGATAATACAAGTTTTACCATTGCATCTGTTAATTGACGTTTCATAATTTCAATTTCATTAGCGTTAGGATTTTCTGCATTGACTAAACCTTCAGCAGCTTTAATTGTATCCTGTAAATGATTCCATGAAGTAGATAAATATCCAATATCTTCCATAGCTTTAGCTTTATTGATAACATCTTTTAAACCATCAACATCTGCTGGTACATCTGCACGATGTAATTTAATTTCTGCAGCACTTCCGTTATTATTAACAGCTTCTACGTAGTATAAACGAAGATGTTTTGTTTTTACTGTATCAAATTCAATGACTTTTGTAGATGAATCACTTGATAAATTACCTTCTTTAACTGTTTTCCAATTAACACCATCATCACTTATTTCAATACGATATTTTGTAACATTTCCATTTTTACCAGTTTGACGAGGAACATATGTTAAACCATTGACACTCATTTCTTCTTTATTTTCAAAAGCAATCCAATGAGGTGTTGATAAATTCCAATCTGTATGCCACATTGTTGATGGATTATCATCTAATACATTTTTAGGATCTGATCCATCATGTTGATAAGATGAAGCAGTTGCTGTAAGTTTGCTTTTATCAATGTAATTGACATTAACTTGTGATTTTAATTGTAGTTTAGTAAGTGCTTTTGTAAGTTCTACTTCATATTGATCGACTGTATCTTGCATTGATTTAGGTAATTCTCTTTGAATCATATCAATAGCAAATTGCAAGTTTTTAACAGAATCTTCTGTATAAATAGATAAATCTTTTGGAATTGAATTTAAATAGTGATCTACTCTTGTATAATTTGCTTTTTTGTAATCAATTCCATTTACTAATTCTTTAATTTCATCTGTAAGAGTTGAAATTGTTTGTTCATTTGGATCATATTCTTTTAAAGCAACTTTTGCTTCTTTTAGTTTTTCTTGTAATTGTTTATTTTGTGATTCTTCTGCAATATGACTTGCACTTGTCACTAAATAATCTAATTCCATTGTTGAAGCAAATGATTTTTCTGAACCTAAACGAATATCATCTACATATCCTTTAAAGGCATGTTCTTTACTTCCAATTCTTTCCATTGGAATCATCATTGTTGCTTTTAATGGTCTACCATTTACTTGTTCATCATCTCCAAGTGTATCTACAAGTTGACCATTTACATAAAGATCAATAACTTCTTTTCTATTTTTAAATTCTAATTCAACCCATTGATTAACAGGTAATTCATAATTAAATGAATAGTCATGATTTTCTCTACTTAATCCAACTTTACCTGTTCCTTTTTGAACAGCTTTAATTGAACCATAGCTACTTTCAAATAAAATTTGTTCTTCTTCACTTGATGATTCACGTTTTACTTTTACACGTAAATCATTATTTAAACCAACTGTATCTAATGAAGTTGTTGCATAACTTGTATCTCCTAATAAGCGCAATGCATCATGACTATCTAATGATGCAAGTTCGATATTTTCATGGCCTTTTAATTGATTAAGATTATCTAAATCATAATGAGCAATCATACCATTTTCATCTTTAGCTGCTTCATAACCAAAATTTGTACCTGGAGCATCCCCCAATGTTGTTCTTAAACTATTAGCTTGATCTAATGTTTTATCTCCTTTACCCCATAATTTAGCACCAAATAATGGAATTGCATTTTGTAAACGATCATAAACATCATATTCACTAATACCATTTTCTAAATAGTCTGTCATATCGTTCCATACAGCAATAGCGCCCCCTAACATTTGTTCATCACCAGCAGGAATTGTGACACCACTAATCGAGTTGATTGCTTGATTATATAAAATGTTGCTATTTAAATAATCATAGTAATATCCAGCATTAGGAACAATATAATATTGTGCATCATTACAGTTAATTAAATCATAACCTTGTTCATACATTTGATCCATATTCGCATAACCAAAGTTCCATAAATTCATTTGAACATCTTTACTTCTAACCGGAGTTTTTCCTGAACATTGAGTTAAACTTCCCCAAATACGTGCTGTTCTTCCTGAATTTTGTACATATTTTAACATATCATCTGAGAATCGACGATAAGCTTCTTTGTCTGCATTATATTCATCTGCACCCACATGAACTGTTGTTTGTTCATCGAAAACAGGATCACTTGTTGTCATATATTCATCAAAAATACTTTGTACAAATTCTAATGATTCATCATATTTATCTCTTAAAGCCAAATGATCGTTTTCACGTCCGTTTGTCCCATGTCTTAAATCAGGTCTTACTTTTGTAAGTGCTAATGAATGGGCTGGTGTATCGATTTCTGGTACAATATCTACCCCATAATCTCTTGAATCCTTAATAAAATCTTTAAATTCTTTTTTTGTATAGAATAAATCTGTACTTGTTAAATCTTGTTGATTTAAACCATTGTTTCCACCTTTTTTAACATCTGATTCTAATCTAAATGCTGAATAACCTGTCATTGGATCAGCTAAACTTTCAATTGGAATTAAGTTATCATTTAAGTGAACTTGGAAATCGTTCATTTTATACCATGACATTTGTTTAACAATTTGTTTTAAATAATCCATTGTAAATGTTTTACGTCCAACATCTAAAATAAAACTTCTTACTTTATAAAGTGGATAATCTCTTGTTGTCCCACAAGGAACATTTCCTGATTGTTTAATACTTTGTAAAATCGTTCTGGTTGCCCAATAAGCCCCTGTTGTTGTTTCAGCTTTAATATTGATTGAATCATCAATATCCATTAAATATCCTTCATCTTGTAACCCTAACGATTTATCTTTTGTAAGAGCTAAAGTAATATCTCCTGTTTTGCTTTCGCCTTTTACAACAGCAATACTTTTTCCAGTAATATCTTCATAATCATTAGCAAGTGCTTCTGCAGTTTTTTGAAGTGAACTATCTTTATAAACAATTCTTGCTCCTTTAGAAACTGTATAGTTTCCATGTCCACCATTCCATTCAGCTAATTCTGGTAAAACATTTGGTGCTTTATTCGCTGTTTCATCATTTTTTTGACTACCTGGAACTGTAACAGCAATTTCTTTGAATTTATAATCATTTGTATCATTATCTGTAATCTTGAATGATACTTTAACATCTTTATCACTAATAGGTTGATAAATTGTTAAATCTTCATCAATGATTTGTTCAAAATCAGTACCATTATATTCAACAGTATAACCTTCAACTTCTGGTAAAGTGACTTTTAACTTTTTATCTCCAGTTTTTGGTGTTTCTACTTGAATTTCATTTAAAACATCACTCATTGACATTTTTTCATCAGGATTTCCACCATAAACTTCTAATTCATAAATAGAAATCGTATCCCAAGCAATACCACCATCTGGATCTTCTGAAGTATGTGAATCAACATATAAACGTACATATCTTGCTTTATAGATTTGATCTAAAACAATTTTTTCTGTTAAAGATTTTGGACGATCTTTAAATTCTTTAACTGTTTGCCAATCACTTTCTTGAGGCGTAGATTCAGTATCAGCAATTTGAATCTTATAAGCTGTTGCTTTACGTGTTTCCCAGAATACCTTAACCGTATTGACATTCATTCTTTCACCTAAATCAACATAGATCCAATCTGGTCCATTTCCAACATCACTTCCCCAACGAGAACTACGTGATGATGTATTACCATCTACTGCATTTGCTGCTTTAACACTCGCTGCTTCTTCAGAACTTGCAACTGCAGTTTTCTTTAAAGCGATATTTTCACTTGGATCTTGTACTTTTTCATCCGTATTAAAGATTTTAAA
>ULME01032977.1_pt1 | contig 11697 bp, 6 predicted proteins | sample 1951591 | NCBI WGS metagenome assembly ULME01 (sample SAMEA4835544, study PRJEB28245) | human gut metagenome | biome: gut microbiome; material: fecal sample | place: Denmark | collected 2008
GTCCGCCGCCTTTAGTTGCCCGGTGAATATGCCAGTTGTTGCGGCATCCCGGTTCAAAGGTCACATTGAATACCGGCACCTGTTCCTTCGAAACCGGAGCCAGGTAACTCTGACCGATAAAGTATTGTGCAAATGCGGTATTCGGTTCTCCGATTGGGAAAATCATTTCGCGCTGAAAAGCTACCTTTGCCTCTTCTCCGGTTACATCTTCCGCCCAAACTTCCTTAGCCTGACGGAAAGCGGCCCATGCTTTCGGCCATCCGGCATAAAAGGCAATGTGCGTAATGATTTCCGAGATTTCCGTACGGGTGATGCCGTTCTGCTTGGCAGTCTGCAAGTGATAAGTCAGTGAACTGTCGGTAATACCCTGACTGATAAGTGAAGTGATGGTAACCAGACTCCGATCGCGCAGACCGAGTTTGTCGGTACGGCTCCACACCTCACCGAAAAGTACATCATCATTAAGTTCCGCGAATTTAGGAGCAAAATCTCCCAGCTGGTCGCGTCCAGCCGTCTGTTTAATCGTTTCCTGTGCCATAATAGTTGTACTGTTTATTACCCATGCGGCAAGCGCAAGGACCATTTGTATTTTCATAATGGTATGAGTTATTGGTTTGTCTTCTTTTTCAATGGCAAAGTTAACCGATTAATATGGGGAGAATGTATACCATTTACAGATGTTTATACCCGAATTGTGGAAAGTGTTTTCTATATATAGCGAAACCGCCATTTCCGAAATGGCGGTTTCGGAACTTATTCATTGATTACTCGGTTTAACTCCTCCACATGGTGCAGGATAATCCATAGATACATAGTCGATACCACATGAACGGCAGAGTTTAGCTCCTGTAGAGAAGCATCCGGAGCGGTATGTGACTCGTTGTTTCTCCACTGTTTGACAAGCTCCAAATAAGTATAGAACTTCTGGTATCTCTCATCTTGATTGTACTTCAATCCTCTCAAACAACTGAAAGACAAGATACAATCTATAAAGGTAGGCATACTGCTTTCATTCTTAGTATTGACCATTTCCTTCTGATGTAACAAATAATACACCTTCTTCAGGAAGACCTCATATTTGGTGACGATTGTATTAAAAAGCCTGCGTTTGTCTACCAGTTTCATATTTTCCAGACAATAAATCCGGTTAAACGAGTCCAATAAAAGTTCGTTGGCTCCATCTATGGTAGCCACAGACTTTGCACTTAATGTCTTTATAAAGCAGTCAGCAGCAAGAGATAAATCCGGCAAATACGGAGCAAGATCTGAGAACTCAGCTTTCAAATCTGTCAGGAATCTTTCTTTGAACAATGCAGGGATAAACGGCAGTTCATCTTCCTTCTTTTTGTAGTTCTCGTACATTACCCTGGCCATTTGTGTCATTACATTTCTGTAAAAATCACTGTTCTCAAAAAGCTTGGCAAAAGAATCCATCTGCTCTACATAACAGCCTCTGGCAACCTCATCGAATATCTGAGGGAATATACTTTCCTCGAACTGCTTTTCATCCGTATTGTTGGCCTGTTTGGTCAGTTTCCTTTTTGCCGTCGAAACCATTTTGTCATAAATAGATTCCACTATCACCCTGTCAGCTTCGGAGAACTGACCCTGATACATGATGTTGACCTTGTCAATGATACGACTGAGCAAATCCTCATTGTCATTCTTTGGCTTTCCAGCTTTCGGGTTCTCACCTTTAAGAGGCTTCACTGTTCCCTCCATCTGAATGGAAACCGTTTCTCCCTCCGATATCTTTGAGTTTACCAGCATAATCTGTTTATTCAGGTCAATCCTTTCTTTGGGATTCTTTGGCAGAAGTCTGTACAGATAGTCGGCATATACGTATGCTTTGTACAAGTCCTTATCAAAAGTTCTTGCTATCTGAGCCATATAGGAATAGAAACGGACGAAATTTTTGATTTTCGATCTTACCTCAAAGCGTTTTTCTTCATCAAGTTCTTCGTATCGACCGATGGTATTTTTGAGAGCATTCGACAAAACTCCCAGACGGTCCTTCTGCTTGCTGATGTCCTGCAGCAGGTCAAAGAACTTTTGCTCGTCACCTTCAGTCCATAGCTGGAACATCTGTATATCTTTTCTGAAAGTATACACATAGTTTACATCTACAGGATTTATCAGTTCAGTCCCTTTATAGAAAGGTTCGAACGATTTCTTTATATCCTCCGGCTTATTGCAGAAATCGAGTACGTATGTATCCTTCTTGTCTTTATGCCATCTGTTCAGACGTGACAAAGTCTGTACAGCTTTCACGTTCTTCAATTTTTTATCTACGAACATGGTGTGTAGTCTCGGTTCATCAAATCCAGTCTGATACTTATCTGCCACCACCAGCATATTATACAAGTCTGAGGCAAAGTACAGCGGCAATTTTGCTTCAGAAATATTGCGTCCTTCAGCAGAGTTCAACTTCGTTTCGGTATATTCCACTCCCTCATACGATACCGTACCGGAGAAAGCCACCATAGGATTTACATCAGTAATATTGTTTTCCTGACAATACCTCTTAATTTCCAGGAAATATCGTACCGCATGAGCACGCGAAGAACATACCACCATAGCTTTTGCTTTTCCAAGCATAGCATTGAGTGTCACCTCCCTGAATTTCTCCACAATGATAGCCGTTTTCTGCGCTATCACATGCTGATGATTGTCATGGAAAGCCTTGATAGCACGTGTAGCAGGAGTTTCCTGATACGAAGGATCAGCCTCTATACGCTTAGCAATCTCGTAAGTAGTATCATACGTAGTATAATATTTCAGCACATCCTTGATGAATCCCTCTTCTATGGCCTGCAGCATGGAATAGTTGTGATAAGCCACATATTTGTTGTCTTCAGGATTTTCACCTTCTTCAGCCAACTCACCGAAAGTCTGCAGCGTCTTTGGCTTTGGAGTTGCCGTAAATGCATAGAAGTACAGATTGTTGTGCTGTCCCTGGGCCAACAAATCTTCCATAAGGGCATCCTTCTTCTTTTCCAGTTCTTCAGCCTCAATCTCTTCTATTTCTGCATATTCGCGCAAAGCGTCATCCGTATCGGCCAATGCTGCTTTCAGCTTTTCTGCGCTTTTGCCCGACTGTGACGAATGAGCCTCGTCTACAATGATGGCATACCGTTTTCCACTGCGACTTGTCAGTTCCTTGTAGATAACCGGGAAACGGTGTAGGGTAGTGATAACAATTCTTGTATTATCATCGTTGATGATTCTTGCCAGCTTTTCCGAGTTATCTGCATCTGTAATGGTTTCTATCTGTCCATCTATATGGTCGAAACCAAGAATCGTATTTTGAAGCTGCTTGTTCAGTACACGTCTGTCGGTAATGACAAACACACTGTTAAACATATTCTTTAAATCGGCATTCTGAAGCCCTGCCAGACGATAGGTGAGCCAGGCAATTGAATTGGACTTACCCGAACCCGCCGAGTGCTGAATCAGATAATTGTTTCCATGCGGCTTTTTCAGATACATGTATTTCATGTGTTCATCGGCAGCCAAATCAAAGTTTTGCATCCCGCTGTTGGTATGCTTGCTGGCACAATTCGCATAATACGTATCGGCCACCAGCTTTTCCACCACATCCAGCTGATGATAACGAGGGAAAATTATCTTTACGGAAGTTTCCGTCACCTCCTTTTCTTTGCCATGCTTGTCAATGATAATCTTCAGTTTCTCTTCTTCCTGACGGGAGATGTACCGCTGAAGTATGGAAAGCAGCATTTCTCTGCACAAGATTTTCTCCCACAGATACGAAGTGACATATCCTCCGTCCTCACGTTCGGGATTGCCCGCACCGCCCACTTCTCCCGCACCGTTGGAACCCTGATTAAAAGGGATAAAGAAAGTCTTTTCCTTTTTTAGTTCGGTAGTAAGAGCCACTTCATACAAATCAACTCCGAAGTATGCCAATATTCTGTTGTTGAAATGAAACAGCGGTTCCTTCGGGTCTCTGTCTGTGCACCACTGACGCTTAGAATCCTCCACATTCTGACCCGTAATCTGGTTTTTCAATTCGAGTGCCACCACCGGAATACCGTTCAATGAGAGTACCATATCGATAGTGTTCTTGTTCAGTTTGGAATAAGCAAACTGACGTGTCACTGTAAGAATGTTGGCATCGTAATTTGCCACCAGCTCATCGTTCAGCAGTGACGCCGGAGCAAAATAACAGAACCTGATATTTATACCCACATCACTTATGCCTTTGCGCAGCACATAAATCAGTCCGTAGCGTGACACATCATCCTGAAACACGCGATACAGCTGCTTCTCAGCCTTGTCGCCATACTTGGTTACATATCGTTTCCACTGCTTTGGCTGTGTCTTTTCTATAAAGGAGATAAGTACAGGCATATCTATAGCCCGTTCCTTGTCGTATGTATCCTGATTGCCTTTGATATAGCCGCCCTCTGTGATAAGATATCGTTCTATATCGGCTTCAAAGTTCTTTTCCTTTAAGTCTGTGGTATTCATAGTTATATCTTTATTTAATCTTTGTCTTTGGTTTTTACTACCCAACTTCCTTTATCACCTTTTCCGTTTATACGTTCCAGCAATCCTCTTTCTATGAGTGAAGGAGTCATACGCTTCACGGTCCGTTCCGATTTACCAATATGCGCGGCTATATCAGACTGTGTGGCTTTAGGGTTTTCTTTCAAGAAATTCAGCAGTGCCATTTCATCCAGCGTACAGCTCAAAGTGCCATTCAAAGTGCCATTTTGGCTCTTTGAGTCCTCTTTTTTGGCACTTTGAGAAAAGTTTATGTTCATTTCTCTATTACTGAGATTGTTCTCTTCCCCAAACAACATATTTCTCAGGAACATTTCCAGGTACTTTGTATTAGCAGAAACCCCTTTTGTATAGTTATTGTAGTTGGCACGTACCAGCGCATTTCTGAAATACCATGAATGTTTCTTGAATATATCATTGTCCACCTTAAATCCGAAAGTCTTCAGGTATTTCATAAGGAATACAGCTATGGTTCTGGTATTGCCTTCGCCGAAAGCATGTATCTGCCAAACACCTGAAATGAATTTACCGATTCTCTGTAAAGCCTGTTCGGCATTCATTGTAGGATAATCAGTACTTTTTTCCTGTGCAAAATCGTATTCTAAAGTCGGGCGAATCATTTCATAATCCGAGTAGATAACCGTATCTCCGTCGAGTACCCATTCTTTCTTTGTGATATTATAGTTTCGTATTTGCCCTGCATGCTTGTACAGACCTTCGAACAGACGTTTATGAATATACAAGAGATAGTCCGGTGTAAACGAGAAAGTCTTTTCCGAAAGCAATTCGGTGATACGTGCCGATACCTTATCTGCTTCTTCCGTCCGTTCATCTTCCATTTCGCCACGGGAAGATTTCGATTGATAGTACGTATCAATCAGATGTTTCACTTCGTCAATGGAAATGTCTCCCTCTATATGTTGCTGTGCCGTCTGAATAAGATACTCAGACGGTTTTAGTCCGTCCACATCCTGCAAACCGATGGCGACTTGCCATGCGGCAGCTTTCTCTTTCTGGTCGGGTTCTCCCTGTCGGATATATTTGTCGAATTCAGTCATGGCTTATACTTTTCTTTTTCCGGTTACGCACTCGAAAATCAATGATTTCTTGTAGTCTTTCAGTTTCTCTATCTTCTGTTGCTTGATGGAGATTAGTTCGTCTATCTCGCTGCATTTCTGGTCGAGGTAATCGGCAATGGATTGTTGCTCGGAGAGAGGAGGAATCGGTAATGAAACATTGAGTACTTTTGAACCTGTAATAAGTGGCTGAGCATTACTCGTGTTCAGGTTATTCAAATTAGCAGCTTTCAACATTATATACATATAAGGATATAAAGCATTATCAAAACAATTTAAAATTAATGCGTTATCAGTTATAAATTTAGAATCTGAAATAAGTCTAACATTTCCACATAATGCACCAACTCTTCCTATTATAATATTAAACCCATTAACATTGTTCTTATTACAATATCCCATAAGTCCATTACCACCATACACTTCATAAATACCTGCCTGTATTAATTCATTTGATGATATGGAATCTCCGCTTTTTATTTTAGCAAGATATTTTATTTTTACAACCTTCCAATGCTCCGGAATCTCCCCAATCCATTCAATACCGCTATCTTTTAGAGGAACATTTTTATCCAAACCTTTGGTTACAGCCTCGGTAATGACAGATTGCTTGTAGCTTTGCAGTTTGGTTATCATTTCCTCTTGCAAAGTTATCAGTTCGTCTATTTCGCTACATTTTTGGTCAAGGTAAGTGGCGATGAGTTGTTGCTCATGTAATGGAGGGGCAGCTATTTGAATATTTTTCATTTCTTGCCATCTTGTTGTCCATAAGTCATTAACAATACCATGCCCCCACCTATAGTATTCGTCAGAAAATAAACTTGAATGAAACAACCATTCGTAATATACTGGGTTCATATCATTAATAGGAGTCAACACAATATTTATTAAAGATACTGAGCCGTCATATTTTGATATTCCGCATGAACCTCTTCTATCTGAACGACTATTAATTGCAAAATCACCTATCTTGACTAATTTTCTATTGTCACCATCATTAGTTTTTGCAACATTTTCAAGTTGCAGAAGAACTCCTTGCATTGTTACAGATAAAGCTGGATAATCTTTGTCACTAACCTTTTCATTTCGTGGAATATATAAATGTCCGAGTTTTTTCACTTCCCAATGTTCCGGAATATTCCCAATCCAAGCAATACCACTATCTTTATATTTTTCGTATCTATTTTCCATAATCCTCAATCTTCCTATTTAAATAAAAGAGTAATCTATCCATGTAGCATTAGTTTTTCAACTTCTTCTGCTCCTTTTCAAAATTCTCTAAAAAATGAATCTCTACGGGCGAAAGACTATAAGTTGTTCTTTCTTTGAACTTGTCGTATTCCGTATCTGCTTTCTGCTTTGCAAGCTCGGCAGAAATTTTTCCGGCATGGCTTAAAAGTTCTTTTCCGGAAAGCTTTAGAAAATCGTCCAGCTTCTGAATCCAGTCTTTCATGTACATTGGCTTATGCGATTTGGCTTGAAGTTCTGCAAAATCCAAATACAGACTGACTATTCTATTGAGCGTATCCAATTCATCGGAAGAAAGATAGTTCTTGGCTATTTCAGCATCAGTACGTTTTGGCAATGCTCCCGTCCATGAAGTCAGTCCCATGAAATCTTTTTCCGCGTTAGCACGTTCGTATATAATTTCGGCTGCCGTATGTCCATGAACAGAGTAGTGCATCTTGTTCTGTACAGTCTTGAAAAACTGCATGGTAGTCTCTGTACGCGGGTCGTAATCTATACTTAAGGCATATATTTCGAGTATCTTGCGGTAGAATACCTTTTCCGAGGAACGGATGTCACGGATACGGCTTAGCAGCTCGTCGAAATAGTTTCCTCCGCCAGCTCTTTTCAGCAAATCATCGTTCATGGCAAATCCTTTTACAAGATATTCACGCAGAACTTGTGTAGCCCATATTCTGAACTGTACGCCACGGTGTGACTTGACACGATAACCTACGCTGATTATCATGTCGAGGTTATAGTATGCTACCTGATGAGTTTGTTGCATTCCTTTGATAGCGCCGTGCTGAGTGGTTGTTGCAAAAAATGCAACAACCATATCTGATTGTAACTCTCCGTCCTCGAATATATTCTTTATATGTCGAGAAATGGTAGATTTGTTTCTCTGAAACAGTTCTGCCATCTGGTCGGCTGTAAGCCAAACCGTATCATTGCATAGCGTTACTTCTATCCTTGATTTGCCATCCTCTGTCTGGTAAAGAATTATACTTCCGTTATTAGGCTGCCCATTCATGGTTGATTCTCTTTTTATGGAGTTACATCTATTCACCCCAAAATCTTAGACATCAGTTCCGATTCTCTTTCCTCCAATTTTTTCAGTTCATCGAATATTACTGAACTTGCTGTAAGAGGAGTATATTTATAAAACTCACGTGTCAGCGGAATTTCATAACCTATCTTACTTTCAGATTCGTTGTACCAGAAGTCGGGAGCATACGGACGCACATTCTTATCCAAGTATTCCGTAATATCCTCTTTCCATGGAATAATCTCGCTGTCCTTCAGTTCAGGGTCGGGTGCAAACCCACTTTCCTGGTCAACAGGCTTTATGTATGCTTCCATCATATCAGGGTTACGTTTGCCGAAATAGTTTCTCAACAGAGCAACCTTTCCCTGCGGAACTTTAATCTTGGCCTTCTTCAGCTCAAGGAAGAAAGTTATATCAGGAAAACCTACGTGCCCAGGCATATTTGCTTCCCAGTATGCAGCCACCTCTTTCAGCAAGGCTTTGTCTGCTTCCTTATAATTGGCCGCAGTAGTCTCGTCAAAATGAATATCTTTGTACTCCAGCCGCAAGGGGCGGTTGATGGTGAGTTTTGTAAACTTAAAATCCTCCACATCTTTTACCTTACTTTCCACTTTTAGCTCAGGATTATGCTCGGAGGTATATTCCCAGTTGGTAAAATCGTGATAAGCCTGCATAATCAGTTCGCGGCAAAGAGTGGTAATCTCTACACGCTTATTGCCAAGCGGCTTGCGCAGTTTCTCGAAGCATTTGCTGGCATCGATCAGCTGCACCTTGCCCGCACGTTCTTCCGACTTATTTTTGCTCACTACCCAAATATAGGTAGCAATACCCGTATTATAAAATAGGTCGTTAGGCAACTGGATAATCGCTTCCAGCCAGTCATGTTCCAGCAGATAGCCACGAATTTCACTTTCACCGCTGCCAGCATCCCCTTTAAACAGGGGAGAACCATTCTGAATAATAGCCATACGCCCTTCTTCCTTCAGCTTTGCCACACCGTTGAGCATAAACAACATCTGTCCGTCTCCCTTTGCCGGCAGTCCCGGAGCAAAACGTCCTGCTTCGCCCATTTCGTTTTCGGCTTTCACACGTTTTTCGGATGCTTCCCAGTCAATGCCGAAAGGAGGGTTTGAGATGATGTAGTCAAACTGATAGCCTTTGAACTGGTCGTCGCCAAGAGTATCTCCCAAGCGCATATTGTCGGCATTACCGCCCTTGATAAGCATATCGGCTTTGGCAATACCATACGTCTGTGGATTGAGTTCCTGACCATAGCATGTGATTTCGGCTTCAGGGTCTATCTTGCGGAAGCGTTCATCCAGACAAGCCAGCATCTGGCTTGTTCCCATTGCCATATCGTATATGGATGCCACGATGCCTTCATCTTCCATTTTCTGCTCATCATCTCCTACAAGCAGTTCGCTCATCAGATAAATGATGTCACGTGCGGTAAAGTGTGCTCCTGCCTGGTCGTTATACGATTCGGAAAACTTTCTGACTAATTCTTCAAAAATGTAGCCCATATCCACAGCCGAAACTACATCCGCTCCCAGATAAGCCTTGGCAGAACAGAACTCCTTGATAACGAGATAGAGGCGGTTGTTATCGTCCATCTTCTTAATCTCGTTGTAAAAGTCCATGCGGTTGATGATGTCAATTACATTCTCAGAGAAATGGTTGAGGTAATTCTCGAAGTTGTCTTTGATATTATCGGCATCAGCAAGCAAAATGTCGAAAGTAAACTTGCTGGTATTATAGAACTTCTGTTTGGCTGCCGCTTCAAGAAAACCTTTCTTTACGGCTATACCCTTCGCATCAAGGTCTTCGTTCATCTTGATAACAGCATCTTTTGTTGGTGCAAGGGTATCTTCAAAACGCTTGATTACACACATGGGTAGGATTACCTTTCCGTATTCGTGAGGTTTGTATAAGCCTACCAGTTTATCGGCAATGGCCCAGATTAAATTGGCCTTTTCCTGTATATTGATAGAGGTCTGTCTTTGTAAATCTTCTCCGCTCATAACTATTTTTATTTCTTTCTCAAAGGTAAAAATTTATCAATTACTTAAACAACAAATTAAGGTCCATCGACAAGAAATCCTCAAAAGGCAATCCTCCGGAGCCTACCACCAAAGCCTTGTGCGGATGGTATAACTGCGAGAAACCGGCCAGCCCTTGATTGGTAGTTCTTCTTCCACTCTTCACTTCAATGGCTACCTTTTTGTTTCTCCGAACCAGTACGAAGTCTACTTCATCTTTCTTGTCTCTCCAGTAATACACTTTGTAGTCATAAATTTGTGCCTGGCTGACAAGGTGCGCACCAATGGCGGATTCTACATAGCACCCCCATAACTTGGCATCTTCTATCACTTCCGAAAAATCTTCGTCGGCATATACATTCCGAAGCGCACTGTTATGAACCTGAAACTTGGGAACGGAATTATATTTCCGTGCTTCATCTTCTGCGTATTTCTGTAGTCCACAAAGCAAACCACATTCATCCAAAAGATGCAGGTAACCGGCAAGCGTGGTCACATTGCCTGCATCTTGCAGTTGGGCAGCTACCTTGGTAAGTGAAAGTAATTCTCCGCTATAACTGCTGCATATCTCAAACAGCTGCCGCAAGAGCTGGGGTTTCATAATACGGGTATCCATCAACACATCTTTTGAGATGGAAGATTCAATCAATGCATCTTTCACATAGTTTCTCCAACGTGTTTCATTCTGGATGTATTGTGCGGCACCCGGATAACCGCCAAAATAGACATATTGTGGCAAAGACCATCCAAAACAGTCTTTCATTTCAGTATAAGTCCAGTGGGAGAGACGGATAAGTTCAAACCGTCCGGCAAGCGATTCGGTCAGACCTTTTTCAATCCACATTCTGGAAGAGCCCAACAATACCACTATCAGTTGTCTTTTTTCTCGGGTGTCGCGATCCCATTCGGCTTTTACCGTTTCACTCCAGTTTCTTATTTTTTGGATTTCATCTATGACCATCAGCCTTTTGTTTTCTCCACGAACGGCCATTTTCATTCTTTGTGATTCCCATACCTGGGTAAGCCAGTCGGCAGATACACCTGTCACATCATCTGCGGAATAACTGTCGAACGGAAGAGTGCATTCTTCCAGTACCTGACCGATGAGAGTAGATTTTCCTACTTGTCGAGGGCCGACAATAACTTGTATTTTACTTCTTGGCTCATTTATACGGCTAAGAATCTCCTGAAACTGCGCTCTTTTATATTCCATATTTTCCCAAATGTTCAATCTAATCCCACAAAATGTTCAATCCACTGAACAAAAATGTTCAATTTGCATCAAAGATAGAAAATCCAATCCAGAAGAAGAAAAAATGAGGAGGTGAAATCATTTCTGTTGTATAAACTGCTTTTCAGGAGAATTTATAACAATACATTTGTCTATAATTATTTGCATTTATAATATATTGATAATTAATTGGTTTCAGAATATAAAAAAACGCAAGTGCGTTTTACTCAAAACGTAAAGGCGTTTTACTTCAAACGCAAGTGCGTTTTGGTTCAAACGGCCTTGCGTTTTCCCTAAAACGTACTTGTGTTTTCCGGCAGATCTCTTTCTATCTGATTTTTAAGTTAATAAATCATTAGCAATTTTGCTTTTCTCCGGTGAAAATACTAAATTAGGGCATCGTGAATTTTAAATGTAATGCCTATGAAAAAGTATGTAGCTGAACTAATCGGAACTATGGTTCTTGTACTGCTGGGCTGCGGTAGCGCCGTATTTGCAGGAGGAGTGGCCGACACAGTGGGTGCCGGTGTAGGAACCATCGGAGTGGCC
>ULME01036795.1_pt1 | contig 11607 bp, 4 predicted proteins | sample 1951591 | NCBI WGS metagenome assembly ULME01 (sample SAMEA4835544, study PRJEB28245) | human gut metagenome | biome: gut microbiome; material: fecal sample | place: Denmark | collected 2008
AAGGACTTGCCTGATACAGCAGCACTCTTGATTTCAAAGCCAGAGCCGCTCCTTTCGTTGCACGTCCAAAATCAGAATTGTCCGGGTATGCGACCGGTAGCAAGGCAGCCGCATCGTCACAGTCTTTCACGATAAATGCAGCTACATCATCCATGTCAGCCCGCACCTCTTCAAACGTTTCATTCAAACCATAAGTATGGTCTACGATGGGCACACGGCCATACAAACTGTACAACATGTAATAATTCCATGCCCGCAGGAACAGAGCCTGTCCTTTCTGCCAGTTCCGCCATTCTTCATCGCCCGGCACTTCATCAATACGTTCAAGGAACAAGTTGATACTCTTTATATAACCATAATATGTTCCCCAAGGATCCCACATGGTATCATCCCAACCTATGGCATACGTATCGCAATTCAGCAATCCTTGTGTAACATTCTCTGAACCATAAGTATGCTTCTGAAACACCTCATCCGTAAAATGAGCAAAACGTGTTCCTTTCATACTTTCGGCCCACAAATTCGCATATTGAGCATTCAAATAAGTTTCAGAAAGTGCGAGGTCACTCCATACAGCCTCATCCGAGAAAGAGCTCATCGGAGCCACATCCAGAATATCGACGCATGACGTAGCACTCCAGCTCATACAAGCAAAAGTCAGTGTATATAATAAATGTTTTGTTTTCATCGTTTCTCAAGTTTAATGTTAATGCGTCAGAAAGTGATATTTGTTCCGAAGGTAATCATACGCTGCAAAGGATAAGCCAAGATACCATTTGAATTAATAGCATATCCGTTATCATCTTTAGACGTACCTACTTCCGGATCACAAATCTTCATTTTGTCAAAAGTAAACAGGTTGTTGCCGTTGACATAGAAACGCCATCTCTGAATACCGATTTTTGAAGTCCATGCTTTAGGCAGAGTGTATCCTATTTCTACTGACTTCAACCGCAGGAATGCAGCATTACGCAACCACCATGTAGAAGCCGAACCATTCCAGGTATCACCATACGTCTGTTTGATGAACGCCTTCGGCCAGCGGGCATTCAAATTCTCTTCCGGAGTATTTTCCGTGCGCCAGCGTCCTTCATAAAAGTCAGTCACCATGTTCATGGTAGGCTGAACCAACTGTACCGCTTTTGCCTGTCCTTGGAAGAAGACATTCAAATCAAGCCCTTTCCAACTACCGTTCAACGTGAAACCATATACAATTTTAGGAGTAGCCGATTCATTCAGACGAATCGCATCATCCCATGTAATTGTGCCATCTCCATTGGTATCCTGATAAATCAAATCACCAGGAGCCGCATTGTCCATGTGAGGCGTGTTGTCCACCTGTTCCTGACTCTGGTAAATGCCCAATGCCTTATAAAGTACCAATCCATCAATCGGATTTCCCGTCGTACGCTGCCATTCCGGTGTGGCCACAGCCTCATCCATATACACTACCTTATTCTCTGCATATGTAAAGTTTCCGGTGATACCCCATTCAAAGTCGCCGGCCCGGTCACGATAGGAAGCCACAATTTCCACACCTGAGTTATTGACTTTACCCAAGTTTTCTGCCGGAAGCACCAAACCTGAATAAGTCGGAATGGAAGCACTTCGCGTAATCAAGATATCCCGGCGTTTAGATTTAAACCAGTCAAAATCCAAGCTGAACATTCCGTTCAAAAAGCTGGCAGAGAATCCCAAGTTAGTCGTATTCGCCGTTTCCCATGTAACCAAAGGGTTAGCTGTACGAGTCAGATAAAATCCCTTATTCAGTGCTGCTCCGTCGCCGCTGCCAAAATAGGCTCCCGTGCCAGTAAACGCATACTGTGAAAGATACTGATATGCCGAAATATTATCATTACCCATCTGCCCCCATGAAGCTTTCAGTTTTAAGAAATCCACATAAGGCTTGACTGGTTCAAAGAATTTTTCTTCCGACATCACCCACCCCAAAGAGAAAGAAGGGAATAAGCCCCAGCGGTGTCCCGGCGCAAAATTCATAGAGCCATCATAGCGCATCGTAACTTCAGCCAGATACTTGTCTTTGTACGAATAGTTTACACGTCCAAAGAAGTTCACACGGGCGGTTGCATCCGAATATCCACCATTGTCTTTATCGGCAGGTACATCACTTCCCGCAAACAAATCCATCAGCGTATTGGACAAGAAGTTCGTACGATAGCCAGACAATGTGTGATAATTATATTTGCTTTGTTCATAAGCCACAAACGCATTCACCTTGTGTACATCGTTAAAAGTACGTTCATATCCGATACGTCCGTTCAAGGTGATGGTGGAATAACGAGTAGCCCAGTCATTCAAGCTGATTTGCCCTGTATCCGAACGTTTGTTCTGATATTCCTGAGTAGCATTATCATAATAATACAAATCGTAAGGCTGATTAATCTGCTTACCGTCACTGAACGTGTAATCGATAGCCGCATAACCTTCCGCATATAAACCTTCAGTAATAAAATCCAAGTCGATATGCAACAAAGGTTTGATGTTCAGAATATTATTCGTGTAATTATTCGAACCTGGAAGGTCGGTTACCATGATAGCGGCATTTCGGGTAATACCATCATACCCTACACGGGGCAATCCGTTGGGATAATAAGGTGCACTGCCTGGAAAGGTACTCAAGAAGTATGTGAACAAATACGGTGTGGAATAAATACCACGTTTTCTCTGTTCCTGACGTCCTAAGATATCCAAGCTAAAACGTACCGACTTACTAATTTTCGCATCCAGATTAGATACTAACTGAAATTGCTTATAATCTTGGGCCGAGTTCTTATAGATAGCATCCTGCCACATATATTGGGCAGAAGTATAAAATGACACCTTGTCCGTACCTCCACTGATAGACAAGCTATGCTGGGTTTTTCCAGCCCAATCCTTGGCGACCTCATCCCACCAGTTTGTATCCGGATAGTTAACCGGGTCGTCATGATTCTTATAATGTTCAAGCACCTCATCCGAATAAGTGATGCCCGGCTGACTATGGCGAGGATCCGCATCATATTCATTTACATAGGTACCATATTGATAAGCATTCAACATTTCCGGGATTCTGGTAGGCTGAGAAATAGAATAACTACCGTTATAGTTCACACTCACCTTTCCCTCTTTTCCTCGTTTGGTTGTGACCAAGATGACACCATTGGCAGCCCGGGCTCCATAGATTGCTGCAGAAGCATCCTTCAAAACGGAAATGCTTTCAATATCTTCCGGATTCAAATGACTGAATGAACGGTCTGCAATTCCATCTACCACAATCAAAGGAGAAGTACTACCCAAAGTTCCTTTACCACGAATCAGGATATCCGCATTATCTTCACCCGGCTCTCCCGAACGTGTATTGGCAATAATACCCGCCGTTTTTCCAGCAAGCGTATTCGTCAGGTTGGCAGCAGCAACTTTCTTCAGGTCTTCACCTCCAACCTGAGAAACAGAACCGGTCAGCGTTGCCTTCTTCTGAGTTCCGTAACCGACAACGACGACCTCATCCATTATTTCAGTATCTTCCTTCAAGGTAATCTTTCCCCCAGATTTTATCTGAGCTATAGGAATCTCCACAGATTTATAACCAATATAACTAATTACAATAACCCCTTTGGCAGAAACATTCAAACTAAATTTACCATCGAAATCTGTAATAGTACCATTGGTGGTGCCTTTTTCCATAATATTCGCACCAATAATGGCTTCACCTTTTGAATCTACCACCTTACCGGAGATCGCTTTCTTTTGCAAGACAGTCTCTACCACCAGCGTCCCATTGGATTCCGCATAGGCTGCCATTGGTAAACAACCTACAGAAAGCACCACACATGCCGACACTTTTACAAATGCACGACTAAACAACATGCGATTTAACTGTGTATTCATCTTGTTTGTATTTAAGGGTTAATAAATCACTCTACTTTCCATTCAATAATACCTCCCGAAGCTCCTTTCTGAAGCTGTGCCGAGATTTTCAATCCGGTAGTCTGAACCGGCTTGAAGTTGACTACGTTGTACTTGTCTTTTTCTACTCCATATTTATCACTTGTTTCTACTTCTTTCCAACTGTTTCCAGACTTGTAATACAATGTCCAACTTTGCGGCACACGGAAATCACCGTCGTAATGGTCAAAATCCAGCCAGTAGACTTCCACTTTCGATACAGTGTAAGGCTTATCGAACTCGTATGCCAGAGACTCCATCGTACCATTCTTCAACCACCAGTAGAAATAAGGTTTGGAAGTATCAGAAGAACGTTTCGGTTCCCACTGGTCGTTCACACCCCACGCGTAGGACATCACAGCAGCCGACTCAGGCGCATCTTTTTGAATTGCAGCCTGAATAGTAAATGTCTTTGCCTTTGAAGCAATGGTCGGTTCGGGAGTTGGAGTCGCATATTCTTTTGATTCCGGAATCCAAACCTCCATCTGGTCGGCTCCGCGGTTGTTCCATGTAGAATAAGGGATAGCCTTGAATGCAACATCTTTCACTGTACCGTCCTTTTCAACTTCCTTCGCAGTGCCTTTCAATACCATCACCCCGTTCAGCAGATTGGCATCGTAAGAAGCTTTTATCGGAGTATCATTCGGAATAAATTTATTGAATACGATGCTATCAGGCTGATCTTTTCCTTCCAGGCAGAACATAATCGGTCCACGTTCCAATGCTACCATTCCACGGTCTACTTCCACTTTATCGTTGGCTTTGATGCGGCGAACGTCCATCGGCATTTCCAGTTCAATTATATCACCAGCCTTCCATGTACGTACGATGGTTTCGTAGCCGTCACCTTCTGCTCCACGTGTAACCGATCCGTTTACCTTCAATGTATATTTCTTAGCCGCATCGGTATATGCATACAGGTCAGAAGCTACAGGAGCTGCTTTAGTCCACCCCGGGATACGGAGACGGATGGCAAATTTGCCTTCTTTCTCAGGAGTAACCTTGATGGTAACCTTTCCGTTCCACGGATATTCGGTAGTCTGTTCCAATGTCACTTTATTATCTGCAGTCTGCATTTCTGCCTTACCCTGGATATAGAGGTTCACATAAATGTCATTCTGTTGGGTAGCATACGCATAGCTTGGCACGGAAGCCACAAAACGGGTTACATTACCAGGACAGCAAGCACAACCAAACCAGCGCTGGCGTTCGTGTTCACCCATAGATTCCAGCGGGTTATCATAGAAAAATTTATCACCACTCAAAGAAACGCCCGAAATCACACCGTTATACAAGGCACGTTCCAACACATCCACATACTTGGAATCACCCGTAGCTAAGAACATACGATAGTTCCAGTACACATTGGCAATGGCTGCACAAGTCTCACAATAAGCGGTATGATTCTGTAATTCATAATTCGGGCCGAAACCTTCTCCCTGAGCTCTGGAACCCATACCTCCGGTAATATACAGTTTCTTGCTCACTAAGTTATCCCACAAACGGGTCAACGCATGAAAATAAGCTGTATCGTTTGTCAGGGCTGCTACATCGGCTACACCAGAATAAAGGTATCCTGCACGTACCGCATGACCTACAATTTCATCCTGCTGAAGAATAGGCTTGTGGTCCTGGCTGTATTCGCTCAATTTGTGTCCGTCTGTTCCACGTCCGGTTTCTTCCACAAAATAACGGGCCATGTCAAGGTATTTCTTGTCACCCGTTACCTTATATAATTTACACAATGCCATTTCCACAATAGGATGGCCTGACGGCACATGTTTCTGTCCTTCACCCGGGCCGAACACCTTGCAAACCAGGTCGGCATTCTTGATAGCCACATCAAGGAAGGTACGCTTACCCGTAGCCCGATAATGTGCCACGGCAGCTTCGTACATATGACCGCTGTTATACAACTCATGACTGTTCAGTTTTTCCCATTTAGAACGTCCCCACCAACCAGAAAGTCGATAGCACTTATTTGTCACACAGGTAGTCAGGTATCCGTCCGGTTCCTGAGCTGCTGCAATGATATTGATTACACTATCCAGATAATGATCAAGCTGAGGGTCATACTTCACCGCCAATGAATAAGACGCTCCTTCTATTACCTTATACGGGTCAGTATCATCAAAAGAAAAATCACCACGATGTTCCCCTTTTTTTAAACCGCCTGCAATAGCGAAATTATCGAAACGACCGTTCTTCTCACATTCTTTAAAAGCGGAAGGAATAGAAACCGTACGGTTTGTTTCAATACGGGGCAACCAAAAGCCATCATTAATATGTACTTGGGTAAACGGAACTTCCTGAATAGGAGCATCCGGTTGCTGATAGGCCGGTTTCGTGCAGGAAGTGATTCCTAACACAGCGACACCACTCATGAATATTAAAAGCCTGTTTTTCATATTATATTGGGTTCTTTATTCGTTTGTTGCAAATGTAGAAGTTTAAAGATTGGAATGATAAAAATATCATCCATTCCACTACCAAAATAGTCGGTATCCTACTCATATCTAAAATATAATAGCACCCTATAATTCAATCAGTTACACAATTATATTAGATTTTTTTGATATGTTTCAGGACTATTTTATCATCTATCATACAGACACTCATTCTTCCGGTCGTCATCATTATACTGACAGCTGAACAGCATCAGCACTTTGTAAGAATGATATCATAGTAATAATTCTTCCACACATCCTTAGATAAAGAAGGAAATATGGAAACAAATTCTCTGTTTCACACTGTGAAATACAAAAACCACAGTGTGGGATATATATTTCACAGTGTGGGATACAAATCCCGCACTGTGAAACAGAGAATATATCAGGGCATTTTACGGAATAGGCTGAAGACTTCTACAAAATATACCGGAAGGTTCAAGGCAATGCTCCAGAATCTTCAATTAGACTTTTACATTATTTTTCTATACTATTTTATATGTTTTATTCGTATGTTTTAATCATCTTTGTAAAGATTTAAAAAGAAAACAACACGTATGAAATCCTTTTACTGTCTAATCATTAGCCTATCAATCCACCTATGTGGCTATGCTATATTACCTACCCAGTTCCATTTTCGCCATTATAATATTGAAAACGGAGTTTCATCCAATAATATTTCAACTTTATTCCAAGACCAAAAAGGGTATATATGGATAGGTACAGAAAATGGATTAAACCGTTTTGACGGTAACCAATTTACCCTTTATCAAAAAAACAATCCACTCTATTCCAATTTCCACGCCAATTCAATCAATACCATTTGCGAAACTACCGACAAAGAGCTATGGTTAGGAACGGACAACGGTGTATTCATCTACAATCAAGTTAAAGACACATTTACCCCATTTGTCAAACAAACAAGTGACAAAACCTCTATCACTTCATGGATTACACATATTATTCAAGATAAAGCAGGAAATATATGGATTGCCACACACAAACAAGGTATCTTTCTATTTAACACACAAACCGACAAACTCACCCAGTTTGAAATACCACAAAACGACAATATTGTAACCCGTATACTTAATGACGAACAAAACAATATATGGCTATCAGGGCCTTACCAACTATGTAAGCTAAATAAGGTAAACAATACATTCGAGACTTATGCCATCGAAGAGAAGACAGAAAGCATCTACTCCATGGCACTATGGGAAGACAGTTCCAACCATATCTGGATAGGGACTTGGGATAAAGGACTCTGGAAGCTAGATCCGCGCACCAAGCAAGCAGAAAAATACCTGACAGGAGAAAAAGGGGAAGGTATATTACACATCCATTCCATTCTTGAATATTCTCCGGAACTTCTACTTATAGGTTCAGACGACGGACTTACGATATTTAATCCTGTCACCCAGGAAAGTTTTCTCTACGACAATTACGGAGATAACGAAAAATCATTGTCCGATAAATTTATCTATCCTATCCTAAAAGACAGGGAAGGAGGAGTATGGATTGGAACCTATTACAATGGGATAAACTATCTTCCCCCCTACTGCGGACAATTCAACGGTTACTCCGAATCCAGCGACATTCCTTACTTCAACAGTCGAATTATCAGCCGTTTCTGTGAAGGAGAAAACGGAAATATCTGGATTGCATCCGATGATTCAGGACTAAGTTGCTTCAATCCTTCCACAATGCAATTTTTAGATTTTAATGGAAGAGAAAAGTTGAATAAACATAACTTACATGCACTCTGCATGGTAGATAAGGATTTATGGATAGGCACATACGGAGACGGAATACAAATCCTAAATACACAAACCGGAGTAATAAAGAGTTATAGTACCTCCGACGGACTGGATGAGAATAGCATCTATTCTATTTTTAAAGATAGCCAAGGACAAATCTGGACAGGTTCAATGAATGGAATTTGTCAGTACGATGCCCCAAAACAGCGTTTTACCCCAATCAAATATCTGGAAGCACTCGTCATTGAAATTGCAGAGGATGCTAAAGGCAATCTCTGGATTGCAACTCAAGGGAAAGGATTATTCCGATACTCTCCACAAAAGAATAAGGAATGGAAAAAATATGGTCTGGAAAAAGGTTTCAATAGCCTAACCGTCAACCATCTATGCATTAATAAAGACAATGAAATCTGGGCTGCAACCAGCGAAGGACTGTACTTATATAATCCCCTTAAAGATATATTTACTTACCAGCCACTTAGACTTCCCAACGAATGCATCAATGCCATTTTGGAGGGAGAAGACTGCCTGTGGCTTACTACTGCCAAAGGACTGGTGAAATATACTCCAGCCACACAAGAGACTCAGATTTTCACCAAAAGCGACGGGCTGCAAAGTGAGGCATTCATCATGGCCTCTGCGTTAAAAACACGCAACGGTGAGTTCTATATCGGAAGTATCAACGGTTTTAATACTTTCTATCCTCACCAATTGAAGCTTAATACACAAAAGCCTAATGTAGTACTGACCAGCCTGGAAATTTTCAACCAGAAAATTGACACACAAAAAGACGGTACATTACCGGAAGCCATCGACCATCTGAAAGAAATTCATCTTTCCTATAAAGACAATGTCATCACCCTGAATTATGCGGCATTAAGCTATTGCACTCCACAGAAGAACCAGTATGCCTACATCTTAGAAGGATTTGACAAAGGCTGGAACTATGTAGGTTCACAGCACAGTACCACTTATACCAACCTTCCGGCAGGTACGTACACATTCAGGGTGAAAGCGTCCAACAATGACAATATATGGAATGAAGAGGGCACTTCCATCCGCATCATCGTACATCCGCCTTTCTATCTGTCCCTGCCCTTCAAGATTGGCTATGTGGTGCTGTTCCTTCTTGCCTTGGGACTTTTATTACGCTATGTCATACACCGCAGTGAGAAGAAGCATGCCAAAGCCATTGACGAACTGAACAGTAAAAAGGAAATAGAAATCCACGAAGCTAAAATTAATTTCTTCACCATGATTGCGCACGAGATACGCACACCGGTATCACTCATTATCGGACCGCTGGAGAAAATCATGCAATCGACCCATATCCCTGCCAACGAACGGCAGGAACTGGAGATTATTGACCGTAACAGCCAACGGCTGCTGTACCTGGTAAACCAGCTGCTGGATTTCCGGAAAGTGGAACAGAAGGAAATGCGGATGAAGTTCACTTCGCAATCCATCAAAGATTTGATGCAGGCTGTATGTGAACGTTTTTCACCAACGCTTCAGCAAAATGGAGTCAACTTCTCCGTGACTTATCCCAATGAACATTTTCATGCGGATGTGGATAAAGAAGCGATTACCAAAGTACTGAGTAATCTGCTGACCAACGCCAACAAATATACAGGAAGCAGGATTGAGGTCCGTTTTCAGGAACATCCCGAAAAACAGACCTTCTCCATAGAAGTAAAAGACAATGGAAAAGGAATGAATGAAGAGGAACTGAAAAAGATTTTCAAACCTTTCTATCAGGCTTCAGAGAACAAACCGGGAACCGGTATCGGGCTCAGCATCGTAAAAGGGATTGTAGAAGCACATCATGGACAGATCAATGTAACTTCCCAGCCCGGACATGGTTCTTCATTCATGATTACTCTCCCTCAAAAACAGGAAATCCTATCAGCTGAAGAGGAAGAAAACCAAGCAACCAATCCGCTTCCAGAGGATATTATCCCTGAGCAGAATGCCACAGCCGCCATGTCGCAGAAGGTGCTACCTATCATGCTGATTGTAGACGACAATGAAGACATGCTGCACTTCCTTTCTTCTCACTTTCAGGCCAGCTATACCATTGTAACGGCTGTAGATGGGGTGGATGCGCTCAACAAGCTAAAGGAAAAGGAAGTGGCCCTGATTATCAGCGACTGGATGATGCCGAACATGAACGGAATTGATTTGTGTAAAGCGGTACGAAACAACCAGCTGACCAGCCACATTCCGTTTATCCTGCTTACGGCAAAGACCGATACGGAAGCCAAGATTACGAGTATGAATTGTGGTGCAGATGCCTATATCGAAAAACCGTTCTCATTGCAATATCTGGAAGCATGCATCAAGAACCTGTTAGAACTGCGTTTGCAGTTACGACAAAAGTTCTCACAAATGCCGACGGTTTCCATCAACTCTATTGCGGCCAATCAGAGTGATAAAGTGTTCCTGGAAAAAATGAATCACCTGATTGAAGAGAACCTGAACAACGAAGAACTGTCGGTCGACTTCTTAGCCGAGAAATTGTGTATCAGCCGTTCCGGATTATTTGTGAAAATCAAAGGATTGGCCAATACGACGCCGAATGAAATGATTCAGATTATCCGCCTGAAGAAAGCGGCTTCCCTCTTGCTGGAAAACCAGTACCGCATCAATGAGGTAAGCTACATGGAGGGATTCAACAATCCGTCTTATTTCAGCAAGTGTTTCCAGAAACAATTCGGAATGAAACCGGGAGAATATATAGCCAGCCATGCACATAAAACAGAATGAAAATTTTGTGTATCTTTGCGTCACAAAGATTTGATTAAACCATGAAGTGTATAGAAATCACCCCACCGGCTGACATACAGACTTGTATTCAGTTGCCTTCTTCTAAAAGTATCTGCAACAGAGCGCTTATCATCAATGCACTGGCGGGTAGTACATGCCGTCCGGAGAACCTGTCGGACTGCGATGATACGCGCGTAATGATAGAAGCATTGACACACATGCCGGAAACGATTGACATCATGGCTGCCGGTACGGCCATGCGTTTTCTGACGGCTTATTTATCCGTAACTCCCGGTACACATGTATTGACCGGAACCGAACGGATGAGACAACGCCCTATCAAGATTTTAGTGGATGCCTTGAGAAGTCTGGGGGCGCAGATTGAATACACGGAAAATGAAGGTTATCCCCCGTTAAAGATTACGGGAAAGGCACTGGAAGGACATTCACTCTGTCTTCCGGGAAATGTCAGTTCGCAATATATCTCGGCCTTGCTGATGATAGGACCGATGCTGGCACACGGCTTGAACCTGGAACTGGAAGGAGAAATTATTTCACGCCCTTACATCAACCTGACGCTGAAAGTAATGAAAGATTTTGGCGCAAAAGCCGAATGGACATCCGACCATACCTTGCAGGTGGCTCCACAGCCTTATCATCCTGTTCCTTACTACGTGGAAAGTGACTGG
>ULME01033832.1_pt1 | contig 11480 bp, 8 predicted proteins | sample 1951591 | NCBI WGS metagenome assembly ULME01 (sample SAMEA4835544, study PRJEB28245) | human gut metagenome | biome: gut microbiome; material: fecal sample | place: Denmark | collected 2008
CGGCGAGTCGGGCGTATATTTAACGCTCGATCTTGAAATTCAGCAGATAGTCGAAGATTGCATGGACGAGTGCGGAGTGGACATCGGCGCAGTTGTTATACTCGACCCCAAAACCGGTGCGGTAAGAGCCTGCGCGAGCCGACCGGTGTTCGATTCAAACGACCCGGCAAAGAGCCTTTCGGACAGCAATTCTCCGTTTATCAACCGCGCTTTTTGCGCCTTTGCGGTAGGCTCCGTGTTCAAACCTGCCGTCGCCGCTGCCGCGCTCGAACAGGGGATATCTCCGTCAATAAAATATGACTGCACGGGTGTGACGAAAGTCGGCGGCGTTGAATTCGGCTGCTATGAGCATAAGGCTCACGGAGTTGTTGATATGTGTGGTGCGCTTGAGCGCTCCTGCAACGCCTATTTTATTCATCTTGCGCAGAAGCTCGACAGAGAAAAGATGATATCGACTCTCTCCGATCTCGGCTTCGGCAAATCTATAGACTTGTGCGACGGCATAACTTCTGTATCGGGATATCTGCCGAAAGTCTCCGAGCTCGACTCAAAGGCAGCTGTTGCCAATCTTGCGTTCGGTCAGGGCACGCTTACCGCATCTCCGCTCACCGTCTGCGCCTACATGTCCTGCATAGCAAACGGCGGCGCATACAACGCCCCGTACCTTGTCGAAAAAGCTGTTGACGGGACAAGCATTGTCTTTGAACATGAAAAGCGTGCGGGCGAGTATGTTATGAGCGGTAATACTGCCTCGATACTTTCAAAATATCTCAAAAGCGCAGTCGAAAACGGAAACGGCAGGGGAGCAAAGCCTAAAAACACCACCGCCGCCGGCAAAACAGCAACCGCGCAGACCGGAAAGTTTGAAAACGGAGAGGAATTATACAACACATGGTTTTCGGGCTGGTTCCCGGTTGAAAATCCTCGCTATGTCATAACGGTTTTCAAAGAGAGGGGAAGCGGAGGCGCGTCCGACTGCGCCCCGGTGTTCAAGGCTATCGCCGACAAAATAACGGCTTTAGAAAGCGGATAATCCCAAGCCAAACGCCGCTCAAAAATAAAGGAAAAAATATTGAAAAAACTTTGAAAAAAGGCTTGACATAAACAACCCCTTTTGCTATAATAGTCAACGTTCTGAGGGAACAAAGACAACGATTCAGAACAGACCTGCGAGAGTGGCGGAATCGGCAGACGCGCACGTTTGAGGGGCGTGTGGTAATCCCGTACGGGTTCAAGTCCCGTCTCTCGCACCATGGCGGGTTCCTTAGGGTGCCCGCCAAACTTATCGGTGATTAAAGCGTTCAGCTTCACCCTCGGTAGCTTCCGCCGTGTAAAATTTAGGAAGTACAAATGCGGATATGGCGGAATTGGCAGACGCGCTAGATTCAGGTTCTAGTCGGGGCAACTCGGTGCAGGTTCAACTCCTGTTATCCGCACCAGCGCAGAAGGCTTGATAATCAACGATTTTCGTGATTGTCGGGTCTTTCTCTTTTTGTGCTCCAACCTTTGCAAAACAGGTGTTTTCTAACACTTTTCTAACACATGAAATCTCTCAAAGAAAGCGGGGAACGAAATGAAACGCTCAGGCGCAAAGAAAATAGATATGCTCAACGGCTCTATCTGGAACAAGCTGCCGCTGTTCGCGCTCCCGGTTGCGGCAACGGCGATACTCGAACAGCTTTTCAATGCGTCCGATCTCGCCGTCGTCGGCAACTTTGCGGGCGACAAGAGCACTGCGGCAGTCGCTGCGGTCGGCGCAAACGGTCCCGTTATAGGACTTATAGTGAACTTTCTTATCGGCATCTCACTCGGCGCAAATGTCGTTATCGCAAACGCCATTGGCAGGAACAATAAAGAATCCGTTCAGCGTGCCGTACATACTTCGATAATATTCGCACTCGTCGGCGGAACAATAGTCGCAGTGATAGCCGAATTTTTTGTCGGCAGGATGCTCAGCTCCCTCAATGTCCCGGATGATGTCCTGCCCCTTGCGGTTATATATTTCAGAATATATCTAATCGGTCTGCCCGTCATATTGCTATATAACTTCGAAGCGGCGATTTTCAGAAGCATTGGCGACACAAAAGTGCCGCTTATAGCGCTTGCCGTGTCAGGCGTTCTCAATGTTATTCTCAATCTTTTCTTTGTTATAGTTCTCAAAATGACCGTCAGCGGCGTTGCAACCGCGACAGTTATCTCGAATGCAGTCAGCTCGATAATACTTTTTATACGCCTCGTAAAGTCGGATAAATATATAAAAGTCGAGCCGAAAAAGATGAGGTTCAGCTGGAACAGCTTCAGAGTGATAATGAAAATAGGGCTCCCCGCAGGTATTCAGAGCGCGGTGTTCTCGATTTCGAATATTGTCATCCAGTCGGCGATAAACAGCCTCGGAACGGTTGTTATAGCGGCGTCGAGCGCGGCGTTCAATATTGAAGTTATAGCTTACGATGTCATGAACTCGTTCAGCCAGGCATGCACGACATTCGTCGGGCAGAATTACGGCGCGGGTCAGATAAAACGCTGCAAGCGCACGCTGTGGCTGACGCTGATAGAAGATACGATAGCCTCCGGCGCAGCAATTGGAATAGTCCTTCTTGTCGGCCGATTCTTGCTCTCAGTATTCAACAGCGACCCGCAGGTTATAGAAATCGGCTATACGCGCCTCGTGATAGTCTTCTCGGCGTATACTTTCAGTATGCTCTATGAGATAATGTCAGGCTATCTGCGCGGATTCGGCGTCTCACTCGTCCCGGCTGTGCTGACAATGATCGGCGTCTGCGGAATAAGAATAGCCTGGATAGAGCTTGTGTTCCCGAAAAATCACAACTTCGAAACGATAATGACGGTCTATCCCATAAGCCTCGCCGCAACGGCGCTGTTGATATTCATAGCGCTCCTTATTTATCGTCCGTCACACAGATTTGCAAATAAACAGTCGGCGGAATAAAAATATTCCCGCGCCGCCTGCAAAGACACAGAACGACAACGGGAATATAGCGGTTTACAGAATAAAAATAACACACTGAAAAGCCGTCGGTTTTATCCGGCGGCTTTTGATATTACAGGGATTTTAGCAGGTCAATAACGGTTTCAAGCTCCTCGGGCTTAACTTTGTCCGGGAAAACACCGCTCTTTACGCAGTCCGCAAAGTAGCGAATCTCGTTTGCATATGCGTTGCTCTTGGGCAGTCCAATGTCTCCGGTGTCCTCTCCGTCTTGTGTCACGGGGTGAAGTTCCGCGCCGTCGGACTCATATATTATCATCTCGTCGTTCTCCCAGGTCACAACGGCATCCTCAAACTGGAACATGAAGCGCGCCGAGAACGGGTAGCGTCCCGCAAACCACGCTGCTTCGGTCGAAATGAAGAAATCACCGAAATCATATGTCGCGGTTATGTAGTCCTGCTCGGGTCTCTTTATTCTTCTCGTGGTGCACTTCTCCGGCTTGCCGAAAGCGTATACAATAAAATCAAGATCGTGTATATGGAGATCAAACGGCACGAGACCGCTGCGCTTCTCGTCTCTCATCCAGTCATCCCAGCTCCATTTGGGTATCCCGCCGAGCCTGCGCATCGATGCAGAAAGCAATTTTCCGTATTTGCCGCTGTCGTATATGCTTTTGACAACTTCGTATTCCGGCCAGAATCTGAGCACCTGCGCTATCATGAAGCAGACATTGTTCTTTTTAGCGGTCGAATATACCCTCTGAACATCCTCGCGCTTGAGCGATATGGGCTTCTCGCATATGACATTGATGCCTTTCTCCATCGCCTTGACCGCAAAATCAGCGTGCAGAAATGTCGGCAGGCAGATGTCGAGAATATCAACATCCTCTTTTTCAAGCATTTCATCAAAATCGGTGTAATGGCGTTTGTCTGTATAGTTTTCCATTCTCTCGGGACGGATGTCGCATATGGCGACAAGCTCGGCGTCGTCCATGCTCTCCCACGCGGGGATGTGCGCTCCGCTTATTCCGCCAACGCCGACGAGTGCGATTTTCAGCATTTTTATTTACCTCCGGCTCAATATTTCCGGCGTCCGAGCCGGATTAATACGCCTTTATATTATCATATATTTCTCTCTTTTTACAGTCATTTTCGGCTTTTTTTCAATAATGTTTGACACTGCGTCTTCAGGCATATATAATTGTCATCGGATAAATTTTATCATGAGGAGGATAAGATGAACTTCAGTGAATTTTTTGAATCTATCGGTGCTCCGGCGTTCGGAACAAAGGTGTGCGAGCCCGTAAACTGCGGCGCGGGACTTGAGCTTGAGGACAGCGTCAGCGGCGGCGCGGACGATTCGTATATGGTCGTCATCGGCGATGTCACGCCGAAAATGTTTCGCGATTTTCTCGCATCTCTGGCATCAAGCGGCCGCAAGGAGACATTCCACCGCGAAGTAAACGGCAATATCTTTTCGGAGTTTGCCGAAGAAAACAGAATCATATACACCTATTTTACCCGCGAAGCGGAGCAGGCGAGGGTGATAATCGATAACGCAAGCTGTCCGCTTTCCGAGATGAACGACAACGAGCCGGATGTGCGCGGAGATACGGCACTCATGCAGTTTTCGCTAAAATACGGCTCAATGGTTCGCTATCACAGCTGCGACTGCGGAATGCTCTATGTGCTGAGACTGCGCGACAACTCGGTTATAATAATCGACGGCGGCGAGATAGAACAGGCGACAGAGGAGGCCTGCGACGAGTTTATGCGCCGCCTTGAGGATCTGACAAATACCGAAAAGGGCGGGAAAATCCGCGTTGCCGCATGGATCTGCACCCATAACCACGATGACCATATGGATGTATTTACGAAGCTGCTCAAGCGCGAGAAGGACGTTCTCTGCGTCGAGAGGGTTATGTTCAACTTCCCGTCAAGAACGCTTTTGGATTATAGCAGCGGCTGTACGGACAGGCTCCGCGAGAGACTCGAGAAATATGCGCCTAACGCAAAATATCTGAAGCTGCATACGGGGCAGACGGTACATTTTCCGGACTCGTATCTTGAGGTGCTTACAACGCACGAGGATATACTCCCGCTGTCTATCCGGGCAAGGGACGGCGGCGCATATCGCGGCATGAACGAGACCACCACCGTGTTTCAGATAATATTCGACGACGCGTCCGTGATTTTCCTCGGCGATGCGGAGGAATCCAACGGCGAGGCGCTTATAGCACTCTACGGAAAGAATCTGCTCTCTTGCAAGTATCTGCAGGGCGCGCACCATCTGATAAACGATGACAGAAGCATCTATGCCAACATCCGAGCCGAGAAGCTCTTGGCGCCACAGGGCAGATTTACCGTAATGACCAGGTTCTGCGATAATATGCGGTATCTTACCTCGCTTTTCGGGGCGGAAAATATATATTTTGCGGGCGACTGCACATATGTATTCACAATTAAGGACGGCAACGAATCGATTTCGTATTTCGAATCAAAGGGCTATGTCTACGACGACAGCGGATATTAAAGAAAAGGGTCTGTTCGGATGTGACAGACCCTTTTAATATTTTCTGTTCTTTTGATTGTTTTTTCGGCTGCTTTATGCTATCATAAATTGATAAAATTTTTCGTAAAGGAGAGTATGAGATGGCAGATTTTGTCAGAAGAAGCGAACTTTGGACTTACGATGTGTTCCCGAAGGTCATCGGAACCGAAAAGGAGAGCACTATACATATCCGCCCCTTCGGCGGCGAGAACTTTTTCCCCGCAGGCAGCGTGCATGAGGCAGCGATAACATGGCTCGACGGCGGACATATCGAACACGCCCCGGCGTCCGCTTTCAGAAAAGAACTCGATGTGACCGCAAACGAAGAAAACGGACTTGATATTTCTATAACATTCCCGCATGAGGGCGAATATCGCATCCGCATTGAGGGCGAAAACGCCGACGGCGACAAGAAAAGCTTCACTTTCTGTGTCTATGCCGTCTCCGATGATCTCGTCGGTATGTATCCGTTTATCGGCGACCTGCATATGCACACGAATTTTTCCGACGGAGCGCATGACCCCGAGAATGTTGCCGCAACCTATCGTTCCCACGGCTATGATTTTCTTGCCATAACCGACCACCACCGCTATTATCCGTCGCTCAGAGCTATAGAGGCATTTAAAAATATCCCGACGGAGTTCAATCTCGTGCCCGGTGAAGAGGTGCATCTTCCCGCGATAAACGGCTTCAGAGTAGACCCGCATACAATAAATTTCGGCGGCGAATACAGCATCAACTCGCTTGTCGAGGATGTGGCGGTCAAAGAAGTCGGCAAGGATAAAAAAGTCCGTGCAATAAGAGACGACTGCCCCGATGTCATGACTCAGGATGAGTTCGCCGCTAAGATGACCGCACTCGCCAAGGATATAAAAGTTCCCGACAATGTCGATGCAATGACTGCGGCTGTGCTCAAATGGCTCTATGACGAGATAAGAAAGGCGGGCGGACTCGGAATATTCCCGCATCCGACATGGATAACCGGCGAAGCGTTCCATGTGTCAGATGCGCTCAACGACTGGCTCGTCGAAAATAAGATTTTCGATGCCTTTGAAGTGCTCGGCGGCGAGCGATATTTTGAACAAAACGGCTATCAGACCGTGAGATATTATGAGGACAGAGCACGCGGATTCAAATATCCCGTTGTCGGCAGCACGGACAGCCACTCCTGCACTCCCGAAAACAAGGGCGCATATATCTGCTCGACAATAGTGTTCTCGCCAGAAAACGAGCGAAAAGCACTTATCGATTCGATAAGGAATTTCAGGAGCGTTGCCGCCGACACGATAAGCAAGGAGTTCAGGCTCGTCGGCGAGATGAGATATGTCCGCTACGGCTGCTTCCTGCTCAAGAATTATTTCCCCATCCATGACGATGCCTGCTTTGAAGAGGGCAGACTCATGAAACAGGCGATATACGGCACCGAAGATGAAAGGCAGGATGCCATAAACACCCTGACAGTAATGAACGGCAGAATGAAAAAGATGCTCAAAAAGTACTTCGCATTCTGATCTGAAAATTAAAGCAACAGACCCTCCTGAAAAAGCGGAGGGTCTGATTATTTTTACAAAAAACCACTTAAATCAACAAAATATTGTTTCATACCGACAAAAAGCGTGTTCGTACCTGCCCCTATTTACAACTAAAAAAGAGTTGCTATAATCAAGAAAAAGCGTGAAAAAACACGCTGATTTAATAAAAAACGGGAGGAAAAGAAAATGCCGTGTGCAAGTTGTAAGTACTATGATGAAAATGAAAGGTGGGGATCAAAAGGCTATTGCTCATATTATAGACAATATGTCTATCCGGATGACAGAACATGCTCACACTACCAAGCATATGGTGGATGTATTTTTACAACAGCCTGTTGTTCTTATTTAGGACTTCCGGATGATTGCGATGAGCTTATGACAATGCGTAGTTTTCGAGATGATTATGTGCGCTTTCTGCCTGATGGGGAGAATACGATTGCGGAATATTATCGAATTGCTCCGCCTATAGTGAATGTCATCGATTCAAAATCGGATAAAGACTCAATATACAAATCAATTTACGAAACGGTTAAAAGATGCGTGACCTTTGTGAAGGCAAATAAGAACGAAGAGGCTTTTATAGAGTACACAAATATGATAGCGGATCTTAAAAGTAAATACAGTGCTAAGTGAGGGATAAAAATGATAAAAATTGATGATTTGAGAGAATTCAGACCGGTATATCAGTATGAAGACGGAGAATATGTCACCCTTGACGCGGTAAAAGGGGCAATTTCTGAAGCAGCTCAAAACCTTGACGTTCCGGTTGCGTTTTATCCGGATCAAGTTAAATCCGGTAATCTGTTTAATAAAAGTGTTGAGGATTGTCTTGTGATGTATAATCCGGAACATAAAAACGATTACTACTTGATTTGTATCAGGGTTCAGCATCAGGGTAATTTGGCATATGTTGCGATAAACGACTTCGGAAGCAGCTCTCAGATGGATAAATTTGCTCGTTCGGAGTATGCAAAGCAGGATAGACAAGGAAAAAGTCTTTCTTATAAAATCGGCTCTGTCATAGGTTCTACTGTTAGAAATTTGGGAAAAAATAAGCAGAAATTAGAAGAAGAACAACGTTATTATGATGCTATCCAGCATATTTTGGATCAAGTTATAAGTTAATACTCGTAAGGGAATTATACGCTTGAATAATGTTGAATGCCTGGATATGTTTGTGAATTGAAATACTTCGAAAATACTAATGTGAGCCGATAGTATGTAGCCATTGTGGTGCATACTTGTGTCACAATTAAAATTTGTGATAAATGCGTTTCAAGTGTAACACAAGCATAATGACATATGATTCAAAAATGCAAACATAAAGATGGAGGAAAGATGTATGTTTAATGAGGCGTTGTTGAAAAGGGCTGAATCTGGTGATGTTGAAGCGGCTCTTGAAGTTGCCAATTGCTATTACCGAGGCATTGATGTAGAGGAGGACAACGACAAAGCTTTTGCATGGTTTAATCGGATTTTAGAAATGGATCCACAAAATGCTACCGCATTAACTAACATGGGAAGTTGTTATAGGGGTGGATTTGGAGTTGAGCAAGACCATTGCAAAGCTGTTGAATATTATGAGCGAGCAGTTGAATGTAATGCCAAAGATGCTCTTTGGTATTTAGCGGAGTACCTGTATAACGGTGTGGGTATTGAACAAAATTTTACCAGAGCAATGGAACTTTATGTTCGTGCAGCGGAGCTTGGAGATGCAGACGCACAAGTAAAATTAGGCAATATTTATCGTGATGGCGAGATTGTTGAAGTCAACCATGAAGAGGCGAATAAGTGGTTCATGTTGGCTATGGAACAAGGTAATTCAGATGCATTATATGCCATGGCAGAGGCCTATTATAATGGCTTCGGAGTTGAAAAAGATGTACCTAAGTCAACTGAACTTTGGAAAAAGTCAGCCGAACTCGGACATTGGGGAGCGCAGTATATAACTGGCATGAATTATGAGGAAGGCGACGGTATCGAGAAAAATTTTGATGAAGCGGTAAAATGGTATACTCTCGCTGCGGAGCAAAAACATCCTGTTGCTTGTTATAGACTTGCTGAAATTTATCGTCTCGGTGAAAACGGTGTAACTCAGGATTATGAAAAAGCACTTCGTTATTATGATGATGCGTATGCTGAAGGTAACGAAGAAGCGACTTTTCGCCTTGGTGTTTTGTATTTTAATGGCGAATGTGGACTGACTCAAAATAAGGAAAAAGCTTTTGAGATTTGGCTGAAGGGTAGCGAGGCTGGATTTGGAGGATGCAGCAAAAATGTGGGGCTTTGTTATAAGGATGGTAATGGAACATCTCAGAATTTCCCATTGGCTATCGAATATTTTGAAAAAGCTATGGATCAAGGGAACATTGAGTCTATACTCGAACTGGGTTATGCATATGATAAAGACGGTATCGCTGCAACTGATCTTGAAAAGGCAGCAAATTATTATGCGGAGGCATATGCTGCCGGCAACCCCGATGGAGCTTTCCGCCTTGGCTTAATGTATGAAAACGGAACAGGTGTAGAAAAAGATCTCGCAAAGGCACTCGAACTATATACATACGCAAGTGATAACGGGCATGTGCGTGCTACTGTAAAGGTTGGTATATTTGTTCATGACGGCCTCGCAATTGAGAAAAATGTCGCTAAGTCCTTGGAGTATTTTGAAAAAGCAAAAGCTATGGGTGCTACGGATGCTGATGATATGCTTGCATTCGTATATAAAAGGAATACTGCCGAAGATGGTATAGACCCTAAGAAAGCTTTTGAGTTCAATATTAAACGTGCTGAAGAAGATGATGCCGAAGCTCAGTTCTTGGTCTATCGAGCCTATGACGAAGGTATAGGCGTAGAGGAGAATGAGGCTATTGCTAACGAATGGCTAAGAAAGGCTGCAGATAATGGATATGTAACAGCCCAGGCTTTTATGGGACTTAAAGAGATCATGAAAGGTAATTCGTCAGTAGGTGTTGAATATTGGGAAAAAGCAAGCGCTGGTGGAAGTTTAAAAGTCATGAAAGATTTGGCAGAACTTTACCGTGACGGATCTATGGGTGTTCCGATGAATAAAGCGCGTGCGCTTGAGCTTTTTAAGAAGGCTGCCGATTCTGGTTATGCTGAGGCAATGTGTTCTCTTGGCGTTTGTTATGCAATAGGAGATGGCGTTGCGCAAGATGATTGTGAAGCTTTTCGCTGGTTCAAGCTTGCGGCAGAAAAAGGTGACCAATTTGCTCAAAATAACTTAGGAGTAAGCTATAGATGTGGTCAAGGAACAGCTGAAAATAAGGCTTTGGCTGTGACTTGGTTTGAAAAAGCAGCTGAGCAGGGTAATATTCAAGCAAAAGTTTGTTTAGCAGAGATGTATGCGAAAGGGGAGGGCGTTCAGATAGACTATAATAAAGCTGAATCTTATTATAGGGATGTTATTGACGCAGGCGAAAGCGATTATTATGATAATGCTGTCTTCGGTCTCGCCTTAATGTATTCGACGATTGTAAACGATAATTATAAAGCATTCCCATTGTGGAAACTGTCAGCTGAACATGGAAATACAACCGCAAAATATAATCTTGGCATTTGCTACCATAATGGATGGGGTACATTAAAGGATGACAATCAGGCACTTTACTGGTGGCGTCAGGCTGGAGCTGAAGGTGACGAAAATGCCAATGATAGTGTACGGGTTTTGGAACAAGAGATGCAAAATGGTAATAGTCATAATAATGCTGAACACCATGACACTGCGCAAAAAAAATCCATTGGCTGCTATGTCGCTACAGCGGTTTACGGCTCCTACGATTGCCCTGAAGTGTGGACACTGAGGAGATTTCGCGACAACATCCTCGCTGAAACATGGTATGGTCGTGCATTTATTAAAATCTATTACGCTATTAGCCCAACTATTGTGAAGTGGTTTGGTCATGCCAAATGGTTCAATCATATGTGGAGGGGAGCTCTTGATCGTATGGTCGATAAACTTCAAAGCAATGGCGTGGAAAGCACTCCTTACGAAGATGAAAATTCTAAAATTTAAGATTGTAACATGGTGCTAGTTATATTGTTCGTTTTCACTTCGGTAAAAACTATGGAATGAATAGATGTAACGCAAAAACGGAGCCGCATAGCGGCTCCGTTTTTAAGTTTATCTTCTTACTTGTTCAGCTCGTCAAACATATCCTTGATCATCTTCTTGACCTGCGGGATAACATCGTCAACGGCGACCTTTTCGTTGATGCTCTTTGTGCGGGTCATGACCTCGCAGCAGCCCTCGGCAAGGTTTCTCGGGCTGACAACAACTCTGACCGGGCAGCCGAGCAGGTCCGCGTCAGAGAACATAACGCCCGGGCGCACATTTCTGTCGTCGTAAATAACTTCGATGCCGTCTTTCTGCATCTCGTCATAGAGCTTGTCCGCGAGCGCTTTCGCCTCTGCATCGTCCGCTCTCAGG
>ULME01001844.1_pt1 | contig 11351 bp, 9 predicted proteins | sample 1951591 | NCBI WGS metagenome assembly ULME01 (sample SAMEA4835544, study PRJEB28245) | human gut metagenome | biome: gut microbiome; material: fecal sample | place: Denmark | collected 2008
CCACCTAACATTAATTGTTCTAGAGAAACAACTATACCAAAGACATATCCCATCAAAAAGGAAAATATAGCCATTGGAAATAACTTAGGTTCTTTATGTATTTTCTTTAAAAAATCTAATAAAACCTGTGTAATCAAACAAATAACGACCCATGCAAGAATTTGGAAAAAAGTCCATGTTCCCATACCTAAAAACAAATTAGAAACAACAGTTGTAACAATACTTAATTTAACTCCAAAACCTAATCCAAATAACATGACAGAAATAATAATGATAGAAGTAACAGGTTTAATATTAGGTAATGCTTGTAGATATATACGTGAAGCAATATTAACAGCTGCCAATATTCCTATTAGACTAATTTCTTTTACTTTACTCGAATGCATATAGTCTCCTATTCATAGTTAACATAATACCAAACAACTTTATCGCCATCTTTTAAATTGTATTTAATTGCTGCCATATTAGGGGCAACACCATTAACACTATACATCCATCCAGACATTGGCCCATGTTGCTTTTCTTTTAAACCACCTATTCCTGAAACATAATAATCACTACCCTCAACTTCTTTACCATTTTTAGCTGCTATAATTTTTAATACACTTAAAGCATTACTATTTTTATCAACATTTAAAGTACCAGCCATCATTGTATTTCCCATTCCAATTACTTGAATATTTATTGTAATTTTTTCATTAGTTGGTTGTTGATTCGATGAACTATTGGTTGATGAATTATTTGACTGATTATTACTTGTTTGTCCACTATTTGATTGAGATTGATTCGTAGAACTTTGAGAATGACCTGCACTACTACTTTTACTATTGCTTTGAGTTGTAGATGATGATTTACTATTTGATTTATTTTTATCATTTGTTTTTGTTTCATCTGTTGATTGTGTTGATGATTGACTGTCATTTTGTGTAGATTCACTTGTTTCTTGTGTTTGATCAGTTGTCTCTTGTTTCTCTTCTTTTTTAGTTTCCTTAGTATTTTTTTTTTTCTTATTTTTTGTAGTGTCTACTTGTGCTACTTGATTGGTTTTATAATTTCCAGTAACACCATTATAAATAGAAAAACTACCAATAAAAACAAAAGAAATTGTAATAAATAATATTACAATTCTTTTTGTTTTATCCATATTTTTTATTTTATTAATGAACTCTTTCATATTCTTTTCTTAATACTAAGAATAATCCACCAGACACCATTGATAATGAAACAAAGATAACAACATTAGTTTCATCTCCAGTTTTTACTGAAGTTGTTTTTTGATTTGTTGTTTCAACTTTATTTGTAGATTGGCTATCTTTTTTTGTATCTGTTGGTTGTGCTGGTTTTGTGTTATCAGGTTGTTCTGGATTCATCATTTTATCATAAGCTTTTTTTGCTTTTTCAAAAACTGAACCATTTTTATATGTACCTAATGTTTTAGCTACTTCTGCAGTTGTATATTCTGCATTATAACCACTTGGGAATGATCCATCACTTAATTGTGTATTTAATAGACAATCTACTGGATGAACAGTATAACTATCATTTAATAAAGCATTTGTATCATATGCGAACATTCCTTCTAATACTTGTGATTGAGTATCTACATTATCAGCAGTAACCCATCCTGTTGTTGTCATTGTTGTATTATTTTTAATATAATCAATTGCTTTATTGATAGTAGTCGCATATTTTTCTTTATTCACAACTGCTAAACCTTCAATAACCCATCCTGTAGTATCATAATCAGCGTAATAAGTTCCGCCCCATTCATAACCACAAACACTAGATGCTGCTAATTCATCATTTAATTTATTAGCAATTAAATTTGTCTTTTCTGATGAAGTTACATATAAAGCATATAATGTCCAAACATCTGAAGAAGCTCCCCAGCTACCTTCAACATTACCATTTTCATCAATTTGACTTTCTAATGTTTTTTTATCTTCTGTAGGATCAACACCTAATAAAACTTCTGTAACAATTTTTTTAGAAAGTGATGTACTACTTAAATCTGCTGAAGAAGTATCAAATTGATTGCTTTCAGCTTCTAATCCTAAAGATTCTACAGCAAGAATTTTATCTGCATTATTTAAATTGTTGTTATTTTTATAATATTCAACAACTTTAGAATAAGCAGCGTTAATTTTTGATGTATCATATGATGTTGCTGATACACCAGAAATGGCAGTCATGAAACATACAACTGAAATCATAAAACTGCATACAATTTTTCTCATTTTCATATTCTTTCCCCTTTCAAATTAAATAACTTCTAAATAAAAACTAGGCATAGTTATCCTAGTTTATCTAGAAGAACTACTTTATACTCCGTAAAGTGTATCCTTAGATATAGGCAAGTATTCCGACTCTGTTTCTTTGTTTAAGCGTCTTCCCAGTTTCCCAGTGACTTTGATGCTTATTCTCCACATTACGGCGGCGGGACCGTCCAGGTTTTACACCTGATTCCTTTTTAATTTAAATATAAAATATTCAAAACCTATAAATATTATTCAATTTTACTTTGTACTTGGACATTATATTATAATTGATAAAAAAAATATAGACAGAATAGAAAAAAATCGCATGAAATCATGCGATTTTAGATTATCTGATTGTTGTACCTACTGGTAATTCTCCTGCATCTACAACACCTAATACTTTTTTATCTCCACCGGCAAGAACCATACCTTGAGATTCTACACCTCTTAATTTAGCTGGTTTTAAGTTTGTGACAACAATAACTTTTTTACCAACGAATTCTTCTGGTGAATAAACATCAGCAATACCACTTACGATTTGTCTTGGTGTTTCTTCACCAACATCAATTTGGCTTACTAATAATTTATCAGCATTTGGATGTTTTTCACATTTAATAACTTTTCCTACTTTTAATTGAATTTTAGAAAAGTCATCAATTGTAATTTCTTCTTTTGTTTCTTTAGCTTCTTTTTCTTTCTTTTCTTTTACAGCTTTGATAGAAGCTTTTTGTTTTGCTTCAATAACTTCTACTTTTTTAGAAACTTCTTTTGGATCTAATCTAGCAAATAACATTTCTGGTTTTTCAACTACTTTTGTTCCTGATGCATAGTTTCCAAATTCTTTTAAGCTTTCAAAATCACGTTGATCTGTATTAATTTGATCTAAGATTTTTGTAGCTGTTGAAGGCATATATGGATATAGCATAACTGCTGAGAATCTGATTGCTTCAATTAAGTTATATAATACTGTAGCTAAACGATCTTTTTTAGTTTCATCTTTAGCTAATGCCCATGGCATTGTTTCATCAATATATTTATTTGTTCTTCTTAATAAGTTGAAGATTTCATCTAATGCATTTGATGCTTTGAATTCATCCATTTTAGCAATAGATTTAGCTGGCATAGCTAACGCTAAATCTTTTAATTCTTGATCTACGTCTTCACATACGTTTTTGTTTTCTACAATACCACCAAAGTATTTATTAGACATAGCAATGGTTCTATTAACTAAGTTTCCTAAAACGTTAGCAAGATCACTATTAATTCTTTCTACTAATAAATCCCATGTAATACTTCCATCATTATCATATGGAATTTCATGTAATACGAAATATCTTACTGCATCAACACCAAAGATATCTACTAAATCATCTGCATAGATAACATTTCCTTTTGATTTAGACATTTTACTTTCACCTTGTAATAACCATGGATGTCCAAATACTTGTTTAGGTAATGGAATATCTAATGCCATTAACATAATTGGCCAATAAATTGTGTGGAATCGAACGATATCTTTACCAATTAAATGTAAATCAGCAGGCCAGTATTTTTTATATAATTCACCATGATTTCCATCTGCATCATATCCAAGTCCTGTAATATAGTTTGTTAAGGCATCAATCCATACATAAACAACATGTTTAGGATCAAAATCAACTGGAATAGACCATTTAAATGATGTTCTAGAAACACATAAATCTTGTAATCCAGGTTTTAAGAAGTTATTCATCATTTCATTTTTTCTTGAAACTGGTTGAATAAATTCTGGATGATCTTCGATATGTTTAATTAAACGATCTTGATATTTAGATAATTTAAAGAAGTATGCTTCTTCTTTAGCATCATGTACATCTCCCCCACAATCAGGACATTTACCATCAACTAATTGTGATTCAGTAAAGAATGATTCGCATGCTGTACAATATTTACCTTCATAATGACCTAAATAAATATCACCTTTGTCATATAATTTTTTAAAGATTTTTTGTACTTGTTTTTCATGATATTCATCAGTTGTTCTCATGAATCGATCATATGATGTATCCATCATATCCCAAATATTTTTAACTACACCTGCAATTTGATCTACATATTGCTTAGGTTCAATTCCTGCTTCTTTAGCTTTAATTTCAATTTTTTGTCCATGTTCATCTGTTCCTGTTTGGAATCGAACATTGTACCCTTCTTGTCTTTTAAAACGAGCAATTGCATCAGCTAAAATAATTTCATAAGTATTTCCAATATGAGGTTTACCTGAAGTATAAGTAATTGCTGTTGTAAGATAATAATCTTTTTCGTCTTTCATCTTCTAATCTCCTTTATAAAAATAAAAAACGCCCTTATAAAAGGACGAATAATCGCGGTACCACCTTTTTTACACATTGCTGTGTCACTCAAAACTTTAACGCAGTTAACGATTATTTCTAACTATTTGAAATAACTACTCCTGGGCCATCTCTTAAAGTTTAACATACTGATTTTCACCAGCCATCAGCTCTCTAAATGTCTTGCTTTAACATCTTCCATTCTTCGTATTTATTGTATCCTTATTAACTTTATCAAACCCTTAAATCAATGTCAATGAGTTTCATTGAAAGAAAATATGTTTCACGTGAAACAAAAATAGTATAGCCTAAACTATACTATTTATATTCAGAATGTCCTTTATATTTTAATAAATCTGATACAGTAACGAATTGATAACCTTCTTTACTTAATTGATCTAAAGCCATTTCTAATCCAGCAACAGAATTTTCATGAATATCATGAATCAAGACAATATTACCATCACCAGTTTTAGACTTAGCATCTCTAATAATATTATCACATACGATTTGAGCACCATTTGTTACTTTACTATAACGCCAATCCTCTGTATCTCCATCCCATAGAATCATACTTAAACCATAAGAATAGAATGCAGATTTAACTGTATCATTTTTTGCTCCATAAGGTGGTCTTATTAATGTTGGTTCTGTTCCACAGGCTTTAAAACATGCTTCTTGTGTTTTCTTAATTTCTTCATCTAAGGCAGTAGCATCTAATTTTGTAAGTTGTGCATGTTGATATGTATGACTTGCTACCTCATGTCCTCTTTCATAAACTGATTTAACAATATCTGGATAAAGATTCATGTTTTGACCTAATTCGAAGAATGTTCCTCGACCATTATATTTTTCAAATGCATTCATTGCTCTTTCTGTTAATGTTTTATGTGGTCCATCATCCAATGTAATAGCAACCATTTTTTTCTTTGGATCTACTTTCATTAACTTAGGTGCTTTGACATCTAATGGTGCATTAGATGGAATATTTTTATTTGCTAATTTTATGTAATCTTTATTTTCTTTATAATTAATAGTAATTTTATTTTTTAGTTTTTGATCTGTAAAATATGTAAAACTATCTTGATCTACTTTAATAGAAGTTGATTCTTTATCATACTCACTCACTCCTAAAGTATTTAATAAATCACCATATTTACCATGTAAACAATCTTTTAATGTTAACAATTGATTTGTTTTACAATCATATGTCATTATAGATTTTGTTGCTTTTGTTTTTGTCTCATCTTCATTAATACGCTTATAATCTAATTCAACAACAACATATTGTTTATAAATCTTTTTACAAGAGTAATCTAGATATAATATATCTTTTTGATCCTTTTTCTTTTTTTCTGATTTTAAATATGTGCTATATGATTCTTTAATAATTTTATTTAAATTCTTTTCTTTTAATTTAGGATAGTATAATGAAATGTAAAAATCATCATTTTCTTTTTCATAGTGTTGTACTGTTCCATATTGTTTATTTGTTTCATTATATGTATTATAATCTTCATATTTATTTTTCCCATTAAATAGTAAAAAATAAATACCTCCCAATATTAATATCACAACCAATAATGTAATAATTACAGGTATGGATTTTAATCTTCTTTTGCTTCCATGTCTACCATAATTGTAGCTTTGTTTACTATACATATTTCCTTGTTCCTCCTGCTTATAGTATACCACAAATATATAATTTTATCTTTTGTTTCACGTGAAACAAAAAAATACCATTATTTAGAATGGTATTCTTGATAAACACTATTTTTATTAAGATTTCTTTGTTTAGCAACTTCTTTAATTGCATCTTTAGTAGACATTCCTTTTTCAATATACATATCTACGTCTTCCTTGATTGTTGTTTCAAAAGTTATTTCTTCTTCTACTTCTTGACTACCTTCAACAACAATAACCATTTCTCCTTTTAATTCTTCTACAATAGAAATAATTTCAGAAATATGACCTCTAATGATCTCTTCATGTTTTTTAGTAATTTCTCTACATAAAGCAATATCTCTATCTCCTAGAATATCTAACATTAAATTTAATGTTTTTTTAATTCTATGTGGTGATTCATAAAAAACAATTGTTTCTTTATATTTTTTTAAATCAATTAATTCTTTTTTCTTTTTCTTATCTAAATGATCTAAAAAGCCATAAAACATAAATGGTTGTGGAGCAATTCCTGAAACAACTAAAGCATCTAAACAAGCATTACATCCTGAAATAGGAACAACATTTATTTCATGTTCTATTGCTTCTTTAACTAATTCATATCCAGGATCAGAAATAGCAGGATAACCGGCATCACTTACTAAAGCAATATCATTTCCTTCTTCTAATAATTGTATAAGTTTAGGAATTGATTGTTTTATGTTATGTTCATGATGAGAAATAAGTTTTGTTGAAATTTCAAAATGATTTAAAAGCTTAACAGTATTTCTTGTATCTTCTGCAGCAATATATTTTACATTTTTTAAAGTATTAATAGATCGATATGTCATTTCATCTAAATTACCAATAGGTGTTGCTACTAAATATAATGTTGGTCTTTCATTTTCAAAACTCTTTTGTCTATTCATCTATCTTCTCTCCAAACATTCTTCTTACTTCATTACTGTAACTTCCATCATCATTATGTGCATATAATGGTGGTTCGATTTTTAATCCTTTTTTTCCTTTATACATTCCTTCTACTAATAAGACATGTGAATCTCTATTCATTTTAGGATATACAAAACGTATTCTTTTAGGTTCAATATCATATTTTTGCATAATATTTAAAATATCAATCATACGATCAGGTCGATGAACAATTGCAAATCTTCCTTTGTTGTCTAATAAATAAGCTGCCGCTGAAATAATACCTTCTAAATCAATTTTTATTTCATGACGTGCTATTGTTAAATATTCATTATCATTTAAATTACTATTTTCCCCTACTTCAAAAAATGGTGGATTGCAAACAATCAGCTGTGCTTTTGGTAACTCTTTGACAACATCTTTAATATCTCCATGAACGATTTCAATTTGGTCATTTAAATCATTCATCTCAACATTTCTTCTAGCAAGATCAACCGCTTCATCTTGAATTTCTATACCTATAATTTTTTTAAGTGTTCTTTTTGAAAGCAATAATGGAATAGCCGCATTATTTGTACCAAAATCAACAATATTTTTTACATCTTTATTGATTGTACAAAACTGTGATAATAAAACAGTATCCAAAGAAAAGTTAAACATATCTTTTCTTTGGATAATTTTCAAATCATTATGTGCTAATAAATAATTAATGACTTCTTGGTTTTCCATTTTTCTTTCCTGCATGATTATTTTTATCAAATTTAATTTCGTCTAAACCAACGAATACAATTCCATTATTTGTTTCAATTTTAACAAGATCATTAATAACATTTAATCCTGTTACTTTTACATATTTATCTTGATATTTTACATGTGATCCTATTTTAGGAAAGCGTTCTTTTTCTAAAGAATAAATTTCATCTTCATATTTTAAACAACACATTAATCTTCCACATGCACCTGATATTTTTTCTATATTAATTGCTAACATTTGATTTTTAGCCATATTAATAGAAACTCCATTAAATTCTCCTAAAAGAGTTGAACAACATAATGGTAAACCACATGTTCCAATTCCACCAATTACTTTTGCTTTATCTCTTGGACCAATTTGTCTTAACTCTATTCTGCATTTGAAAACAACAGCTAATTCCTTTAATAGTTCCCTAAAATCAACACGATCATCGGAAGTGTACATAAAAATAACTTTTGCTTTATCTAATGTATATTCACAATTAGTAAGTTGCATATTAACATCATATCTTGAAACAATTTCTTTACATGTTACTAATGCTTGTTTTGCATCCCTAACATTTTTTTGATAATTTTCTATATCTTTTTTTGTAGCTTTTCTAACTATCTTTTTTAATTCTGTATCTAAATTAAATTCTGATATATCTTTTAATTCCTGTGATATTTCTCCAAGTTCTAATCCTCTAGCAGTTTCTACAACTACTCGGTCATCTTTTTTTAATTTTAAATTTGTGGAAAAATAATAGATCTTACCAGCACTTTTAAATTTTACACTTGCAAGTTTAATTTCTTCCATATAAATTCCTTTCTATATTCTATACATCATACTATCCATAAGTAATGGAATATTAGCATTTGTATCTAATAAGTATGATGTTTCTAATAATAATTCAATTTTCTTTATTATATCATTGTTATCATATGTTAGTGAATTAAAAAATTCTACGTGATTACAAAAAACAGCTTTTTCATTTTGTTTCACGTGAAACATATCCTTAAGTGCAAGAATAATTAAATTAATAAATAATTTAATATTTTCCTTTTCTTTATGATCTTTAAGCATATGAATTTGTGTGTTTATGATAAGATTTTCTCTATATAAAAATAAATCCTCAATAAAATTAATTGCTTGTAACATAATATCATCAAAATTATCCTGATTTAAATTTTCTAAATCATCTTCATCTTTAATAATATAAGATAAGACACTTGCTTTTTCTTCTTCATATCCTTTAGCAATCAATTTTTCTTTAAGTACTTCTTTATTATCTGGTTTTAATTCTATAACCTGACATCTAGATATAATCGTTGGTAAAATACGATTGATATTTTTAGTTGTAAAAATTGCATAAATACCTTCTGTTGGTTCTTCTAATATTTTAAGTAAAGCATTCATAGCTTCTTTGGTTGTTTTTTCAACATTCTTTAAAATATAAACTTTTGCCTTACCTTCAAGAGAAGACTTTTTGAAAGTTTCTTGTATATTTTCAATGTGTTTCTTTTTAATACTTTCCTCTTCTCCATCAATTTCTATAATATCTGCATATTGATGGTTTAATACTTTTTGACAATCTATACATTGTTCACAAGCTAAGGTTTCATTACATATAAGTGACATTGTTAGAAACTGTAATGGTTGATCAGTATTATTTCCAACAAGTAAGAATGCATGTGGTATTTTTTTTAAGTTAAATTCATTTTCAATAATTCTATAGAATAAAGGTTGATTTTCTTTTAAATAATCTTTGATCATAATATTTTCTTAATTTCCTTTAAGGCATCTTGTACAACATCTTCAACCTTTTGATCTGCATTGATTTTTACAATACGATCACTATATTGTTTACAAATTGTTAAATAACCTTCATAAACATTTTTATGAAAATCACTTTTTTCTAAATCTAATCGGTTGGTTTCTCTTTGATTAACTTTAATTCTTTCTAATCCTTTTTTATAATCAATATCAAAAAATAAAGTTTTATCTGGCATAACATCGTTTATCGCAAATAAATTCATATTATAAACTTCATCAATTCCTAGATTTCTAGCAACACCTTGATAAGCAAGTGAACTATCTACAAAACGATCACATAATACAATATACCCTTCTTTTAAAGCTGGTAATACTTTTTCTACAAGATGTTGTCTTCTTGCTGCTGCATATAATAAAGCTTCTGTACGTGCATCCATTTTTGTATTTTTCTTATCTAAAATAACATTTCTTATTTGTTCAGCAATATCAACCCCACCTGGTTCTCTTGTAAGTAAGACTTTATATCCTGATTCATTTAATATTTTTACAAGTTCTTTAGAAACTGTTGTTTTTCCACTACCTTCTGGTCCTTCTAATGTAATAAACTTTCCTATCATAATACTTCTCTCCTCTTTCTTCATTATTATAACTGATTTTTCTATTTAAACAAGAAAAGACCTCTTGCAAGGTCTTATATTTTCTTTCTTCCTTCTAAAGATTTTAATAATGTTAATTCATCTGCATAATCAATATTACTTCCTATTGGTAATCCATTAGCAATTCTACTTGTTTCTATTCCTTTTTTCGCTAACAACTTAGCTAGAAACAACGCTGTTGTTTCACCTTCTCTTGTAGGATTCGTTGCAATAATCACTTCTTTAACTCCATCAAGTCTTTCAAATAAAGAATTAATATTTAAATCATCTATCGTTTTACCATCAATCATAGAAATCGTCCCATGTAAAACATGATACAATCCATGATATTCTCTTACCTTTTCCATAGCAAAAACATCTTTAGGACTTTCTACAACACAAATAACTGATTGATCCCTTGTTTCATCTTTACAAATTTCACAAAGTTCACCTTCACAAATATGTCCACATTTTTTACAGTAATGGATATTATCTTGAAAATGAGCTAACACATTTGCAAACTCTTGGACATATTCTTTATCCATTGATAAAACATGATAAGCTAATCTTTCTGCAGATTTACCACCTATTCCTGGTAGTCTTTTAAAACATTCAACTAAATCTGTAAATGACTTTGGATAATTCATAATACACTCCTATTCTTCAAATTCAACAATCTCATCACCAAACATATCAATCGCATATTGTTGAGCTTCTGTAAGTTCTACAACCGGTTCATGATATTCATCAATATGATGTAAAACAATTGGTTGTGGTTGTGGTAATTTTTTTTCTTTATTAAGTTGAATAAATTTTTGTCTCATATTTGGCCAATCTGCTTCCATTACTGCAATAAAATCATATTCTGATCCTAAAACTTCCTTTAAGAAATTTTTTAATGGATAATAATTTTCTGTATAGTTAATACTATTCACTTCTGGTTGATATTTCAATGTCAAAATAAAACCTTTTTCGCCAGCAGCTACAGGTTTAGCATCACATAGCATATTTGCATATTTAGCAGTATTAAGAT
>ULME01013766.1_pt1 | contig 11326 bp, 19 predicted proteins | sample 1951591 | NCBI WGS metagenome assembly ULME01 (sample SAMEA4835544, study PRJEB28245) | human gut metagenome | biome: gut microbiome; material: fecal sample | place: Denmark | collected 2008
TACTTACCATCAAGGTCTGCATCCGTGATTAAAAACTCTTTCATTACGTCATAAGCTGTATGTATCATTGATTCCACTCCCATTTTTTCTCTTATAGTGCTAAAAGGTACTTATATTTGAAAAATACCATATCTTGTGTCTTAATGCAAGTTTTCCTACTAAATATCTTGTGTTGTTCTGGATGTAGAGTTAAAATCATATCATCAGAACGACGCAAGGGAAACCCCCATTTTTCAAGGCTTCCAGACCTCAATTGAAATGTTAGTGTTGCACATGTAACCGCCAACGGTTCAACGGTAATTTTCTCAAAAAGTTCATTAACAATCTGTCTGTTAATATCTTGTGGAGTAACACCTTTGAACTTTTCTAGCTGTTCTTTAATAGCACTTAATTGTATTTCTGCTGGCTCTGGACTTTTAATATTTTGTAGTTCTCGAATATGGCTTTCTGTCTGTTTTATCTGTTTTACATATTCTTTGTTTCTTGAAACAAATTCATCATCAGATATTTTGCCATCCAAATTATATTCCAGTATTTTTTCACGCTTTTGTTTTAACAGGTCAATCTGTTTTTCAAGTCGTGAGATTTCGTTTTTATTGTCTGGAATATTTTTTATCGAGGACTGCAAAATTTCAAAATATTCCTCCAAAATGCTATCAATGTTTTCAGAAGATTTATTTATTAATTCTGCGATTACTTCTTTCAGTTCTGATTCTGCCAGCCCGAAAGAATTGCACGAAGCCGCTCCGTTTTTTATTTTATAGCTGCATACCCATCGAACGTCTTCTTTTCCTCTGATATAATGTTGCTTCATCCAGTATGGAGCTCCGTCATTTGCGCAGAAAAGTTTTCCGGTGAAAATATTTTCACTCTTAAAAGAGGTTCTTCTTGATTTTATAGCTTCTCCACGCTCTCTTAAATATGCGTTTGCCTTTTCCCAGGTAGTTTCATCAATAATCTGCGGTACTCTGGAACCATCGTCTTTAAACATTACCCATTCTGACTGCGGAAGAAATTCCTGCTTTTTTGTGAACATATCAACGATCTTGACTTTTCCTCCGCAATAGTATCCTTTGTATTTTGGATTCCGAATAATATTTTTTATGACATCTCTACTGATCTTACCGCCTTTGAAACTTCTATATCCCATATTCCAGAGCTTTTTTTCGATTCTTGGTGTAGACATTCCAGAAGCATAGTCTCGAAAGACCATTCGAACCATATCTGCTTCTTCCGGGATTAGCTCAAGCTTTCCTTGATTATTTGAGTATCCATACATTCTGTGTCCAAGTACAACACCGTTTTTAATTGACTGTGCATGGCCAAATTTTATTCTTGAAGATAATTTTCTGATTTCGTCCTGTGCTACTCCAGCCATAATTGTTAGCCTAAGTTCACTATCTTCATCAATGGTATTGATTCCGTCATTTTGGAACCACACGCACACACCGTAAGACAACAATTCTCTGGTATATTGGATACTATCAAGAGTGTTTCTTGCAAATCTTGAAATTTCTTTTGTTATAATCATATCAATTTTTCCAAGTTTTGCATCTCTAAGCATTCTTTGGAATTCTTCTCTTTTATTTGCGTTCATTCCGGAAATACCATCATCAATGTAAGAGCCTGCAAATCTCCATCTGTTGTTAGAATGTATCAGTTCTTCAAAATGTTCTTCCTGGTGTTTGATGGATACTTGCTGCTCAAGCTTTTCCGTTGAAACCCTGGCATAATAAGCAACATTTAATTCAATGTCGTAAATAGAGCAACTTCTTAATTTTTCTCTGACATAATAAATATTCATAGTGCATTTCTCCCTTAATAAACAGGGAGTGGAATCATATAAAGTATAACACCTCATATAAATCCACTCAATACATTTTCGTTACTTTCTAGTGCTGATTTCAGCTTTAATTTTATCTCTTGTTTTCTCGTCTATCAGACCAAGCGAGAACATTCTTTCGTTTATGGCATACAATATAGCTTTTTCCATTAAATGTCCCTCCAAGTAATTATCTAATTTTTTACGTTGTTTTCCTTTATCTTTTGTATGCCCTATAATTTCCTAAGCTATTCTCTTTTTAATGATTCTACGCAATTTTTAGTGCACAATTATCACATTTTACAACAAATCAAAGATATTGACCTGTCCGTCAATCTGAGTTTCTTCCAGATTGTAAAATTTACAAGCTATATAATCTGGTTTCCAGTCAATTTCCAGTTCGTATTGCAAGCACTGCGGATGCTTGCCTCCGCGGAAGAATCTGCAATCTGAACAGGTATGCTGATAAACTGTACCACCAGACCGCTTATACATTTCGCTTATCTTCCTCATAGGATTACTCGCTTTACTCTTAACTTTCCTTTTACTTTCTTTTTAAAGATACCATTTTTAACACAATCCCTTGGATCACATCCTCTGCTATGTTCTTCAATCAAGATATAATCACAGGTTGCATTTGTACTCCATGCATTTTCGCTCTTGCTGTAATAGTCGCATTTCGAGCATTGTCTCCGCTTTAAGACTATAATTTCAGTGCTTTTTAATTCTCTCCATGGTTTTCTATCTGGCAATTTTCAGCACCTCCCAATCTGGCAGTATCTATAATTTTTAAAAGGTCTGGACTTAGTTTTCTTCGTTCTTGTTCTCTTTGCACTTCTGCCCGATACGTCCTTTGAAAATTTGATTGAACTACACTCCACCATGTACCATCTACATTTTCAGATACCGCCCATTCTCTAAGTTGTGCCGGACTTGATACTGCTTTCTGAATGATTTTTGGAAGCTTATCAAACTCTGCTTCTGCATTGTATGTAGAATTCTGAATGGCTCTGCATACCTTTTCCCATGCTTCTGTTTCATTCAGTTCTTCCTTCTGCGATGCAACGCTTTGTGCGCATTGCCTTAATGCGGCTATTGATGGCTCTTTCCATTCCGTCTGCATATATTTCTTTAATCCGAAACTTAAAAGCTTGTAATCTAGGTCTTTCAAAAGTCCATACCAAGTATCAAAAGCATATTGATCTGGCAGAAATGATGGAGAAGTGTACACAGCTTTCATTGCCTTTACCAGTACCGCCCATTCTTCTCTTGTCATACCCAATTATCCACCTCGCTTACCCTGTTTTGGATTTTCTCCATGTAGCTGCATGGTCTATTCGTAGACTTGTCCATGTATTGTCCTTCAAATACTTTTGCGAAATTTCCAGGCTTTAAGAACCAGTCAAACGTAACCATCCAGCCATTTTTATTTTGCCCTTGTAGGAATGTGCTGCGTCGAATATTTTCAATCGCTTCCAGAATATCTTCAACACAGTTCTGACGGATTCTAGCTTTCACTGCCTGTTCTCGTTTTGGTGTCATTCTTTTTACAGGAGTAATACCATATTCTTCCAGAGTATTCCATTCATCAATGGTTCGTTGGACGTCAGTCTGACGAATAGTATCTTTAGATACTATTAAATCATTTATATCTTTTTCTTTATCTTTATCTAATTCTGTATCTAAATCTAATTCTAAATCTTTATCTTTATTCTTATTCTGTTCCGTTACAGTAATGTTACTGTAACGTTTCTGTAACGTTACATCATCTTTCTTGCAAAGCAATGCGGCCTTATTTTTTTGACGTTCACGATATTCTGCAACCCTTTTTCTGTTTTGATCTCGTATTTTCTCCAATTCGTCTGCACTTTGATGCTCTTCCCAGCCGGGAATAGAAAGTAATTCAGAATCTCTGGTAATCATCCCGAACTTTTCCAGAACTGTTAATGCTAATTGAATAATGCTTTCCTCAAAATCCAATTCATCTGCAAGCATTTTTGTTGTGTATGGAATATTTTCAGTGAGGAAAATAATTCCGTTTGAATTGCATCTGCCAGCCATTGTCAAAAGCATTACCCAAATAAGAACAATATTGTTTCCTTCTGGCATTTTCCTTATTTGCTTAATTTTTCGGTTGCTAAACATTTCAATCTCAATTTTAATCCAGCTTACTTTAGCCATTAATGTAATTGCCTCCTCCAATTCCTGGATTTTTCAAAAGTGTTTATCTCAATTCAACTTCAATTCCATTGATTTTCAGTTCTCCGTTTACCGGGATTGCAAGAGATGGAACGCCGTTTATTTCTTTCAATTCAATCAGGGAAATTTTATCCGGCTGAATGCAGATTGTTGCATCTGGTGTTACAATTTTTGCAGTTTTTGAATTATGGATATTGTCAAGGGCAACAGGCTCATTACTGAAATACATTTCCCAGTTTTCCTTGAAATCTAATAACTTCTCGTCTGGAACTCCGCAATATCCAAAAATCTGTTCCATTTCATCACATGATACGGTTATCATCTCCGGGCTGTCTTTCTTTTGCTCTCTTACTTCCTGCAAAGATTCAATTAGGCTTTCAGTGAAATTGAATGTTGTGTTTCCATTGAAATTATCCATGATAAAATCTGAAAAGGCATTGATCTCGTCTCCAGGTATTCGTGGAACCGGTGTGCCAAGAACATTTTCGATGAAGTCTGGATGAATATTCTTTATGTTTTTGTTGAAATACAAGGTTCCATGAATATCAGTGCTTCTGTCATTGAATACAGGGAATAAGAATCCTGTTTCTGGTCTTGAGACTACCCAATCACGAATTCTGTCTTTGATGTTATTTTCAGCCACATCATAGCTAAGCCCAGCCTTTGAAAGATTTACTGGACAAATGCTGCACAGAATGTGTTCATAAATTTCTTCTGATGCATCGTGCATTTCGGTTCCATCAGAAGCCTTTCCAGGAATGTCATATACTGCATGAATGAGAACTATGTAGTAATTTTCTGGATAGTCATAGTTTTCAATTACTTTGTCGTAGAACTCATCCAAAAGCTCATCGTCTTTAAGTTTGCTTGCTCTGATCCGCATAAGAAATTCCTGCGTTCCGCCTTCTTTTTCCTGTGATAATGGAAAATCAAGGTTCATAAGATTTTTTCCAAGTCTGCCAGACATAGTTTTCTTGAAAATGTCAAAATACTTAAACATTTCTTCCTCTGGAAGAGAAAGGAATGCTTCTTTAATTTTGGTTTTCTTATTTTTTTCTGCATCCACATAACAACCACAAATACGTGTAATGGAACAATTTGCTGGTGTAAACTGTTTCTTGATCTCTGCGATTTCTTTCTTGTTCATGATTAGTCCTCCCTATTTCTATTTCTATTTTTGATTTTTTCATAATAAAAAGTCACATCATCTGTAACAATTCTAACAATTCCAAACCTTTCTCCTACTTGAAACGGAATGCTATCCCTCATAAGTCTTTTGGGAATCCCAGAAAGATATTTTTTAAATTCTTCTGGTTTTAAAGTTGATTTGTAATGATTGCAAGAACGACACGCAGGAAGCATATTGGAAATATCATCCTCGCCGCCACGATACACAGGCTTTACGTGATCTACTTGCATATCTTTATATTCCAACGTGCAACCGCAATAAGCACAATGTCCCTGGCATTTTTCATACACTTTCATACGTTCTTCTTTGGATAATTTTCGTCTTTTTGGAATCGCCATATTCATACCTCCAAATGTAGCTATAATAATTCATGTTGACTAATTCTTTCTGCTTCTCTCGCCTGTTTCTTCTCAATCCACCTATTAATTTTCTCATCGGATATCATGTACATTTGCTTTAGCATTTCGATGCAGATCAACACATCTGCAATTTCTTCTATCATGTTATCACGGTCGATTCTTCCACGTTTTGCCTTACTGATTGCTTGGATAAGCTCGGCGCATTCTTCCATGCAGACTGTACTTTGATTGTTTTTTCCGTAGTGTTGAATGCTATCTGTGATAATACCTTTATCAATCTTTATCCCTGTGATTAATCCGGCAAGAGCCTTTGCTCCAGAATCACACGCCCATGCTTCTTTGAGGTATTTTTTCTGCCATTCATCTTTGATTTCTGAATTTCCCAAGAAACATAAATGCTGGTCTCTCATATCTGATAGTATGTCTTTTGCTTCTTTAGCGTCCATGGTTACCGCTCCTTATGTTGTTTCAGAAAACGTTCAACTAACGGAATCTCTTTCTTTCCAATCCATTTAATCCATGCTCCACAATCTCCGCAGTACAATCCAGTGTTATTTCCGGATTTTCTGATAAAAAGATCTGTACTGTTGCATTTCGGGCAACTATATTCTTTCATTTCTTCATCTCCTCCAACTTCTTCTCTATCGGATTAATAATCTCATCTAATACCTGCTGCTCGTAATTTTCTTTCCAGAATTTTTCTCTTTTCCAAAATTGGATTTTCATAACCTCATTTATTAAATTAATACACGCTATTGCTTCTAGCATTCCTCAGCATCCCTCCTTATATGGCTCTGGATAGTCCATCCATGCAACTACTGTTCCCCCTAAAACTTTTTTATCCGTTCTCCAAATTCCATCAGTAGTATGTGCTTGCTCTACCAATACTGTTCCATCGTCAAATACAACTGTAGCAATTACATATTTAGATGTTTTTTCGAACATTCCTCTTTTCCAGTTATCTGTTCCTTTAAACTTTGCAAATATGGAATCGTGTTCTTCCGGCAATCTCTCACTGACCGGAATCCAACCATTTTCTTTCTCGTCCTGTTCAAAATCATTTAGAAGAGTATTCACAATATCCAGCGCACTCCCTGGAAGCCCATGCTTATACTGTGATTTCTTTTCTATCTCAGCTTTGTATTGTTCTAATCTGGTTCGTACTCTGCTCATACAACCACCTCTTCAAAATGCTCATTTAGTATTTCTTGTGATATCTCAATCCATCTGTTAACATTTACTCCGTCAAGATGGATTTCTCCATCAATAATTTTTTCATTTCCTACTTCGTAAACTTCGCCAACCTCAATTTCCATGTATCCGTCAACGTAAAATCCATCACCATCGTATGTATCTAACGTGAACGCTTTCACGCATTTATACTTCATGCTTCCACCTCGCTATCCTCTGGCATCTGGAACGTCATTCCTTTTTTGAGCATTTCTCCAAGTTCTCCCGCATGTGCTTTGTTTTCTTCCGTTTTTGGCTTTATACTTAATATCCTACATACTTCTGGAATTACATATTTTGTGTATTCCGAATCTCCATATGCTTCCTGAATCATATCCAGTACTTTCATGGCTTTTGCTTTGGTGGAATATCTTCCGACCATGAGTGAGCCTGCGCCATCTTCGACATAGATATCCTCACTATCCTTTTCAGGAAACGCTGATACTGTGCAAATATTGTCGAAATTTACAATCATTCTTTTATCCTGACTTCTGATTAACATTTTGTGTCCTCCTAATATCTGTCAAATTCAATGTTTGTGTCTGAATAGAATTTGTAAGCATCTTCTCTGATTTTCTTAACTTCACGCATGATAACTTCTTTCGCCTTTCTGACAGCTTCGTCAAAATCTTCTGTTTCAAGATCATAGTTATAAATGCTCAGTGCCTTGCTATTGAGAAACAGTTCATCTCCGCAACCGGCATATTTGTGAATACTGATTCCTAAAGAATTATCTTTCAATGTAAAAATACTTCCAGTTTTAGGTTCTTTGTTAAAATTGGCATTACTTTTGAATTTCATTTTGTATCCTCCTTGTCGCTTGCTCTTCGATTCCACTGCTCTACAGCTTCTTCATAATCCCATGTGCCCGGGCAAAATTTTAATCCGCATTCGCAGTGAATACTTATCGGATAACCTCCACTGTCAGGATCGTAAAAAGATGGCTTCCAATCTCTTTCTGGGATATACATATCTTCGTCTGTATCTATCTCTTTTCCGCAAAACGGACAAGGTTTTAATTTCTCCATTTCCATCCTCACTTTCCCCATGTAAGCAACTGACACGCTATTGTGCAGTCCTCCATGATTTCTGTATTAATATTTCCTCTATCTGGTTCTAATTCATCAATGAATAAACCATTTATTTACGCTCCAAATCTTCTGACCAATTCTTTAGTTTCTTCTGGAAATCTAATTTTCGTCTTCTCTTCGATTTCCTCCATCATGCTCATAAAGCTTCTCTCTCCGCTATTTGCCATCCTCACATACTCGTTAGCAAGATGAACTACATCCAGAAGCCTGTCTGTTGAAAACTTATGTTTCTTGTTCAAAGCCATCATAATTGTTACAGTATTGACTACGGTCGCCCAATTATCGCCAGTATCAAAGCCGTCGTTGTAGGCTTGATCCCGCATTTCCTGTAGTTCCCTGTACGATTGCTTCATCGCTCTTCCGAATGCCTGTGACATTTGATTATCACATTCCAACACCCTATTTTTCTTTGGCGCTTTCATCTTTAATTTGCTTCCCATGTTTCTTCCTTTCGTATCTGTATTCTGTCAAACGGTATGCTCTTGATATTCCCGGATGTTCTGTGGCAATCAGAGAATCCATCTCCAATTGCCGCATATGTCTCTGGACGGTACACTTTGTAAGGTCTGTTCCATCCATAATTTCTTCATACGAAGGCATATATCCGTGTTTCTCAAAATACTCCACCAGAAATATGTAAATATCGTTTCTGGCAGATTGTCCCTCATTATATTTCCTCTGACGGTAATTCATACGCAAAACGGCTCTTCTGCCGCAGTATTGCTTTTTTCTGCACGCATTTTATTTAATCTTTCCGCAGCTTTCTTTTTCGCTTCATCGGAATATTTTCTTGGTGGATTGATTTTAATGTATGAATACGGCAAGTGAGCGAAAATAGACCCATCATTATTTCTGGCAAGAATTTTTACATCATCTGGAAATTCATTTTCTAATTCCTCACATCTGTTCTTCCAGGTACTCCCATTCTTAGCAGTAAGCCCTACATAATCTCTTCCTGGAATCCACTCAATTACGCATTCGTTTGTGTTTTCTGACACAAAACTCACCTCTATTCATTTTTTTATTTTTTATCTTTGGAATTTAGCCAGTAGAACTACTGGTGTGTTAGAATCAGTGATAGTTTTCTTCATTGAGTAAGTCGTTGAATTTTTCCAACGCCTTAATAGATACTTTGTTATTTGCTTTTTCTGGTCTGATTGATACGTTTAAGTGAGTATCAATGATGTGTTTTAGCTCTCTTGCAAGGGTTATTTTGCCCTGTTGAATTCCATCTCTATATCCTTTTGCCGGACGAAATTCATTGATTTTTTCTTTCCCTTCTCCTTGGCTACCAGAGGTTTTATTATATCTGCATTGATACCCTTTTTTGGTGTACTCCAATATCCAGAACTGTTCCATTTTATCAAGCTGTTCGACAGGATAATGGATAAAATTTATTTTCCACCCAAAAGGATTTTCTTCGCTGTAAAATCCTCTTTTCTTTATTGATAAATCAATGTGCTGATACCCAGTAAGGTGTGAACACATCCTCTGAATTATATGTACTGCCTGACCTATATAAAAGTATGGGATTTCATTTTCATCAGTTCTGGTTAAAAAATATATTCCGCTCCCATCATCAAGCTTCGGATTGATTTTCAGAAGTCTTTTTCGGTTCGCTGCTTCAATAGCTTTTGCCTGCCTAAGCTTTTTATAATCCACCCGGAATCACCCCTTTTCAATCTGATTCACAAGGAATTTTTAATTTCTCTGCAATTGCCTTGATTACCGAAACAGTAACACCGTTTCCTGCCTGCTTGTATAACTGACTGTCAAAATTAACAAACTGTGCTTTTTCAAAATAATCATCAGACCAACCTTGCAGCCGAAAACATTCTTTCGGTGTCAGCTTCCGAATTGCTATGTAGCACTGATATTTTTCATACCAGACTGCATATACAATTAATTCATCGGAAACTTTCACAAATATGCCTTGATTACAGCTTGTATCTAGCGTATTGGCAACTTCTTTTCCGACTCTTCCACGTCTGGTTTTACTTCCTGGGACTGATAAATTCACTGTATCAATACCGACTCTGCACTCCGAATATCCCTGTTTAGTTGCTTCTGCTACTTTTACCGCAAGCTGATTATCTTTCTGGACTGTAGAAAGTGTATTTGCAATTCCGTCTTCTCTAATTTCACTAGCAAGAAATTCATGCCTAGAAATATCGAGTTTTCCATTTTCGTAATCTTTTCGGATTTCTTTTCCATATTCCGTGCGAACATTTCTCAGAATCCCGATTGGTTCAACGGCTACGCCATGTCTGTCTTGACTTGTAAGTGTGAACATTGGCTCACCATCATCTTTGAATCTTCTGCCATTCTGACGTTTTTCAGTGCGATCTGGTGTCAAAACTGGAATTGCAACTCTTTGTGCGTCCTTATAATCTCTTGCCATTAATGTACTTCCACATCCACTTGTGTCATGAATTGCCTCGTGTTGATGCCTGTAATCCTTGTTCATGATTTTTACAGCAACACCGCTCTTGTCGGCCCTTAAGTTGGAAACTTGGTTATCGTATCTGGCTTTCAAGCATCTTGCTATGTCTGTTGTCTTCGATTCTTGATAGCTCAAATCTATGAAACACGGCAAAGCTACGTGATGTCCTCGCCCACCGCCTTGACCCGTATCAAGAGTTTCAGTTATTCCGTCAGGTGAAAATACTTGTGTATTTCTTCTATATCCGTCTTTGTGTGCAATTATTTGAACACTATTTTTTCCGTCTGTTCCTTCGATAGGAAATACTTTTGAGGTACTTCTCCCTCTAAGATGTCCGATAATGAAACATCTTTCCCGGTTTTGTGGCACTTCGTAATCTTTGGAGTTGAGCACTTGCCATTCTGCATCATACCCCCCCTGCTCCATTTCAATGAGCAGTCTGGCGAAATCCCATCCTCCATTAACACTAAGCAGATTTTTAACGTTCTCAATGAAAAGGTAAGTGGGTTTATCTTCTTCTTTGAGCTGTCCGATAAGGTACATAACTCTGAAAAACAGGCTTGAACGGTTTCCTTGAAATCCGGCTTGCTTTCCTGCGACCGAGATGTCTTGGCAAGGGAATCCGAAGCACCAACAATCTGCTCTTGGAATGTCTCCGGCATACACTCTTCGAATGTCATTTGCATACCATTCTCCATTTCTATATTCCTCCTTTAATATTTCTTTCTGTCTCTGCTTGATAGGAATATCTTCTAACGCTTTTCGCTGCTCGTCTGTCAGCAAATGCATTGAGATATAACTCGCAGTAGCAAATTTATCAAATTCGCAAAAGCCAATGCACTCATGCCCCGCTAGTTCCATTCCCCTTCGGAATCCTCCGATTCCTGCAAAAAAATCTATAAATTTCATTTTCATCTCCTAACTAAACGGAAATTCATCTTCCATACCGCCTAAATCTGGCACATCCATGAAACTAGGTTCTGGCGGCGGTAC
>ULME01009129.1_pt1 | contig 11058 bp, 12 predicted proteins | sample 1951591 | NCBI WGS metagenome assembly ULME01 (sample SAMEA4835544, study PRJEB28245) | human gut metagenome | biome: gut microbiome; material: fecal sample | place: Denmark | collected 2008
GGTTCCGGCTGAGGGCGAAATGACACCCTAAGCGTTAGCTCTGTGTCGTTGCACGATGTCAGCGACGGTATTCTTGCTGATACCGAGCTCGCGTGCGATCCAGCGATAGCTGCGTCCCTCGGCCCTCATCGCAACCACCTTAGGCAAAAGTCGGTCTGATTTTGGTCGCACTCCGGCCTGACGACCAAGCCTCTTACCACGTGCCTTCGCAACAGCAAGGCCTGACTTGACCCGCTCGCTGATGAGATCCCGCTCAAACTCCGCAATGCCGGAAAGAAACGTCGCCAGCATTCGTCCATACGGCGACGAAAGATCGAACGCCATTCCATTCATGGCTATCACGGAAACCTTCCAGTTCTCCAGTTCACGTAGCGTATTGAGCAGATCGAGCGTCGAGCGCCCCCACCGGGAAAGCTCAGTGACCAGGATTGCATCAATTTGTCTGGACTGGGCAAGCGCCAGGACTTTCTTTCGCTCGGCCCGGTCGAGTTTAGTTCCTGAACCTGTTTCCTTAAATATTCCCACCACGTCGTAGCCGGCACGGCCGGCGAAGGCTCGCAGATCAAATTCCTGGCGTTCACAAGACTGATCCGCTGTTGAAACCCGGCAGTAAATGGCGGCACGATGTCCCAATTGAACCCTCCTGGATTTTTGTATCGGAACGCCCTGATTTATATGGGCTGGCTGTTGTCCAAAACAGACTATACTTCAAAAGGGACGAATTTGTATGTCACGACGCCATATTTTCACCGAACGGCAGCGAGCAGCGCTGTTCGATCTGCCCACGGACGAACTGTCGCTACTGAAGTTCTACACGCTGGGCGATGATGACCTGGAAAACATTAGGCAGCGCCGCAGACCGGAAAACAGGATTGGCTTTGCCCTGCAACTTTGTGCCTTACGATATCCGGGCCGTGCACTGGCTCCTGGTGAGATGATCCCGCGTGAAGTCCTTTCCTTCGTCGGTGCTCAGCTTGGAGTTCCGGCTGATGCGCTTCTCACTTATGCCACACGGCGCCAAACCCGTCAGCAGCACATGGACACGCTGCGCGAAATTTACGGCTACAAGACCTTCACGGGCCGTGGTGCCCGTGATCTGCGGGAGTGGACTTTCGGCCAGGCCGAAGATGCCAGATCAAACGAGGATCTTGCTCATCGTTTTATTGTGCGGTGTCGGGAAACTTCCACCATTCTGCCCGCAGTATCGACAATCGAGCGCTTGTGCGCGGATGCTCTGGTCGCCGCTGAGCGGCGGATTGAAACGCGGATTGCGGAAAATTTAACAGCGGATGTTCGCGATCACCTGGACAAACTTCTGAGTGAAATGCTCGCCGGCAATATCAGTCGTTTCATCTGGCTTCGCAACTTCGAGGTTGGTAACAACTCGGCTGCTGCTAACCGTTTGCTCGACAGGCTCGAATTTCTGCGTACCCTGAATATCAATCATAGTGCTTTGGCCAGCATACCTGCCCATCGCATTGCCCGGCTGCGTCGGCAGGGTGAACGCTACTTCACCGACGGTTTGCGTGACATCACTTCGGACCGCCGCTGGGCGATCCTTGCCGTCTGTGTTGTGGAGTGGGAAGCGGCGATTGCTGATGCCATAGTCGAAACCCATGACAGGATCGTAGGAAAAACCTGGCGGGAAGCGAAGCGCCAGCATGACGAAACAATTTCCGGCTCTAAAGCCACACTCACGGATACGATCCGTACCTTCACCGCGCTGGGAGCTTCGTTGCTTGAGGCCCGCAGTGACGGAACCCCGCTGGAGATGGCTGTCGCCAGTTCGGTTGCATGGGACCGGCTCGCTCAACTGGTAGCGACAGGGACTCAACTCAGCAACACGCTAGCCGATGAGCCTCTTGCATATGTCGGGCAGGGATACCATCGCTTTCGTCGTTATGCGCCCCGCATGTTGCGCTGTCTGAAGCTCGAAGCCGCGCCGGTCGCCGGACCATTGGTAGCAGCAGCTTTGTCGATCGGAGAGATGAAAGGTGTTGCATCGCCAGAAAGGCGTTTCCTGCGGCCCAGCTCCAAATGGAACCGTCATTTACGAGCTCAGGAAAAAGGAGATACCCGTCTTTGGGAAGTGGCGGTACTCTTTCACCTCCGGGATGCTTTTCGTTCCGGAGATGTCTGGCTCGCTCATTCGCGCCGCTATGGTGACCTCAAGCAGGTACTGGTGCCGATGATCGCGGCGCAGGAAAATGCAAAACTGGCCGTGCCTTCCAACCCACAGGATTGGCTGGCAGACAGAAAGGCGCGACTCACGATCGCTCTTAAGCGGCTGGCCCGGGCTGCCCGTAACGGCACTATTCCGCACGGTAGCATAGAAGATGGAACGTTGCGGATCGACAGGTTGACAGCAGACGTGCCGGATGGTGCCGAGGCACTCATACTGGATCTGTATCGCCGAATGCCGTCCGTTCGGATTACCGACATGCTGCTTGAAGTTGATGCAGCCCTTGGTTTCACAGATGCGTTTACCCATCTGAGAACCGGGGCTCCATGTCGCGACCGGATCGGTCTGCTCAACGTCCTGCTCGCTGAAGGGCTCAATCTGGGCCTGCGTAAGATGGCGGAAGCTACAAACACGCATGATTACTGGCAGCTCTCACGCCTTGCCCGCTGGCATGTTGAAAGCGAAGCCATGAACCAGGCATTGGCAATTGTGGTGGCCGCGCAGGGTAAACTGCCGATGTCACGCGTCTGGGGGATGGGCACGTCAGCATCGAGCGATGGTCAGTTTTTCCCGACAGCGCGGCATGGCGAAGCCATGAACATGGTCAATGCCAAATATGGTTCTGTTCCCGGCCTCAAAGCGTATACTCACGTAAGCGACCAGTTCGCGCCATTCGCTTGTCAGTCGATCCCGGCGACCGTGAGCGAGGCACCGTATATTCTCGATGGACTACTGATGAACGAGGTCGGTCGCCATGTTCGCGAACAGTATGCCGATACAGCAGGATTCACCGACCATTTGTTCGGAGCCAGTAGCCTGCTCGGCTACAATCTCGTTCTGCGAATCAGGGATCTGCCATCGAAGCGGTTGTACGTATTTAATCCCGATACGACCCCCAGGGAGTTACGCAAGTTGGTAGGTGGAAAAGCCCGGGAGGATCTTATCGTTGCGAACTGGCCTGATATTTTCCGTTGTGCCGCGACGATGACCGCTGGCAAAATCAGGCCCAGCCAACTCCTGCGCAAGCTCGCTTCTTACCCACGACAAAACAACCTTGCAGTTGCGCTTCGTGAAGTTGGTCGTATTGAACGGACCCTTTTCATTATTGAGTGGATCCTGGATACGGACATGCAGCGGCGTGCTCAGATCGGTCTTAACAAGGGAGAGGCCCACCATGCGCTCAAAAATGCGCTCCGTATCGGGAGGCAGGGGGAAATTCGCGATCGCACGACAGAGGGGCAGCACTACCGAATCGCTGGGCTCAATTTATTGACTGCGGTGATCATTTACTGGAATACCGTCCATCTTGGTCATGCCGTCACGGAGCGGCGGAACGAAGGGTTGGATGTTCCCCCTGAATTTCTTCCCCACATATCCCCATTGGGCTGGGCGCACATTCTACTGACTGGCGAATATCTTTGGCCCAAGGAACCGAAAGCTTAGGGTGTCATTTCGCCCTCAGCCGGAACCGACCCCATTGAGCACTGACGCTCTGAGGCCCTTTATGACGAAACAACAGAAAACCGCGCTGAATATGGCTAAATTCATCCAGAATCAGTCTCTGCTCCTGCTGGAGAAGCTTAACGAGCTTGATCTCGATGTGGAGGCTGACCTTTGTGAGAAACTCCACGATGATGCAGAGCATCTTTTCCGTACACTGTCCCTGAGACTGGATGCATTACAGGAGAGTGACTGATGGCGAAAGTGTCGATCAGTGAGGCTGCACGCCTGACGGGTAAGAGCAGAACAACCCTGCACAGGTTAATTAAAGCCGGTGAACTGTCCACCTGTCGGGGTGAACGAAATACTAAAATGCTCGATACTTCAGAGCTTTTGCGGGTATTTGGTGCCTTTGCGTCTGTACCCGTTGAACAGGAGAGTGAACAGGTCAGTGGACAGCGTGACACAGTCACTTCTGACCATAATGAACAGGTCATTCATACTCTGAAACAGGAAATTGAACACCTGAACACCCTTCTTGCCTCAAAAGATTCACATATCGACAGCCTGAAACAGGCGATGTTGTTGCTGGAGAACCGGGAAGATCAGCGGCAGAACACGACCCGGCCCCGTGCCTGGTGGCGTTTCTGGCAGACCTGAAATGCCTCAGTGTTTTTGCCCTGCTGTTCCGTCAGTGGTCTGGAGTTTTTCCAGTTTCCGTCTGCGCCGTTCCGCCGTCGCGCTGGCATTTCTCCGTCTTTCCTCTGCTTTCTCTGCTTCCAGACGGGCCAGCGCGGTGTTACGCCGCTCCCCGGCCACATATTTCCGGGCCTTCTCCAGGGTTTTTTCCAGCGCCAGCTCCTTTTTCTGCAGGATGGATCCGCGCTGATTCAGTGCCTCCCTCTGTTCTTCCAGCTCCTTTCTGGCTTCTTTCCGGGCATTCTGCACCGCCTGAAGCAAGAGGCTTTCTTTTTGCGCAAACGCTTCCCGCAGTACATCCTCAGCACCACTGTAGTGGCTTCGCAGGGCCGCTGTCTCCAGGTTGTGATTCTGAATAAGGGTATTTTGTCTGGCTCTGTGAGCCTCTTCTGCCTCCCTCAGTGCCTGCTGATATCCGCTTATCTCGCGCTGTATCCGGCGGGACTCTGAGCCTCTGAAAAACAAAATGAACAGCCACAGCGAGAACGCTGTGGCTGCGATCCCCGTTGCCAGGATAGCGGGACCGAGCTCGGTGACCGCCTTCCAGCCAGTAAACGCCTCAGGATTGATGGCGTCCGGATAGTAAACGCCATAGTGATTCAGCTCATACAGGGCGTACGCGATGGCAAAAACACCGGTACACAATAAAAAAAACGTTCTTGTCATCGCAGGTATGTCTCCGTGATTTCCGGACGAAAATGGCCCATTTCCTGGCTCACGGTACGCAGGGCCATATCACGAACCAGACCGAGTTTTTGCAGCTCCTGCATCCGTTGCTGGGCGTAGCTGTGACGCACGCCGTGTGCGCCACGTGACCAGCCCAGTGTCCGTACGGAGGCGGCACTGAAGGCGTTCGACCAGCGCTGGCCTCCGCCAATCGCGTACTGACTCTGGTAGAACACGCCGCGATCGGTGATCCGGACCGGTTCTGCCAGCCGGACGTGTTCAAGGCGGTCTGCCAGGTGTGACGGTATCAGGACTTCCCTGACCAGGCCGCCTTTGCCCTGAACGGTGTAAATCACGCCCTCACGACCGGCAAATTTGCTGTCTGCTGCCGGGCGCGCATCCGGGGTCCGTTCATGGCGGGGGGAGAGGGTCAGCAGTTCGTGAGCGCGTAACCCGGCGGCCAGGGCGATCGCGGTGGCCAGGGCATTGGGGGGCTGTTGTGCAGCGGCAATCAGGGCCACCTGGTCCGGGCTGTAGGCCCGGCTGCTCAGGATCTGGGCTTGCTCCGATTTCACCACCGGCAGATGTTCGCCGGCAGGGAGGGTCTGCGTCACGTGGATCATCATGGCCTGGATGGCCTGCCGTTCCATATCCAGCGTTTTCTGGCCGACCAGCTCCCCGCGCTGCTCCAGGTAGGTGATTGCCTGCGCCGGTGACAGGGTGCGCAAATCACCGTGGTTGATCCGGTTGGCTTTCATCCACTCTGCGACGCGGGTCAGTCCCTGCTCGTAATTCCGGACCGTGCCGACAGAGCGCAAAATACCGCCCTGGAGGGTTTTTATCACGCCAGCTGACTGGCGGGCAGCGCTGGCGAATTTAGCCATTTTTTTCCAGCCAGCGGGTGACAGTTGAGAGTACCACTTTGATTCGTCTGGCCCGGAGCCAGCGTTGCAGTTCAGCTGCACTGGCCCCGGCCTGGTAGAGGCTCAGCAGTTCGCCGGTATACCGGTCGAGGCGGGAGGGACGGTAGCGGACCTGGCGGATACGTCGGGTCTGCTCCTGCAGGGTGGCCAGTTCGGCAGCGGTATCAAATTCCATCTGTACTCCGGTGTGTAAGAACATCAGTGGAAATCCACTGCGGCACTGGCCGATTCGCCCTCGTTTAAACCGTATCGTGGTTAAGCCCGGACTGCTCGCGGCTGTAGTAAAAATGACGTCCCTTTAGCGTGGGAGGCGCTTGGCCCGTTTGTGGGCCTGACAGATTTTGGCTGTTTTCTCAGGAGTCTCGGTTTTGGGCTGCCCGGTACAGTATCCCCGGAGGGACCCGGCTGTTTTACCTGCTGCCGGTAGGCAGGTGCGCGTCAGAGTGCGCGGGCTCATGGTTTGACTAAATACTAGCCAGGTTTTGCATGCGTGTGAATGTTGTTTTTTAAAAGTTGCGTATAAATCGATTTGATAGCGATTACCGCTATGTACAGGCGCATTCATGCGTCGTACATAGCGGGAGTCGCAGGTGCTGATTTGGCGGAATAAAAAACACCGGGACTGACCGCCCCGGACCCCGCCAACGGTGACCGGACAGACAAAAAATTTGCCTGCCCGGTCACCGTTTCACATCATGGCGAGGAGGCGGGATCTGAAACGGTGTGATGAAAGTGCAGATGAGGTCAGACGATGCAGGTCGGTGAGTCCGTGGTGAACGCGATAGTGGAATACCACGCACAGGGCAGTGAGGAGGCGCATGCAGAGGAAAACAGGATGTTCCTGCGTTATCTGCGCGAGTTAACGGGAACACAGCGTGTGGCGGTTGAGGTGGCCAGGAAATATTTTTCTCCGGTGAGGGGCTGATATGAGCTATCTTTTTCTTGTCGCCGGCACCGCACCAGGTGCGACGGTCCTTTTACAGAGTTGTCCTCATTTGACGGGCCTGGATGGCCCGTTCTTTTATGCTTTTAACGTCCAGAACCCTTTTCTCGGCCGAAATCACCGGCTATGCGGTGGTGTGCATAGCCATGCATATGCGTAAAATAAATCAGGTGCGTTTCTGGCGGGTTTTCGGGTGGTTTGTTGCCTGTTTTACCGGTTTCCCGTCAAAAACGCCCTGAGGCCGTTTTCGCGGTGCGTACAATGGGACGTTATGGTAAATCGTTTGTCAGAAGCTGGTGACATAGCACCAGAGCAAGTACAACGCCAGCATAAACCAAATCCCCCACTTCAGACACCATCGCCAGTATCTGAACAGATGCTTCTCCCGTGTATCCGCTTCATGAATGACGTTCTCCAAACTGTCATTTTTCACGATTTTTCTCCTCAATATCACGTCGGAACAACCTGGACCAGAGGCTGCGTTTTTTTTCCTGCTCCAGATCTTCATTCAGTCGGCTGATTTCGGCCAGCAGCTGTGTCCGCTCCTCATCGTGTTGCCGGAGTTCGGCTTCTCGAGTGCTTTTATCCTCCAACATCAATGTGACCGTCTGCTGCAGGGCAGTTAACTGCTGTTGTATCTCTTTCAGTTGCGGGTGTTCAGCTGGAGTATCGTCAATTTCTTGCTGTCCCTTTTTGTGCCTTTTGACTGTCTCCTCCGTCCGCAGTTCACCGTAAGCCCGAATCAGCTCGCTGGTGTCGAATTCTCGCCGTCCATCTTTCCCTGTGCGGTAACTGACAAGGCCTTTTTTCATGTCCCGGTACAGCTGGGATCGCGAACGACCGGTCAGTTTTAGTGTGTCCTTTACGGTGTGCCAAGCCATAAAAATTACCGTGTCTCCTGTATGTCTCATGTTGAGCTCGCAGATTATATTTCTGTTTTAACATGGCATATCTAAGGTTGTCCGCAGGAAGTGAAAAAACCACAAAAAAATCATGTTGACGATGTGCTTTTTTCGGGCGTAGTATTAGATGCACTGTATATAAACACATTGTTATATATACAGTATTATGGTATGGAAGAGTACTTATAACAGCACACTGCGGAAACGGCAGGCAACAAACCGCACACCTGATTTCTAATAAAAATAAAACAAAAAGGGAAAAATTATGCCTGGGTTTAATTATGGTGGTAACAGTGTAGGGGATGGTACTAATTGGAGTTCTGAGCGGGGTTCTGACCCCACTACGCCAGGGGGCGGGGATAATGGTCATGCTGGAGATCATTCTTCATCTGGTAGTTCGTCATCAACTGTTGAACATACCCATTGGGGAGACCTGACAACCGACGCTGCCGGCTATGCTTATATGAATGGTATTAAACTGACGGCAGATAACTCGCAACTTGCTTACGTTTCTCCAACTCATCTTGTGCGAGTACTTAATTCTCTGCTCGATCGTTCTTACATGAAACCCGAGCCAGGTGAACATTCCGGTGTGACGGGGGTGCCTGCGACATCCCCAAGCCGTGTAACCCTCGCAGATAACGCGCTGAAGAATGCACAATCAAAAGCCCAAGATGCCGCAGCTGCTCTGTCGAAAGCAAATGCGGCTATTAGTCAGGCGCAATCAGTTCGTGGACGGTGCGGTTTATCTATTACCCCCTCTAGATAAATGAGCAGGGACAAACTTCGCCACCCAAGATAGCACTTTTTCTACCGGCATGGGGTTCGCAATACCATAGCCTTGCGCTACATCACAACCTAGGTTCATCAGCAACACTTCGTGCTCAACCGTTTCCACCCCTTCAGCAATAACCTCGCGGTTAAACGATTTCGCTAGGCCGATGATCGCCTTAGTCAGCCTCAAGCTGTCTTTATCGATGAGTATGTCGCGTATAAAAGATTTGTCTATCTTGATTGACTGCGTGGGCAGTTGTTTAAGGTAGCTCAGCGATGAATACCCGGTTCCAAAGTCGTCCAACGAAAATGTCACACCCAGATCCTGGCAAGCAATGAGGCACTGAGTGACATGTGGTAAGTGTTCTATCACCACTGATTCGGTAATCTCAATATCCAACATCTGCGGCAAAACATTAGGGTGGCTGTCCAGCAAAAACTTTAGGGACTTTACAAAGTTTTCTTTTTTCAAATGTAATGCTGCAATGTTTACACTCACAGACCACGAATGACCCAAGTCCGCCCATTGTTCTATTTGACTGAGCGCCTGATCTATGACCCACTCGCCGATCTCCACGATCAGATCGCTCTGCTCAATCAACGGTATAAAATACTGCGGTAATATAAGTCCATCTCGCGGATGCTGCCAACGCAATAGTGCTTCAAAACCAATCACTGCCCCACTGCTCAAACTTATTTTTGGTTGATAATGCAAGCATAACTCACCATCATGTAACGCTTGGCGAACCCGTATTACGGTATCAAAAGCTGATTTATCCATCTTATCTTTTGATACATCAAACAAATGGAAACAGTTACGGCTACTTTGTTTGGCCTTATACATAGCCTGATCGGCATGACGTAGCAGTGTATCGGCATTCTCATTATCGTTTGGATAGAGCGTCACACCGATACTGGCGGAAATATTAATGTCTATGCCATCGATGATGTAGACGGCGGAAAGGGCAGCTAAAAGCCTCTGCAGGGCGCTTTCCAACACCTTGGGATCCCGCACACCCAAAATCAGCACGAACTCATCGCCTCCAAAACGGGCTACGGTATCTTCGATATGCATACTATGTTTCAGGCGATCAGCCACCGCCACTAACAGGCGATCACCCATCTCGTGGCCATAGCGGTCGTTAATCTGCTTAAACCCATCGAGATCAAGCACGCCCACGGCAACCGTGCTGGGCTGGCTCTTTGCTTTGACAATAGCCTGATCAAGCGCTTTGGACAGCAAAAAACGATTTGGAAGACCCGTCAGCTCGTCGTGCTCAGCCTGCCATTGCAAGGTTTCCAGAAACTTCCGCTTTTCGGTCACATCGAAACGAATGGAAACGTATTTCTGCACCCGCTGGCTGGCATCATCGTACATGGGTACAATGGTGCTCTCTACCCAATACAGGCTGCCATCCTTTTTACGGTTGCAAATTTCACCTTTCCATACCTGCCCACGTGAAATTTTTTTCCACATATCAATAAAGAACTCAGGGGGATGCTGCCCTGAGTTTAGTATGCGGTGGTTTTGCCCAATCAACTCCTGTGCGCTATAGCCAGAAATATCACAGAACTGTTCATTGACATAGGTGATTATTCCGGATTTATCGGTTTCCGAGAAAATAGCTGCCGCATCCACCGCTGCACGGTATCTTGCACTCATATATAAACCTAATTCACCAAAATAGTCATAAGGTCACTACCTGTTGAACCGTTCAACCAACGAGTTGAAACCACGGGATGTACTTTCAAGTTCGCGGCCACGAATCACGGCGGAGTTAGCATTCTTCGCTGTTCTCTCAACCGTTCCCGCTACGTTATTAATCTGCCGAGCAATATCTTCAGCGACACTAGCCTGCTCTTCTGAAGCGGCTGCCATTTGCTGGCTCATACCACTGATCCGTTCAACAGCATCGCGAATGCCTTGGATAGCACACTGCGCCTCTATAACTTGCTGTACACCGTGGTCGGCCTCGCGAATACCGAGTTTGGCAATGCTCACAGCCTCATCTGCGCCTTTTTTAAGGGTTTCAATGACGTTTTGAATTTGTTGAGTCTGAATCGTCATAGTATCGATGATTCTCGCGGCATACCAAGTGAATAACGTCCGAGATACTGGAGGTGGTACAGTTTCTCCAACATCCACAGTAACGGGCGTTACGCTCGACAGTGGTACGAATAGGTAACGATCCATAAATGATCTGCTTGAGATCTTTTGCGATGAGTCGTAATCTCTTGCTCTATAAACGAAAAAACCACCCGGCAAGGTGGTTTTTCGAAGGATCAGAAACCGGCAAGTTTCTGAACCAGGTAACAGTCTTGTGCGAGACATGTCACCAAATATGTCCTTTCAGTGTAGCCGCAGTCTGGCCATCACTTCAAGTACTCTCAATACATCTCTCGCACAACCTGCTTACCAGTGGCTGCTGCCAGTGGCGCTTTGTCGTGTCTTTCCGGGTTGGACTCAAGTCGATAGTTACCGGAACAGGCGCAGCAGTCGGACTGAACGGGGGGTTCGTGCATACAGTC
>ULME01006857.1_pt1 | contig 11056 bp, 10 predicted proteins | sample 1951591 | NCBI WGS metagenome assembly ULME01 (sample SAMEA4835544, study PRJEB28245) | human gut metagenome | biome: gut microbiome; material: fecal sample | place: Denmark | collected 2008
TACCGGCAAACCTGTCTAAAAAATAGCGGTCGTGCGATACGGCAATAACTGCACCGTTAAAGGTATCAAGGTAGTCCTCCAGTACCGAAAGCGTCGGTATGTCGAGGTCATTTGTAGGTTCGTCCAGTATAAGCACGTTAGGCGCGCTCATTAAAACGCTCAAAAGGTACAAACGGCGCTTTTCGCCGCCGCTTAATTTGCTTACCGGCACCCATTGCAGCTCCGGCGGAAACAAAAAGCGCTCCAGCATCTGCGCCGCCGTTATGCGCGTGCCGTCTGCGGTTTCAATATAATCGCTGACGTTTTTTATATATTCCAAAACGCGGCAGTCAGCATCCTTAAACTCGCTGTGCTGGGCAAAATAACCTATTTTTACGGTTTGCCCAACCTTAACGGTGCCGCGTGTCGGTGCAAGCCTCCCGGCGATAATATCCATCAAGCTGCTCTTGCCGCTGCCGTTAGGGCCAACAATGCCAATGCGGTCATTGCGTAGCAGTACGTAGTTAAAATCGTTAATATAAGTTTTGCCGCTGTAATCCAACCCGATGTGCTCGCACTCAATAATGGTTTTGCCAAGACGCGAGCCAACGGAAGAAATTTCCAGCTGCTGCTCGGTTTTGATGTTATTTACTTCTTTTTTCAATTCATTAAACCGCTCAATACGCTCTTTGCTTTTGGTGCGGCGTGCTTCCGCCCCGCGGCTTATCCACGCCAGTTCGCGCCTGTACACGTTGCGCAGGCGCTGCGCTGCCCCGGCTGCCGCAATGCGGCGTTCTTCGCGCTTTTGTAAAAACAAACTGTAATTGCCGGTGTATAAATAGCCTTCGCCGCCGTCAATTTCCAAAGTGCGGTTTACAACACGGTCAAAAAAATAGCGGTCGTGCGTAACCATTAAAAGCGCGCCCTTGCGTTTCTGCAAAACTTCTTCCAGCCAGGAAACGGTTTCGTTGTCCATGTGGTTGGTAGGTTCATCCAAAATCAAAAGGTCGCTGGGGCGCACCAAAACACCGGCTAAAGCCACGCGTTTGCGCTGCCCGCCGCTTAATTCTTTCATCGGCTGCTGCAAATCGGTAATGCCAAGTTTATCCAAAACTGCTTTGGCTTCGCTTTCCATCTGCCAGGCAAATTTGCTGTCCATCTCCTGCTGCAAAGCAAGCAGCTTTTGGCGCGCGGCCTTGTTTTCCGGCTCTGCCGCTGCCTGCTGCACTGCTTCTTCATAACGGCGCACAACGTCAAGCTGCGGCGATTCGCCCCTGAACACCTGCTCCAGCACCGTTGCGTCAGGGTCAAAAGCAGGGTCCTGCGGCAAATATTCAATTACGCAGGTGCCGTTTTTGGTAATTTTGCCTTCGCTTGGTTCGCCGGTGGCTATATCGCGCAGCAGCGTGCTTTTGCCCGTGCCGTTAACGCCGATAACGCCTATTTTGTCGCCTTCTTCTATATTAAAACTGATATTTTTAAACAAAGTTCTTACGCCATAGCTATGGCCCAAATTTTCTGCACTTAAAATCATAACCTTACCTCGCTCACAAGTATGTTTATATCTTAACACAAATCAGCGCCAAAAACAAAATCGCCAGGCTTATGCGCAGATTTGCTTGACAAAAAAGCCGTGGCTGATATAATTAATTTATTCAATTGCATAGGCGACGCGGAACTGACGGATATAAGTGGAACTAACCACGTGGACCGCGCTGCTGTAAGATTAGCCGGCCGTCTGGGCAGAGAGAAATGCCCGGACGGCTTTTTTGTCTGGATGTTTCTCTCCTTCGTTGCACAGTAAAGGAGATTTTATCATGAAAAACAGATGGCTTATAGCACTGGCAGCAGTAGGCATCCACATTTCCATCGGCAGCGTTTATGCATGGAGCGTACTTACCCGCCCCATTATGGCGGAACTTGACTTTACCTTGCAGGAAACAACGTGGGCTTTTTCCATTGCAATTTTGTTTTTAGGGCTTTCCGCCGGATTTTTAGGCGGCTTTGTAGAAAAACACGGCCCCCGCAGAAGTGGGTTTACCAGCGCGCTGTTTTTTGGCACCGGCATGCTTGGCACAGCCCTTGCCGTACATTTAAAAAGCCTTGCGCTGCTGTATTTGTTTTACGGTTTTATCGGCGGCATCGGGCTGGGCGTTGGCTATATAACGCCGGTATCAACTTTGGTTAAATGGTTTCCCAATAACCGCGGCTTTGCCACCGGGCTTGCCATTATGGGCTTTGGCTTTGCAAGTTTAATTGCCGGGCCGTTAATGCAGCACCTTGTTGCGGCTTACGGGCTTATGCAAAACTTTATTATTCTGGGCGCAGCCTATATGGTAATTATGGTGCTTTCAGCCGCGTATTTAGAGCCGCCCAAAACACAGCCGCAGGAGCAGCAAGCAAAAAGCGGCTACACCACACTTTTGCAGTCCAAAAGCTATACTGCTGCGCAGGCGCTTAAAACCTGGCAGTTTTACGCACTGTGGTGGATATTCTTTACCAACATCACCTGCGGCATCGGGCTTTTGGCCGTTGCTTCGCCCATGGCGCAGGAGGTTGCAGGCATGACACCGGAAGCAGCAGCTTCCATGGTTGGCATTATCGGGCTGATTAACGGCGGCGGGCGCATTGCCTGGTCCACTGTTTCCGATTATATCGGCAGGCGCAGCGTATATGTTTTGTTTTTCATTATCGAAATAGCGGCTTTTTACCTGCTGGCGCAAACAACTAATGCCCTGCTGTTCCAGATTTTGGTATTTGTAATTATTTCCTGCTATGGCGGCGGCTTTTCGTGCATGCCGGCGTATTTAAGCGATTTGTTCGGAACGAAAGAATTAAGCTCCATCCACGGTAAAATTTTAACGGCGTGGGGGTTGGCAGGCATTGCCGGGCCGCTGCTTTTATCCTACATGCGCGAAACCATCAGCGGCTACACGGCAACGCTGTATGTTTTTGCAGCGGCATTTGTGTTAAGCCTTATCGTTGCGCTTGTGCTGAAATGGAAAACATCCGTGGATGCGGAGATAAAAAGGCAGTAATTTTATATTTGTTATATTAAAACGCCATGACTTTTAGGTCATGGCGTTTTTTGGTTAATGCCTTTGTATTTATAATAATATATTTTTATTTACTTTACTACTCATGTTCATTCTTTGTAACCAAAGAACGAACCAAGAAAGTTTCGCTCCAACAAAAAATAAACGGCAAAAGCAGTAAATAAGCTGGCACTTGCAGCTCCTGCGGAACTCGTTTGCTGCGCAAACTCAAACAGTCCTCGGCAAACGCTGCAAGTACCTTAATTATAAGTTTGCCTATTCTTTGAATGTCGCGCTTCACCCAAATTCGCACTTTAAGTAAATTGTTATGAACAATAGCAATGTTGCCGAAATTTTTAAGAATACAAAATTATAAATTGTATTTTCATAATAAGCATTTGAGAAGTAAGGTTTACGCCAGAGCGCGGCATTAAAAATTTAGCGGTATTTACTGAAAGCCAATAAAAATTTCCCGATGTTTGAGCGCAGCGAGTTTCGTGGGAATTTTTATTGGTTTCGGCGTACCGCATGCAGATTTTTTGCTTTAGCAACAAAATCTGTAAATTTTTGTTTGCCGCATGACTTTTCTTGCTTCGTTCTTTTGATCACTCAAAAGAATGAAGATGTGTAAAAAAGTAAATTAAAAAATATTAACATAAATACAAAGAGGAAACGCAAATTAAAACTAAATGACATAAATAATAACATATCCACAATTTAACTTGCCAAGCCTGCATATTTAAGAGATAATATATTTATCACCTGTTAATTATGTTTTGGGAAAGAAGTGTTGATATGCAGCAAAAACAAGTAAGTTACCTGCACATGTTCAATGTGTTTTTTAAAATAGGGTTGTTCACTATCGGCGGCGGCCTTGCCATGATTCCCTTAATCCGCGACGAATTTGTTGAACGCCAGGGCTGGATTGACGATAAGGACATCACTGACGTGCTGGCGATTGCACAGTCCCTTCCGGGCGTTATTGCCGTTAACTCCGCCACTTTTTTAGGCTACCGCCTTGCAGGAATTATGGGCGCACTCGTCTGCACAATCGGCGTAGTGCTGCCTTCATTTTTAATTATTTTTGCCATTGCCATGCTGTTTGCCTCCAGCGGACTGGACAGCAACACTTATATTTTAAAATTTTTCGCCGGAGTTAACGCCGCTATTACCGTGCTTTTGGTAGTTGCCACAAAAAAAATGTTTGCTTCTTCCGTCAGCAACAAACTTGGGTGGGCTATACTTTTAATTTCCGTTGCGGAAATTTACGTTTTGGGCTTTGGCATTGCCTCCACCGTTATCGCGGCGGCGCTGTATGCCATTGCCGCTTACCGCCTTTTGGGAAGGAGGGCTGAATGATGGGCATTTACTGGGATTTGTTTTTTGTGTTCTTTAAAATCGGCCTGTTCTCCTTCGGCGGCGGCCTTGCCATGGTCAGCGTTATTCAGCAGGAGGTTTTGGCACACGGGTGGATTCCGGCTGCGGAATATGCGCGTATTATCACCATTTCGCAGATGACGCCGGGTCCGATTGCCGTCAACACTGCAACCTACGTTGGGGCGCGCGTGTGCGGGCCTGATTTTGTACCGGCGTTTATGGGGTCGTTTATCGCCACGCTCGGCGTATCACTGCCTTCGTTTATTATCGTTTATTTTGTTGCCCGCTCGCTGGAAAAATTCAGCCAGTCGCGCCTTGTTAAAGAAGCGCTGTGCGGCATCCGCCCGGCGGTTATTGCCTTTATGATTACGGCGGTAATTTTCTTTTTAGATATTACCGTTTTCCCGATAGACAATTCCACCAGCGAAAGCAGCACCTTTAACCCCATCGGCATACCGGTGCTGGCAGTGCTGTTTTACCTGCACTACTACCGCAAAGTAGGCGCCATCAGCCTTATGCTCATCAGCGGCATTATCGGCGTTTTAGTGTATTGAGTTTTTGATTTCATATAAATTTAAACGGAGAAAAATATGGAAAGATATACTTATATTACTTTAAGGCAAAAGCCTCTATTAAAAGAAACTGCCGCAGAATGGTTTCATAGTAAATGGCAGGTTCCCAAAAAGGCTTATCTTGAAAGTATGGATGCTTATCTTGATAATAAAACAGAATACGGCTGGTATCTTTGTTTAGACGGTGAAAAAATCGTTGGAGGGCTCGGCGTTATTGAAAACGATTTTCATAACCGCAAGGACCTCACTCCCAATATATGCGCTGTTTATACGGAAAAGGACTACCGCTGCCAAGGTATAGCCGGTAATTTGTTAAAAACTGTTTTGGATGATTTAAAACATAAATCCATAACGCCGGTTTATTTACTTACCGACCATACTGGCTTTTATGAAAAATATGGCTGGGAATTTTTATGCATGGTTCAAGGAGATGGCGAACCAAACATGTCAAGAATGTACATTTACCGATAAATCATAAAATAGTTCAAAAACATTTTTATTTCTATTTTAAAATAAAAAACAAAAAATAAAAAAGAGCAGCAAAAGCCGCTCTTTTTTATTTTTTTGTTATCATATACAAATGTCACTATGTTATGTATCATTTTGTAGATGCATTTTCACGTAATTCATAATACCTCAAAGAGTACTAATACGTTTTTTATCAAAAGCTTCAAAAGTACGAAACAACCCAATTAGCTATCGTTTTAAAGTAACGCTGAAGAAAGTCGCTTTCTGTTGTAGCAAGAACTCATATTAAAGTGAAGATACTACAAGAACGTTACCACTAGTTTCCACGCCTTTCTTAGAATTTACGGAAAAACACCTATCTTATAGATAACTTCCACCAAGTTAAAGAGTCGCAATATTAATATGTAATTGCAGATAATAGCAATTCCAATGTTTCCACTGCTGATCTTTTCTCTTTAGGTGTACCTTCGTTGTCGTCAGCCTTTATATTATTCGTCAGCACCATAATTCTATGATAACCTCTATCTATCTCTTCATATTCTCGCCTGAGGTTCTCGTCAGATTTCCTAATGCTCTCCATTAGTCTATTAAATCTGTCACTTTCGCTTTCTCTGCTGCTCAAATAATCGTCTTTCGACCTGCCGTTATTCTCTCGATTATAATTTTTCTTTCCTCCATCCCGAATCCAAGTATCTGGTTGGAAATACGAATCATCTAATCCTATCATTAATATCACTCCTTAACATTTTTATCTTTATTATTTAGTAATAAACAATATATTATTACCATAAATCATTTATTAGTATATTTTAATTAAATTCTATTTACAAAAGCACATATCATGAAAATTTTAAAATATTTTATATCTTAAATATTTTAAATCCTTTACCCTTATATAGAATTATACCATAAATCAAGCATTAAAAATAGTGATAATTTCAATATTTTTATATTTGTATATTCTAACTGTTATATAAATATGTTGTTTTTCCTTGAGTCATTATATAAATTATACAACAGAACATAGCTGCAATGTTGGCTATATAAGCTGCTTTACAAAAAAATGCCATTACTTCCGTTAAAAGAAGCAATGGCATTTTAATTCTTATTAACTTACTTTCACCAATGGTACTTTTCCCCGCGGCTTATTTTAAAAGCGCGGTAAATTTGTTCTACCAGCAAAAGGCGTATCATCTGGTGCGTAAAAGTCAGTTTTGAAAAGCTCCAGCGCATATCTGCGCGCCTGCGCAAAGCATCAGTGTAGCCAAACGCGCCGCCGATAACAAAGGCGATATGGCTTTTGCCCGCCAGTGCCCAGCCATCAAACAGTTCCGCCAGCTGCGGCGAGGTTATTTCCCTGCCCTGCAAATCTAAAAGCACCACATAAGCGCTTGCCGGTATGGCGTTTATCAAACGCTCTGTTTCTTTAGCCAGCACCTGCTCTTTTTCGGCAGGCGAAGGGTTATCCGGCATTTTTTCTTCGCCAATGGCAATGGTTTCCAGCTTGCAGTACGGCGTCAGGCGCTTGGTAAACTCGGCAATGCCTTCGGTAAGGTATTTTTCCTTAATTTTACCTACGCAGACGAGGCTGATTTTCATATCAGTTTCCCTCCGGCATTTCCTGCAAAGTTACCTGCAATGTGCGCTCAATGCCTGCACGCAGCACAACAATGGCAACGGTGTCGCCAACTTTCTTTTCTGCAAGTTTGGTGCGCAGTTCAGGCACGGTTTCCACTTTAGCGCCGTCAAAGGTTAAAATAATGTCGCCGGGGCGCATGCCTGCGTTATAAACAGGGCCGCCGGTAACAATTTTCATTACAAAAATGCCGCCGTGCAAATCAAGGTCAAAGCCATAACGCGCGGAAATATCTTTATCAATCAGGCTGGCGCCGATATAGGGGCGCGCAATGCGTCCGTGCTGGGCAAGCTCGTCCAAAATAGGTTTGGCGGAGTTTACCGGGATGGCAAAACCAATGCCTTCAACGCCGCTTACCGCTACTTTGGCGGAGTTAATGCCTACAACCTCGCCGTCCGCATTAACAAGCGCGCCGCCGGAGTTGCCGGGGTTAATGGCGGCATCAGTCTGAATAAGGTTAAACTTGCGGTCGCCCAGTTCGATAGAGCGGTTCAATGCGCTGATAACGCCAACCGTTACGCTGCCGCGGAATTCCAGCCCCAGCGGATTGCCGATGGCAATAGCGGGTTCACCAACCTGCAAGGTGGAAGAATCGCCGAATTTGGCTACAGGCAAATCTTCATCAACATCAATTTTAACAACGGCAAGGTCTGTTGCGGCATCTGCGCCAAGCACCTTGCCTTTAACGCTGCGCCCATCCGTCAGGCTCACGATAATTTCCTGCGCACCTTCCACAACGTGGTTGTTGGTGGCAATCAGGCCGCTTTTGTCGTAAATAACGCCGCTGCCTGTGCCACGCTCGGTAAGCTGCACGCGGTTAAAAAAGTCACGCACATAGGCTTTGTTGGTTATGCCTACAACGGCAGGGCCAACTTTTTGTGCCGCTACCACTACCGGCGTATTGCGCGCGCCGGAAAGCTTTACTTCCTGCTGAACTGCGGCGGCAGGCTGTTCTTCTTTCTGCGTATTAGCAGTATTGCCGATGCCGCAGCCGCCTAAAAGCACGGCCGTGCTTAATATGCCGCACAAAAATAAATTCATTGATTTTTTAAGCAATGTTTTCTGCATTTTTTACACCCCTCAATAATTTTTTACTATTTCATCCTGCGAGGCTACATATATTTGCGTATCCCCGCCGGTTTCTCCTGCGTCCAAAATTCCGCGCACCGTTTTAAGCGCAAGCTCCGGCGTGTTGTTTTCCTGGCTGAGATGCGCCAGTATTACTTCACCCGGCAGGCGCTCCATCTGCGAAAGCAGCCAGCCCGCGGCTTTGTTGGATAAATGCCCGCGCGTGCCCAGAATGCGCTGCTTTAGAGCATATGGGTAAATGCCTTTTTTAAGCATTTCTTCGTCGTGGTTTGCTTCAAGCACCAGTGTATCCGCACCGGCAACATTATTTTTAATTTCTTCCGTAATAAAGCCAACATCCGTAAGGTACACGCAGCGCGCACCGGCATAACTGAACACATAGCCTACGGCACCTGCCGCGTCATGCGGAACGGCAAAATTTTCAATTTTCAGCCCTTCCGTTTCCAGGCACTTGGGCAGCAGACGGCAGCAGCTGCGTTCCATTTCGCTGCGCTGCGGCAAACTGCGCCAGGTCGGTTCGTTGGCAAACACCGGCAAGTGGTATTTACGGCTGAATACCGGCAGGCCGCTGATATGGTCGCGGTGTTCGTGCGTCAAAAGCACGCCGTCCAAATCCTCCGGCTGCATGCCGGTTTCTTTTATGCGCTGCGTAAGCTGACGGCAGCTGATACCGGCATCTATCAAAAAGTTTTTGCCGCCCACCGTAATAATGGTGGCATTGCCTTTGCTGCCGCTGGCCAGTACGGAAATTTTAAATTCGCCCGTCATGCTTCACCTGACATAATGGCCGCACCTGCGCTTGTGCCTATACGGTCGGCACCGGCTGCAACCATGGCTTTGGCAGTTTCCGCATCGCGGATTCCGCCTGCGGCTTTAACTTTTAAGCCGTATTTATCAGCTTCCTCACGCAAAAGCTTTACATCTTCCACCGTTGCTCCGCCCTGGCCAAAACCGGTGGAGGTTTTTACAAATTTTGCGCCGCCGTCGGCAATAATGCGGCAGGCAGTGCGTTTTTCACGCGGAGTAAGGTACGCCGCTTCGATAATAACTTTTACCGGGCAGGGCGCCGCTGCTTCCACCACGCGGCGGATATCTTCCGTTACGGCAGCATAATCGCCTGTTTTAAAGGCCGAAACATTCATAACCATATCAATTTCATCGGCATGTTCTTCCATTGCCGTTTTTGCTTCCAGAGCTTTAACACAGCTGAAAGTCGCGCCCAGCGGAAAACCAACCACGGTTACAACTTTTACCTCCGTGCCCTGCAAAAGATGCTTTGCCAGCGGCACATAGCACGGATTTACGCATACGGCGTACAAATGGTATTTCTGCGCTTCGTCGCAAAGGCGCATAATATCTTTAACGGTTGCTTCGGGTTTTAATAATGTATGTTCAATTCTTTGGGCAAGTTCCATAATTAATCCTCCCCATTTTTACTTTTATACCTTATAATTATAGCAAAAGTTAAGCACTTAAGATTGATAAAAAAGTAAATTTTTTTAAATATTTGTAACTTTTATTTTCCCCTGAAAAATAAACAGGACCCCGAACGGGGCCCTTTCAGTATGCTCAGTGTTTTTTGCGGCAGTTTTCGCAGACCCCGTAAAAATAGAACTGGTGCCCGCTTAATTTGTAGCCGCTTTCTTTTTCGGCCTGTGCCATAATACCGCTGTAATCAACATTAAACAAATCCTCTACCTTGCCGCAGCAGGTGCACTGCACATGGTGATGGTCGCTGATGTCGGCATCATAGCGGAAGCTGTCCTCACCGGTATTGATGATTTGGATGACATGCAGCCTGTTTAATATCTCCACGGTTTTATATACGGTAGCAAAACTCATGGAAGGATATTTGGGGCGCAGCGTTTTGTACAGCATTTCAGCGCTGGGATGTTCATGCGTTGCTGCCAGCGTTTCGTACACAGCTAGGCGCTGCGGCGTAACTTTATAGCCGTTTTCGCGCAAAATAGCAGTAAGTTCGCTGTTAGTTAACATAAGCTCCTCCTTCCGGCATTGCCCTTAAAGCAATGCAGCCTTAATAAATCTTTTTAATAATTATATTAAATAAGATTTTCTCTGTCAATATTCATTATCCGTTGACAAAAATATTTCACTAAAACGCCACAAGGATTTTTCCTGACCGCGGCGAATGTAATAATATTATTTTTGTAAAATGAGGTACGCCATGACTATTGAACAGATTATAGCAGCCGAGCTGAAAGTAAAACCGCAGCAGGTACACGCTGCGCTGGAACTTTTGGACGGAGGCAACACCATACCCTTTATTGCGCGCTACCGCAAAGAAGCCACCGGCACTTTGGACGAAGAAGCGCTGCGCAGCATTGAAGAACGCGCCAAATACCTGCGCCAGTTGGAAGAACGCCGTGCAGAAATACTTGCCGCCATTGAAGCGCAGGAAAAACTGACGCCGGAACTTAAAACACAGATTGAAGCCGCAGTAAAAATGCAGGAGCTTGAAGATTTATACCTGCCCTACCGCCCCAAAAAGCGCACCCGCGCGCAGATAGCCCGCGAAAAAGGTCTGGAGCCGCTGGCAGAACTTATAACGCAGCAGGTACAGCCGCCGCTGCCGCTTGAAAAACTTGCCGCACTGCATATTGATGCGGAAAAAGGCGTAAACAGCGCCGAAGAAGCGTGGCAGGGAGCAATGGACATCGTTGCCGAAAACATATCTGATAACGCCACCGTGCGCGATTTTATACGCCGCGAACTGTGGAAGAACGCCGAGCTTGCCTCGGCGCTTGGCGCAGACGAAACAGAAGCCAAAGACTTTTTAATGTACGCGAATTATGCCGAACCTGTACACCGCCTGCCGCCGCACCGCATTTTGGCACTAAACCGCGGCGAAAATAAAGGGTTGCTCAAAGTAAGCCTTAAAT
>ULME01035899.1_pt1 | contig 10831 bp, 8 predicted proteins | sample 1951591 | NCBI WGS metagenome assembly ULME01 (sample SAMEA4835544, study PRJEB28245) | human gut metagenome | biome: gut microbiome; material: fecal sample | place: Denmark | collected 2008
TATTTGTTCTAAGCATGCCACCGATTTTTGTTATTGCCATATTTATATGTATTTCTTCCAAACACAATTCGTAAATATTAGTAGAAATTTTTTGTAATTTTTCATACCCCTCTAGTTGCATATTTTTCAAACAACTTCCCACAACAATTATTGTTTCTTCTACATCATATATATTACTTTTCATTAACTCTTTCATATATTACTCCTACATATTTTTATTATCTTCATCTAATAATTTTTATTTTATTCCCTCAAATTTCTTTTGTTCTTTATTTTCTAATTGTTTCTTTTCTCTTTCAAGTTCTTTTAGGCTCTTTTTAGGAGTTGGCATTTCTTCAGGCATCATACCACCAATGTCTGCAATTGCTTTTCTAACTTTTTTGCCAACTTCATAATGTACATCTTTTGCTTCTTTTTCACCTTGTACATTATCTTTTAAAAGCCTTTGTTTAGTTTGATTTATTCTAAATAAATTAGCAACCAACTCATCTTCATTCATATTATCTAAAATATCTTCTCTATAACATAATTTTTTTCTTTTAAAAATATCATCCGCAGTTTCTCCATTATATAATCCTTTATATCCTGCATTATGAAATTCAGCCATATTTTTAACGCCAGCAGAAGATGCAACTTTTTGTAATGTATAATTTCCTTGTTTTGTTAATTTTCTTTGATAAAATCTTTTTTCATCATCTGATAAAGAATCATATTCTTGTTCTGTTATTTCTTGTTTTCTTGTTTGAATAGCAAAATAGGTTTGTCCTAAAGCAACAACTTCTTTACTTGGATTTGCATTTTGTACTATCAAATAACATATATATCTTGAAAGCTTATAGTCTTTAATAATTTCTTCTTTACCTTTACCAGTTTTTATTGGCTTGTTGACTTCAACAACCCAATCTTCTTCACTTGAAACACTATTATTTGCTGATAAAATCGCTTTGTCTATTACTTTTTGAAAATTTCTCCAGTCTTTGTATTCTAATACTTTTTGCAATTCACGTGCAAACCAAAATTCATTTCCGTATTCATCAATATGCTTTATATTTTCAAAAGTGTTCTCAGTATATTTATTACTAATTTTCTTCATTATCATCTCCTCCTTCCACCATATCTTTTTTATCCATTATTACCACTTCCATTTTCTATAATTTTTGCTTCATTTAAAATAATTATAACTGTATTGTATAATTTACAATACAGTTTTATATATTTTATAATCCAGTTCTATAGTTATTTTTGTCTGCTCTTTCGTCAAGTTGTCTATCATAATCTTTGTTTTTATAAAACCAATCTGTTTTCTTATCTGTTGGGTTTAGCTTTCTATTTTTGTCTAATAATACGTCTATTAATGCAATAAGTGGTATTAATATTCCTATTGCATCAAAGAATAGATTTGTGTAAATCTGTATAGCTCCTTGACCATCCATTATAGCACTTACTCCACTTAGTACATCTGAACCAAAGTACAATAAATATGCTAAAAAATAGATTAATGTTGTTAATAAATTTCTTTTAAATATAAAACAAATGCATATAAAAGTTACAAATAGAAGTACAATTTCCATTGTCATATCTATTGGCTGTGTTATAAATTCCATTCCCATTGAGTATGTGAAAGTAACAACTATTCTAAACACCCAATACATAAGTGCAAAAAATGCAATTAACCAACTTGAAAGATTTTTCATTTGTAATTCCTCCTCACTATAAACATACTTAAATTATAACATAACTTTTTATAAATGAATACTATTTAATAAAAAATATAATAATATTTAAACATAAAAAATGGGAGGTATTTTCTACTTTTTTAAGTAGCTTTTATTTACCTCCCATTTTTCTGTAATCTAATGCAGTGCATAGATTACAACTAAAGTTTGTTCTCCTTATACAATTTTAATTTCTACTAGCTTAGAAGCTTTACATTCTTTCATCGTCTTGTCACGATAAATGCTAACTTCTATTTCTTCACCATCCTTTTTACGTCGAATAACTGCTTTTTTGCTATCCACATAAAAATCTAGGGAACCATCTCTTAGAATATCCTCATTTTTCTTTCTAAGTCTTCCAAGCCTTGAGTAATGTTCCAACATATCTTCATTTACGTTGTCCCAAGGATATGGTTTCCTATTCCATGGGTCTTTGTATCCAGTAAGCCCCACCTCAGTTCCATAATAGATAATTGGATTTCCAGGCATCACATATTGCATAAGCGAAGCCATTTTCGATAGTTCGTAAGCTCTACTTAAGTCAAACTTGCCATCGTTTTCTGCTTCAAACTTTCTAAATGCATATGTGTCACACTGTCCATTTGGAAGCATAAAACTATCTTCCATCCTCCAAAGTCGCCCCTTAAATGGGTCTTGTTGCATCCCAGGTGCTACAAGTAAATTTGCTAAGCGAGGATTGTCATGACTATCCAAGAAATTCCAAAGCACATCTTGCACTTGTTTCGGATACTTTGCAAGTTCTTTTACTGTGTATTCGAAATGCATATAGTTTCCATACCTAAGCCATCTACAAATGGCATCACCTAGAGGATAGTTCATTACACTATGAGCTTCTCCATCGAAAATCTGGCGATTGCCATTTTCGGTAGCTAAGTCCCACATCTCGCTAACAATAAGCACATCTGGATTTATGGACTTCGCTTTGTCCTTTATCTTGTACATAAGCTCACGCGGAAGATGTTCTCCTAAGTCAAGTCTTATACCATCCGCTCCTGCTTTAAGGTATGTTTCTACTACACTTAAAACATATTCTTGGTACTCATGATTTAACTTATTGCACTGTGGCATTTCTTTAATGCCATACCAAAAAATTGGTTCTCCATTTTTCCCCCACTCAAACCAGTTGTGATAGTGGGAATTAGGATTATTCAGCGCTTCTTGAAAGATTTTGCTATATGCTCCCATATGGTTAAACACCAAATCTTGGCATACAAGCATTTTAAGACTATGTGCCTTATCACACATACTTTTGTAATCTTCCCAAGTTCCTATCCATGGGTCAATAACCCGTTGGTCATCTACATCGTAATGGTGTGATGATGGAGTTTTGGAGATTGGACTTATATACAGAAGGTCCACTCCAAAAAGCATCTTTAAATAAGACAGTCTCCGAGTTATTCCTTGTAAGTCACCTCCGTAGAAATAATTATTGGGATATTCCCCTTTTTCGTTTGGCCACCAATTAGGTAGCGAATCTTCCCAATCCTTTAGAATTCTTCCTTCTACAGGATTAAGAGGAGATTCATTTCCACGGCAAAATCGGTCTACAAAAATAAAGTAGCCTATTCTACCTTTAAATTGCTCTGGAGTACAAAGCATTTTTATTTCCTCCTTTAATTAAATATTTGGAAATGTTAATAACTTTTAATTGACTCATTGCCAATTATTTATATTCTAATTTGTTTATTTATTTCTGTCAAGCAAAAAGGTTAAATAAAACTCTTATAATTTTTCAGATTTACTTGTATTTATTTTTATTAATTTAAATAGTTCTACCACTATTAATGGCATTAACGATAATACTACAATTTCTAGTATATTTCCAACTGGTAATACTGGAATACTAAATACATGTCTTAATGCTGGAATTAATAATATTCCTAACATTAATGCTGCTGATGCAAGTACAGCTAAAATTAATTGTTTGTTGCTAAATATTCCTGTTTTAAATATAGATGTTTTATTATCTCTAACATTAAATACATGTACAAGTTGTGAAAATGCTAGTACACAAAATGCCATTGTTTGACCTATTTCTACTTTTATTTCTTCGTTTGTAAGTCCTTCTATTACAGGTAAATTTTCATCTGGTGTAGCCAATCCTACTATAAATGCTACAATCGTAATTACTCCTATTAGTATTCCTTGGTAAACAATTCTCCATATCATACCTTTTGTAAATACACTTTTATTTTTGTTTGGTTTTCTATCCATTACATCTTTTTGTGGTGGATCAACTGCTAATGCTAAAGCTGGGAGTGAATCTGTAACTAAGTTTATCCATAATATGTGTATTGGAAGTAATGGAACAATTAAGTTAATATCTATTCCAAATAAATTTCCTAATAATGGTGTTATTAAAATTGCTACAAATAGTGTTATAACTTCTCCTACGTTACTTGATAATAAAAATTGTATTGCTTTTAAGATGTTATCATAAATTCTTCTTCCTTCTTCAACAGATGAAACAATTGTTGCAAAATTATCATCTGTAAGTATTACATCTGCCGCTTCTTTAGATACATCTGTACCTACAATTCCCATTGCACATCCTATATCTGCTGTTTTAAGTGCTGGTGCATCATTTACACCATCTCCTGTCATTGCTACTATTTCTCCATTTGCTTGCCAAGCTTTTACTATTCTTACTTTATGCTCAGGAGAAACTCTTGCATAAACACTATATTTTCTTATATTTTTAGTTAAATCTTCATCAGACATTTTCTCAAGTTCTGCACCTGTTAAAGCTTCTTCTTCACTTTGTAATATACCAAGACTCTTAGCAATTGCAATTGCTGTAATCTTGTGGTCACCTGTAATCATTACAGTTTTTATTCCTGCTTTTTTACATTTATCTACAGCATCTTTTACTTCTAGTCTTGGAGGATCTATCATTCCAACCATACCAACATAAATTAAATCTTGTTCTATATCTTTCATTTCTTCGTCTGTTGGCTCATGATCTATCTCTTTATAAGCCATTGATAAGACTCTTAATGCATCTTTTGCCATATTTTCATTATTTTTTGTAATAACTTTTTTATAGTTTTCTAAGTCGTTCCTTTCTTCTCCATCGTACAAATATTTATTACATCTTGCTAGAAGTTCATCTACTCCGCCTTTAGTTAAAACTACATATTTATCATTTATTTTATTTACTGTTGTCATTAATTTTCTATCTGAATCAAAAGGAATTTCTTTAATTCTTGGATTTTTATCATATATATTTTTTTCAAATTGTAAATTAAATCCCATATCAACTAATGCAGTTTCTGTTGGGTCACCTGTTAATTCATTATTTGCAGATATTTTTGTATCATTACACAACATACTAATGTATACTAGTTTTTCCAAATTCTTATCTATATTTTGTTTAACTTCTTTTGCATCTAATAATTTTCCATTATAAAATATTTTTTCTACAGTCATTTTATTTTGAGTTAATGTTCCTGTTTTATCTGAACATATAACAGTTGTGCTTCCTAAAGTTTCTACTGCTGGAAGTTTTTTAACAATAGCATGTCTTTTTACCATCCTTTGTACTCCAATTGCCAAAACAATTGTAGATACTGCTGCTAATCCCTCTGGAATTACTGCCACAGCTAAGCTTACAGCTGTCATAAACATTTCTATTGGATCTTTTCCATATAATAAACCAATTACAAATATTATTGCACAAATTACTAAAGCTGCAATTCCAAGTGTTTTTCCTAATTTATTTAGTTTTTCTTGAAGTGGAGTTTGCGTTTCTTCTGCACTATTTATTATTCCTGCAATTTTTCCAACTTCTGTATTCATTCCTGTTTCAACTACAATACCTTTTCCCCTACCATATGTAATTAAGCTAGAAGAAAATAGCATATTTTCTCTATCTCCTAAGTCTACTTCTTCCTGTTCTATTGTATTTGCACTTTTTTCTACTGGTACAGATTCACCTGTTAGCGATGCTTCCTGTGACTTTAAATTTACTGCTTCAATAATTCTTAAATCTGCTGGAACATAGTCTCCAGTATCTAATACAACAATATCTCCTGGGACCAATTCTTTTGCTGGAATAACTTCCATTTTCCCATTTCTAATAACTTTACTTACATGGGCACTTAATTTTTGTAAAGCTTCTAACGATTTTTCTGCTTTATTTTCTTGTATTACACCTATTACAGCATTTAAAATTACAACTATAAGAATTATTATAGAATCTGTAATTCCTTCACCTTCTATATAGCCAACTACTCCAGAAATAATTGCTGCAATAATTAAAACAATTATCATAAAGTCTTTAAATTGCTCTAAAAATTTTACAAATGTACTTTTCTTCTTTTTTGTCTGTAATTCATTTGTTCCATATTTTTGTCTGTTTTCATTTACTTGTTCATTAGACAATCCATTTTCTTCGTCTAATTTAAAATATTCTTTGGTTTCATCTACAGACTTATGAAACCATAAATTTTGCTTTTTTTCCAAAACGTATCTCTCCTTTTCCTATATTTTGTCTTTTTTAAGTAAAAATTATTCTATAGTTTCGCATTTAAACTATTATACTTTATATCATTAAATATAACAATATCAAAAAAGACTTTTAAAGAAAATCTTTAAAAGTCTTGCTTACCACATGGGTTACTAACCAGTTTTTACGAGATTGTTGATTAGTAGTTTAAAAGCTACTCCCTTTTTAGTATTAAGTATTTTAACACTTACTAAATTTTATTTCAAGTATAAAGTTTATTTTTATTTATTTTTTCTTTCAATACTATTTATTCTCATTGTATTAATTTTTTATCTCTCTTAGTATACGTACATAAATCAATGTTTGAAACATATTCTATAAATTTATCTAACTCACCTATTGGTAATATATTATTTCCTCTTTCTTCGTCCATTTCTTTGTCTCTTTTAGAATCTTGGATGTTCTTTTGGATTTTTTTCTGCATTGTATTATTAAATTGTATATTATATTTTTCTTCTAAATAATGATTAGTTTCATCATAACTTGTATAGAGGTCTTTGCAAAAAGTACTATAATCCACATTTTTTATATATTCATCCGGGAAAAATTCTGTAAAAAATAGTTTGTCTGTTAATAAATGCAAGAATACACCTTTTTCATAATCTGATTCTACTTTGTTTTCTTGTAAAAATGCTTCTAAGTTTACTTTACTTGCTAAATATCTCTTTAAATTTTCTTTAGGTGTTTTAACTGTATAATGACTCTTTGACTTATCTTCTACAAAATCTGGTGCAATTACTCCATCTAAAAATTCTTCTACATTTTGTATTTCATTATGCTTATCTATATATCTTTTTCCTATAGCTATGTGTATTTGAAATCCTGGCATATTTTTCTCCTCTCTATCATGTTAAGAAAATTTTAATAAAATAATTTGTTAAAAGGTAGATTGTTGTCCTTTTTAATGTTATAATGCTGTAGTAATTATATATCAAAGGAGAATTAAAATGCAAGAATTTATTTTAACGGTAATGGAACAGTTTGGTTATTTAGGAGTATTTCTTTTAATAGCAATTGAAAATATATTTCCACCAATACCCTCAGAAGTTATTTTACTTTTTGGTGGATTTATGACAACATATACCAATCTTAGTATTCCTCTTATGGTTATAGCTGCAACCTTAGGTTCTTTATTAGGTGCTATTGTATTATATTATATTGGTAAAATATTAAATAAAGAGCGTCTTAAAAAAATTGTGTCTGGTAAAATAGGTAAAGTTTTAAGAATAAAATATGAAGATATAGACAAAGCAGATGCATGGTTTGATAACAAGGGAAATAAAACTGTATTTTTCTGTAGATTTATTCCTATTGTTAGAAGTTTAATATCTATTCCTGCTGGTATGAGTGAAATGCCTATGGGAAAATTTTTACTATATACCATAACAGGTTCTACTATTTGGAATACAGTTTTAATTGTAATTGGTAGCATAGTTGGTGAAAATTGGACAAACATTGTTGGAATATTTGATAATTATTCACATATTGTTCTTATATTACTTATTATTGCTTTTGTTGTATTTGTATTTTTATTTTACCGCAACAAGATGAAGAAAAAAGACACTTCTGAAGAAACTAAAGAACCACAAGAAAATGTAGAAAAAATTAATGTAGAAGAATCAATTTCAAATGATACTGTTAAATCTGAAGAAATTAATACTGATATTAATTCGGAGACATCAATTAGTGAAGATAAGAAAGAATAAATTTAAGAAAGAAACTAATAAGAGTAACTTCAATTTAATATATTATAATAAAGTTATAACTCAGCAGTGCAATATCTTTGATATTATTACCTGCAGTATATAAAAATTAAAGAGTGGTTCATTGCAACCACTCTTTAATTTTTATTAATTTAATAATATTACTTACCATTCATATTCATTTACAAAATTAAAAAGTCACTTTTACAGTTGATTTATCAATACTTTCGCCCAAGTGCGACGATTTTCATTATTGGAGCGGGTAGCGAGAATCGAACTCGCGCGACCAGGTCGGAAGCATGGCATTCTACCACTAAATTATACCCGCATATATATATTTTAACTTAAAACTTAAAAAAAATCAACATCACAAAATTAATGCACAGGGAAATTTTATGAAATAGTAAGGCAAAAAAATAAACGCCCATATAAGACATTTATTTTCACATACAGGGGGACAGGGTTACATATATAAAGCTACACGGAAACCATTGCTGCCGCCGCTGTACGTCGGATAGTTGTTGTAGCGATTAGACGCTGGATAGCTGCCGCCATAGTCGTAATAGTAACCACCACGATTAACTCGAACGGGGGTGCTGTTCGCTTCAATTGTCCAGTCCCAAACATTTCCTGCCATATCATATATATTATTTACTGCATATGTTTCTATTGAACCAGTTGCTATTGTTTTATTTCCATTAGTATCATAATAGTTTCCTTTACCTGTACTATCATAAGTATACTTTTTCTTTTCTGCATTTCCACTATTATACATCCATTTTAATGTTGCATCCCACTGACTTCCCCATATCATACTACTTGTTACATTACTATTTACTGCTATTCCTTTTGCTTTTTTATACATTGTATACCATGTTTGATTTCCTATATCAGTATTATTTTTTATTACAACTACTTTTTCTTGAGACAAATTACCAGTTTCATATCTTCCTATATAAAATCCTCCATACTTCTCTACACTTGTTATCATATTATTAAATTCTGTCTCTAACTGTGTTTTAAAAGTACTTGCAGTTGCACTTGAATCTAATCCTGCCTGTTGTAAATTACTATTAACTGCATCATATTCTGTTCCATTTCCAGTTACTACATCTGGCTCACGATAACTTGTTGCACTTGTTACAGACATTATACCATCTTGCTCTGTCCAATTCTCTGCGGTTATTCCACTTGCTGAGAAATTATATGACTTTCCCAACTTCTTACAATTTTCATCTTTACCATACATATCACTTGGATTTGCCACTGGCACCCACACAAATTGATTTCTTGTTGTTCTTGCTGCATCTTTATTACTATCGTTTACTACTTCTTCTCCTTCATATATTACAAATCCTTCTGCCACTTTATTTTCCGTAGCTACACTTGATGCAGTATATCCCTTCGGCACTGGCACAACTACTTTATCCGCACTCTCCACTGCATTTACTTTATCATTACTTGTTTTGTCCCATTTTTCAAATTTTTCTACTGGGCAACCTTCTGGGTTAGGTGGTGTACTTCCTCCACCTGTTCCATTTAACATATTGTTAATCATTGTACCTACTTCATTCATTTGCTCTTGTTCATTTATTACAGCTTGATTTGTCTTTTCTGCAGCCTCTCTTGCCTTTGCTATTATCCCATTCTCACTAAACACCAAACTTATTGTTATCCCTGCCAATATTAACAATACTACAATAGTCACAACTAACGCTATTAGAGTTATTCCGTATATTTTCTTTTATCTTTTTTACTTTACTTATTTTTCTTAATGGTTCTTTTTCCATATTATCCATCCTCCTTTGTTATTTTTACCCACTTTTCTTATTTCTTATACTATAATTTTTTCCTTTTCCTTTTATTTATTGCTTACTTTTTCTTTCTTTGTACTTAATATCTAAATTACAGTACATTTCCCTAAAATAACTCCTCATTAGTTGTATTTATATCTACACTATTTGTACCTTTTTATAGATATTAAATACATTATTTATTCTACTATACCATTTTTACTTTTTCAACACTTTTTTGTTTTTTTACAAGAAAATTTAATCATAAATTATATTTACTTTTTCAAAATTTAATTTAACTTTTCAATTGACCCAAATTTAAGTATATCCTAATTGTTCATAAATTCTTAAATTTTTTTCAGAAATTCAGAAAATTTTTTCAAAATTGTATTGACAAAAAAATAATTATATAGTAAAATAAAAAATGTACTTGATAGAGCAAATGCAGGTGTAGTTCAATGGTAGAATTCCAGCCTTCCAAGCTGGCTATGCGGGTTCGATTCCCGCTACCTGCTCCAATAAATAAAATCCATATTGAAATAAAAAATTTTCAATATGGGTTCTTTTTTTATAAGAAAGGATTATATGTATTAATGTCAAGTTTTGTTTTAAAGATTATTGCTATAATTACAATGTTTTGTGACCATTTAGGCGATGCAATTTACCAAAAGATTTCACCTTTTAATTACATTGGAAGAATTGCCTTTCCTATATTTGCATTTCAAATTTCTGAGGGATTTTTACACACTAAAAATTTAAAAAAGTATTTTATAAGGTTAATGGTATTTGCTCTTATTTCTCAAATACCTTACATATTATTTATATCACTTTATTCAAATGATATAAGATTAAATGTATTTTTTACACTTACATTAGGATTAATAGCAATTTGGTTACATAGTTATATGCTTAAAGATATATCTTCAAAATTAGATGTTAAAATAAAGAATTCTTTTACAAAGTTGTTGTTAAAATTAATCATTGAATTTGTTCCAATTATTGCAATTGGCATAATTGGAGAAATTTCAAAAGTAGATTATGGTTGGTGGGGAATTTTATTAGTATTTATGTTTTACTATTTTAAGAAAAATA
>ULME01036290.1_pt1 | contig 10830 bp, 6 predicted proteins | sample 1951591 | NCBI WGS metagenome assembly ULME01 (sample SAMEA4835544, study PRJEB28245) | human gut metagenome | biome: gut microbiome; material: fecal sample | place: Denmark | collected 2008
TGTTAGGCGAGTGCGTTCGTTATCATCCTATCAAGAATCATAACCGCACAACTCTCTACCGTATCTGCTACCGCCATACCTGTGACATTATAATATTGAGTATCGAAGTCATCATCAAAAGAATTTTTAACTTTTTTCAGAATATCTCCTGCGTTCGGCACCTGTTGCTCAAAGTTCATTATGGTATCAAGCAACTCTTCGAGGCTGCGCATTATGCTATCTTTATCATCATTATCGATTGGTGTGACACCACCTCCAGCGACAACTCCAGGTTGGCGATTATTATTGCCTGCATCCAATTTCGATAGTCCAATGACCACTTCTTCCTTATTTTGTGTGTACGGCGCGACAAGATAAACGTTTCTAATATCATATGAGAAATTTTTCACCAGTTCGCATATATTATTCGCAAAATTTGTATCTGTACTGCAGCAAAAAGTTCTTATTCCTTTTGATCCGCAACCTGCAAGACAGAACGAAGTGTTGTTAGGAAGAGGCGCATTATAAACCTGATCTGCTTTCAGATAAGATGCAACAAGATAAAACAAAGCATAATATTTTGCCCTTATTGCTTGAAAAAGATTATTGTAGGCTAATTGGCCAAACGCATTTGTGTTAAAAGCTGATTTTTCAAGCAGAAAGTTCAGGACTAAGCTCTTACGCAAATAATAATATGAGGGATTATTAGGGTCTCTTTTAACCGTGATAAATCTATCCAAACCATTAACATTTCCAGCCCAAAAATTATTAAATTCACGCGCTTTATTATCATCATTAGCTGTATCACCGAAGAAATCTATGAATGTCCGTTCTATTATGTTAGAACCGGCAAACAGGAACGAATGCTGAGATTTCATCTCAACCGGATTGTTCGCATATCCACGCCAGAATGAGATGTCAGTAGTTCCTCCCCCGATATCAACAACAGTATATCCCTGGTTCGGATAGACAGTCGGATTTGTGTTGATATTATTGGGAGCAAATATATCACAGAAATATTTGCCGTCACTCTTTGATTCAGTCTCATAATAAGGGGTTATTGTCATGTTCCCCGCATTTCTTCGGAGTATACCGGCTGCTGTATTTCCATCACCAGGTGCTGTTAATCCGCTTACCGCCTGCTGGAGCATTTGGGCAGCTGTGTTAGTCGATTCGCATGGATATGAGAGCCCCAATTCTACTGAGGTTGCACCCGCTATTCTCGCTTCGAGCATAGCGCAATTGAGCAATGTGGAAATAAAGTTTTTCCTTGCATCCGCTCTCTCTTGATTGTTGCCATCACCCCATTTAAGCCCGTTATATATTCCGTCATTAACAGTGTCGTTACTCATCATGTACTCTTTATCAACTTCGATAAATCTTCCCGCAATATTAGGTTCACCGGTTGTTGCTGCATTTCCATTTTCATCAACTGAAATCAGATTCTGACCGTATGTAGCTATTTTTCCCAGCAGATTCACATTTACAGCCTGCCCACCGTTCTGCACTCCATCCGGCTCGGCGCCGAAAAGATAGTACCGCTGATAAATCTTATCTTTGCCAGCCAAAGGATTATATATGTGATGAACATATTTTGACGGAGAATTGATTGAGCGCGGCTGATTGTTGCCAACACGGATAAATACGTTTGTGCTTGTTGTGCCAAAGTCCATTGCAATTTTCGCAACGGCATTCTGGTTGCCGCCGTTCTGATTATTTGCCGGAGGCGGAACAATCATCCAACACCCAAGTGTATATGTTCTATTTCCTCTGCTATAGGCAAATGAAATCGCCCACGGCATCGACTCGGTTTTAATTATCCTGAATTTCTGATTTTCATCAGTTCCTATTCTAAAGCTTGATTCGCATTTGAAAGTTTGCTTATTGGCATTCTGCCCGGCAACTACATCGATCTGCATGCATGTAGTTGTCACGCCGTTAACCTCTTCGCCTATGAGCACATTGTTTTTACCATACTGACCCTGTATAAATGGCGTATCACCATAAACGGTAATAGGATTTGATAAGTCGGCTTTGTATGAAAATGCATTAGCACCATATTCTGCCTTACCGCGTTTAACGAACAGCGAAACCATATAATCCTTCCACAGTCCGTCGTGCAAACCCACATATGGCCACATGGAAATATAGGGCATATCGGATGTCCACATGACATCCTGAGCAGAGTACTCATGACTGTGCGTTACCGTTTCATACGTTCCCGGGTAGAATAACTGAAATTTGACCACAAACTTCTCGTTTCCATCGCTAGTAATCTCCCAGTCGTTATTAACAAGCTGGGGGGCTACTGCATCCGGCTCAGCTTTAAGCTTTTGCACCACCTCATCAGTTATAGGCGGAACAACATAAACTACATTATTGCCTTCAATACTCAGTTTCTTTGGACAGAAGACCCCTATTCCATTTTTGTCGATATCTCCATCAACATTTCCCTGCACCCTTCCTACTGCCGGAGGAACTACAAACAACAATTTATCGGAAAAAACCGTTTCAGGAGCACCGTCAGGACTCGGAGCCGCATTATTAATAGGATCATTATTTCCGGCCTGCGGAATCGCAGTATCATAACCCGCGGGCACTAAGCCTATACGACCACCAGGCGCGCCCAATTTTTCTAAATCCTCATAAAACGTTTGAATCGGATTGTAGTTATATGTATCGTGTATCGCCTGCAGCCACGAATGAAGCTTTACACCTACCGTGGAAATCGCATTGCCGTTGCTCATGTCCTGGCACTGGTTAATAACCTTCCAGACCCATTCGCGATCAATTTTTTCAAGCCAAGGAAGGCCGTTAAAAATTTCCTTTTCATACTCTTTGAACGGGCAAATAATCATGCTCGGCATATACATTGCGAAGGGCTTATCGTCTTTGCAAAATACATACAGAGAATCTAAAGCTCTTTCGTCCGTATAACCCGTTATTTTCGGATTTCCTATCAGCGATTCGTAAACTATTTCTCCGAGCACACCGGTGTTTCTTGCATTCGGGGTATGAAGTTGTATTTGTTTTACAGATATATTCATTCCCTGTAACTTCTGCAGAGCAATTGCCGCGAGCATGCCTCTCCATTCGTTAACAACCTCCGGCACATTGTTTTCAAGGTCATTTTTAAACGCCTTGATATGAGCAATGGGCGACGGTATTGATTTCGGATTACTCGCTTTTTTGGCTACATTACCATCATTATTTCCGCCGTCATTATTGTCGTTTTCCACCTCTTGGGGTATAGCCGCTGCCATAGTCCCGAGATTTTCATTGTCAGCAATCTTTACCCAACCGCGATCGATATTATCGTTATCATGCGCGAAATCTTTCGCCGGATCATTGGACGGAAACAGTACATTGTTAGGCATAATATTCTTCCTCCTCTTTAAACACCTTGACAGGCTTTATAAGCCTCATGAATATAGTCCATAAATCTCGCTTCAGGAGGTGTCGCATTATTACCATGATAAACCTTAGAGATTTTATTTAATGGTAGGCCTCCTTTTCCTATGCCGAAAATAGCGCCAAGTGCCCCTCCAACGGAATTAATTGTTTTCTTGGGTGTTTCACCGTCATATATTTCTTGTTTGCTATTTATAAAACTATCAATTATGGTTGTGAGATGTTCTGCGTTTTCATCAGCATAACCATCAATAGCATCACAAATCTCAAGCAAAGCACCCGTGTAATTTTTAGAAAACAGCTTATATGCATTATTTTCTATATTATCTTGCCAGTTATATCCGTTTTTTGCAATATCGTAAGCAAGCCTTATATACTCTCTACAATACAAATAAACCGACGCCGGCGAACTCGCCTCTATAACATTACTATACTTATTATTTCTTCCAATAATTTCGTTGTGATCAAACAGTCTTCTGACCATTTCCACATTATTATAGAAATCTTGTGACTTACTCTTATTGAGTAAATATTGCCCATAGACCCTTGTAACTACAAATGCAGAGAACAGAAGCATTTGCTTCATTTTCTCAGACAACTCGCTAATATCCTTAGGCACAATTTCTGCTTTTGCATTATTCGTATGTTGACCAAAGCGATACTCGTATATTTTGCCCAGACCGACAATCTGCCCATTTTTGTCAACAGTCTTATTAAAAAAGTCTACCATGGCACTCGCTGCAACAAGATCAACCAAATCGAAGTGATTATTTTGATTTGTTCCGCCGTCCGCATAATTTTCGCTTGTCATATGACATTCATACTGACCGCAAACATAAAGTGAATCAAAGCTTCCGTTAGGATTGTTTTCTGTTCTTATCAAATTAAGGTCTCTGTCGTATTCGTCCAACGCAACTTTGCTTTTCTTAAAGAACTCAGCAGAATTAACTTTGGCATTTTGGCCACCATCTCCGAAGCTGAAATACGGCAGCAACAGCACGCCTGAAATAAATAGTCTTCCAACATTCGCGCTATCGCGCAAATGCGACGCTAGATTTGAAAATATCGCAGCTCCGGTTCCACCGAATATCGACCCAATAATAAATACTCTTGCTTCATCACCGGCATTTGCATGTTGTCCGAGCCAACCCGTCACAGGGTTTGCAATATCGTTCTGATTTCCATCGTTCTTTACCATGTATTTGAATATCAAAGAACCTACAGACGGATCGCCGTAAAATCCTTTATCAGTATCAATGTTCTGCTCTTTCTGCGTATAAAATGCATTCATCAATACCTTATCATCGTTATTATTTGTTCTGGACACGGCATCTTTAAGACTTATCGCTCCTGCGTTTTGAACCCCACCTGCATTTCTCTCTTTAAGTCGTGCAAGTGCGAGTGTGAAATCCCAGTCCGTATTTACATTAATGTGATTTTTACAGAATTCACGCGCATTGTTACCGTTAAGTATCCCACTTCTGTCGAATGCTCCCGGCGAAAGCGTACGGACGCTCCCTATGACGCGCCTTGCCTGTTGAGTTCCGCCGCACTCTTTGTCTTTGTCAACGATTATAAATTCTATTTCATCTGTCGCTGCCGCATTGATCATGTTCATCGCACAAAGGTGGGCGGCGACTTCCGCAATGCGTGCGCCGGTTCCGCCTATGCAATAGCAAAAATATTTTGTCGCCATAACAATATCCTCCGTTTTATTTTTTATTAGTCAGGCTGGCAAACCAAATACGAGATAAGCGATCCGATGACCGCAAGGGCGAAAGTGATTATCGCGAAAACTACCGCCTTCTGGAACATAACAATCGACATAACAACGGTAAGCACAAACGACGCTATCACGCCGAGCGCAAAAAACGGCACCATATTGACACGTCCGCCTCTTGCCGATGCGAGCTTTTTGACAGTTTTCTGATACCAGATAATATAAAACACCACGGCGGGAATTCCTTCGACTGCGAAGAATACCATCGCGAGGTCCTTCATAGAACCGTTCATTCTCACTCCGCTCTCGCCGAAGATCCAGATAACGGCTCCGGCAATTCCGAAGACAATGCTGATTATTATCCCCAGAAAAAGATTCCTGTACTTGACGCTGGTCACACTGCTTGATTTACTCATCTTCTTTTCTTCCCTTCAAGATATATAAATTTATTATCCTCCGCAGCCTCAGTCATCCAAGGCAACGGTTATAACCACATCCGTGATAACACGGCTCATTTTGACCTCGTATTTGTCTCTCTCGACCTTGCTGGACATCCTGCCGACGAGATATGTATAGAAGTCATTCAGACCGACAGTCTTGCTGTAAAGTCCGTTCGCGGCTGTCGGCACCACATTGTCCGCAAGGTTCAGGTTCCCGATCCATCCAGGGGTGTTCTCCTCGTACGGTCTTTTTCCCATGACCTTGAACGATATTGTCAGCTTGCTATACATTTTCGCGAGTTTGTTCATCTCTTTGAAGTTGACTCTGACAATCAGAGCTCCGCTCTTGTTGTTGACGGTGTAGAGATTAAGCGCATCCTTCGGATACTCCTCTATCTCGCGAAGAGTGTCGTTGCTCGCGAAATCTCTTACGCGATCAAGCGTTTTGCCGTTTTCAAGAAGCTGGCAGGTCGGCATATCCATATAAGGCTCGCTGCTCTCGAGAAGATCCTTCATGGGTATGTCTTCCCACACAAACGCCTCCTCTGTACCGTCGGAATCGCCGTATTCATCGGTCACTTCGTATTCTTCCAGCTTAAGTCCGCTGACCTTGAGCGACTCCTTCGGGATAGAATATTCGGTATTATTGGCCGGCTCGCCGTTGGCAAGATCCGAGAGCTTTATGGCAAAATTCATGGTTGCGATGCCATATGTAGACTTTTCCAGAGACCCCCTGCCGGAGTCCGTGGTGTACTTGTAGTAGAGACCCGGGAGCATATGGTCTGCATCGTAATACATCGAATCGTCGTCGCTCTTGCAAAGCTCAACATTGAAGTTAAAATTGGAGTTTTCGTGAGTGACAGACGGATACTCGTCATAGTCGCTGCGCTTGCCTTCGGCGCACACGTTGTCAAACGGCTCGGCGTCCACATTAAGCACCGCATTGTCCCCGTCCATCTTGCTGATAGGAGTATACTGAAGTCCGCGCTTCGAAAGCACGGTAAGATAGTCAAAGTCTCTTCCGGACTGAAGGCCGGATCCCTTCAGCGAATCGTTGAGCACATTGCAGATATTGACGACCTCGCTTGTCGGGCCGACGATCAGGCAATAAAACGGTCTCGTGCCAGTATAGTTCTCGTCCGTCATACGCACCTGTCCGCTAACGACCGAAGAGGGCACGGGCACAGATGCCAGGCCACTGAAATTCGAATTAATATAATAGAGCGCTGCGGAACGGTTGTCATTTTCGGTCAGCACTTCGTTTATTCTCTGCGCAAGCTCCTTGTTATTGAGCTGCTGCTCCGCAAGGTCGGTAATGAACACGTTCAGCTCATCGAAATTGACCGGCGAGTTGGCATTTTTGAAAAGCAGGCCGAGCGGACCGTATTCACCGGCAGCATTGTTGAAGCTTCCTTTATTGAATGTATAGAAGTCCTTGCTCCTGAAATTAGATATGTCGACATTGCCCCACCCGAGGAAACCGTTATCCTTCCGGACAAGCGCATTCATGCTGTAATTTGCGTAGCCTTTAACAGTCTCGATAAGATCGCCGCATGCAACGGCAAAATTACTCGCAGCATTGATATATCCGTACATCGACTGTGTGTTATCAAAATACAGGTTTGCCTTCACAGAATTAGCCGGCAGCTCCGCTTTTTTGATTGTATTCTCGAGGGCTATCACCTCTTCCGACACAGGCTCGGTGACACGGCCCTTACACCCGCAGTCGTTCAGGTTGCCAACCATAAGCAGGCACATTATTGCCGCTGCCATGATTTTGAGAAATCTCCTCATTTAACATACACCTCTCCAAAGTTGATATTTTGTCACGCGTTTTTTCTTCTGTTGCATTATGAGGTTGCTATATTTCCACATCGAGTTTTCCTATAGCGTTTCCTATAGAGAACTATCGATAAGCGGATTGATTATACCGCATTTTTCGACTAAAATCAATGCTTTTTAATTCTGTTCCAGCTTCAAATTCAAAAAAATTTCACGGATATTGCACCGATTGTTAACATTCAGTTCACATCTGCAATTTCTATCATCAATGTGACATCTGGCAACGCCATCGGTCTCTCTTTCGGATGGTTTCATTTTGCTATGTGACATCAGCGCACACCGTATTACAGCGCTTATTGTCAAATGCGCACTATATACAACATAATAGACGTTTGAGATTATTACACTCGGTGAATAAAATGAACTTATTTTAAGCTTCTTTTTTAATTAAAAGGCAGCGTTCGTCACATTTAAAAATAAACCGTCAAAAACGCCAAAGTAGCATTAATATTCTCCTGTACCATATTGACTTTGCTTTTGCTTGGTGCTATATTTTGTCAAAAAGCTGCAATAAAGCAAAAAACGGAGGGTATAAAAAATGGAAGAAAAGAAATGGCTCGATTTGCTGCTCTATACCGATCGTCTTAACCGTTCTGTCAAAGAGGCGGGCTGGAACTATGCAGATAAAGAAAAAGTATACGGTCTGAAAGACTCTGTGGTGCAGACTCTGCTCAGAGCCAAGCCTGACGGCGTAAATTTTGAGCTCTATTATGTTCCGTATTTCAAATATTCCGGTGCCACAAAAGACCGCGCCGGTGCTCTTATGCGCCAGGACGGCAGCAAATATCCGTTTGAATACTACCTGTCGCAGGTAGAGCCGTCGGAATACGACTACGAAGTGCCGGAAAAGGCACTGGTCGAAGTGACAGTGGAGTGCCTCGGTCAGGAGTTCAGCTTCCACATGCCGCTCGACAAAATAACCGAGTGCGGATATGTAATATCCTCTCTTGAACGCAAGGTTTGGATAAATTCAACGGATTTCCATCACAGCCAGCTTCTAAAGTTTGAACCGCACATAAAAGAACTGCTTTCTCATGTGAGCGAATAACAAGCAGCATAGAACATAAATACGGCTCCTGCAGTAAATGCTGCGGGAGCCGTATTCTTAGGCTTTGCCTGAGTGCAGATTGATATCGTTTCAAATCATCAACTTTTGTTGACATTTAGCAAAAAGAGAAATATAATGCACAATGCAGAATTAAAAGCAAGGAGTGTAAAACTATGGCAACTGTTTCTTCCGGCATTCTTTCGGCGGCCGCTCTTTTTTTTGCGTGCGAATATTATATGGGGTAATATACAGAATCCGCAAAAATACTTGCGCTTTTCTGTTACAGATGGTATAATATATCTTGGAAAACACCAAAAGTATAATCTGCTTCATTCGATACCCCCCTACCCCGCGGGTTGCGGTACCCAAAAAACGGACGGAGGATCTTGCAATGACAGACTACGGTAGGACGGATATTTTCCTCGGCGAGAGCCGAGTGAATCGTTCTGCCCTTTTGCTGCAGCAACAGGTCTTTTTGCATAACAAAATAAACAGAACTATGCCGGAGACAGGCTATTTTGCGCTGTCCCCGGTTTTTTGCGTTTTAAAAGGGCGGTGATATATGGTCTGTAAAAGCTCATAGGTCAGACCGGCTTTTGCCGGAACAAAAAAGTCCTTCCAAGAAATAAAGGAGGGAAAAACTAAAATACAAATCGGAGGAACAAAAAAATGAAAAAACGAATTTTAAGCATGCTGCTTTGCTGCCTCATGCTGTTCGGACTGGTTTTCACAGTCTCCGCAGATCCCGATCAGCCCGAAGTTGATCCCGTTGCACACGCAATCACCGTTACAACCGAAAACGGCACTGCATCCGCATCCGCGGAAACCGCTTTCGCAGGCACGGAAATCACCCTTACCGCAGAAGCCACCGAGGGCTTCAGATTCCTGAAGTGGGAAGTTGTTGAGGGTCAGATTGAGATAGCAGACGACAAGTTCGTTATGCCCGACACGGACGTTGTTATCAATGCGGTCTTCGAGAAGATCCCCGAGGAGCACAGCATCACGATAATCCCCGTTGGCAAGGGCAAGACCTATTCCGTCCCCAAGACCGCTGTTGCGGGCACGGAGATAACCCTTCATGCAGAGCCCGACAGCGGCTGGATCTTCTACGGTTGGGAAGAGGTCGTTGAAGAAGGCGTCGACAAGGTCACTATAGCGAGCGACAAGTTCATCATGCCCGACAGAGATGTTGTTATCAGAGTTATCTTCGTCAAAGAGAGCAGCATCAAGGTTACAACCGACGGCAACGGCACCGCTTCCGCCGACAAAGAAAAGGCTCTTAACGGCGAAGAGATAACCCTCACCGCTACCCCCAAGGAAGGCTATGCTTTCAAGGAGTGGCAGGTTGTTAAGGGCAACGTCGAGATAAAGGACAACAAGTTCATAATGCCCGACGAGGATGTTGAAGTTAAGGCCATATTCGCCGCAGAGCACAAGATCGTTGTTCTGACTGATAAGAACGGCACCGCTTCCGCTTCCGCAACCGATGCTATCGCAGGCACCGAGATAGTTCTCACCGCCAAGGGCAATGACGGCTACTACTTCAAGGAGTGGCAGGTCATCAGAGGCAATGTCGAGATAAAGGACAACAAGTTCGTTATGCCCGATGAGGATGTCACCGTTAAGGCTATCTTTGCGGAAATCAAGGACGCTCCGAACGATGACGACATGAACGTTAAGCGCGACATACATTTCGTATTGGTCAAGACTGACGGAAACGGCGTGGGCGTTGCATATCCGCCTTACTCCGAGGCAGGCACAAAGGTAACGGTTGTTGCCATTGCGAAGCCCGGCTACAAGTTCAAGGAGTGGAAGGTCGTCAAGGGCGGCGTTGAGTTAGAGAACAAGAGCATTGCCACCTTCGAAATGCCCGCAGAGAACGTTATACTCGAAGCCATATTCGAGTCCGACGGCACCGAGGGCGACAAGCCCACCCCGCCCGACATCCCGAAACCCGACAAGCCCGATACACCCGATAAGCCCGGCACACCCGACAAGCCCGGTACACCCGACAAGCCCGGCACGTCTGACAAGCCCGGCGCAACCGACGTACCCGACACAGGTGATACGACTAACGTACTCCTCTGGGCTGCAGCTCTGGTAATCGGCGGCGGTGCTGTGATAGGCACTGTTGTCAGCAAGAAAAAGAAGAAAGAAGAAAGCTAATCTCTCGGAACACTGAAAAGAGCGGTCGCTTCGGCGGCCGCTCGATTTTTATTTGGCGGCGGGAAAATACAAATTATTGCGCGAAAAATCCCGATGCAGTGCATAACCGCATCGGGATAAAGCATGTCAGAATTTCAATTTAAAGCATTGACGCTGCCTTTTAGGACGCATTACTCCCCTATCGGCTCCGACTTCCGGGTGTTCGCGCCGAAATAGATACCGGA
>ULME01005562.1_pt1 | contig 10749 bp, 9 predicted proteins | sample 1951591 | NCBI WGS metagenome assembly ULME01 (sample SAMEA4835544, study PRJEB28245) | human gut metagenome | biome: gut microbiome; material: fecal sample | place: Denmark | collected 2008
GCTACTGCCGAAGACACACAAGTAAGAGGAATGAGAAGATAACAGAAAAATATGCAATATACAGAAGAAATGATATTACAGTCCAAGAGCGGATATTGTATGCCGTTTGAGGAGCAGCCTGGTAAAGAAGTGGCAATGACATTGGGATATGGAGAGCAGACACATCCATCTACAGGAGAAAAGTTCTTTCATCACGGACTGGACTTTATGGTCAACCATTATCCTCTGTCCGCAGTGGCAAGTGGCACCATATCGGGAGTAGGCAGTGACAACATACACGGCATCTACCAAACGATACGATATGGTAAATACGAGGTGACCTACGGACACCTTGCCAATGTTTATGCCAACTTCGGAGACCCAGTAGTAGCAGGACAAGCAGTAAGCCTGAGCAGCGACCGATTGCATATCAGTGTAAAATTCGATGGAGAGGAGCTGAATCCGCTGGAATTCCTGACCATGCTTTATGGCAATATTAAAGCATTGAAACATCAAGGAAGGATCGGGGCGATAGACATTGACGATTTAGACATGAACATCGCCACACAATATGACAACGACAGAGAAGAAATCGAGTCATTGATGCTGCGTTATCTGCCTTTATATATGGATGACCTACGGCATGGACAATACGCATTGTCGCCCCATCGGGAACAATCGCTACGTAATATTTTCTCGTTGGGAGCCATGAAACGCTACTTCTTTGAGGTTATGCCAAGCATGAGCAACCCGTTGGGTATCAGTCAGAGAAGTGTACCATTGGCATGTAAGGTACAGAATCTCCTAATTGGGGATTTTCTTGACTATTTGGCGTTGCGCCACAATGTGTTCTTATCCACATTGAATGAAGCATTAAAAAAAAAGTCCACAGCGACCTCCTGAGCAGTAGTGGAGTCGTCGATCCATTAATGAATTTGGAAGTGGACATTCAGAGCTTCGACATACCGAGAATAGTCAGCGTATACCCCGACCGCGCAGGAGTAAGATGGTGGACCAAAGCCTGGTTCAACAATCATGAGAACGGAGAGAGTTCTGTGGAGATAGAACGTCAGCAAGCCATTCTGTTTATTCTTGACCGCATAGAGAAAGACGAGTGGCTAACTGAATATTTCCCAAAGCAGATGGAAGTATACCATCATGCGATAGAGCAGACCAAAGAGCAACTGTTGAACCAAACCCTGTAAGTAACAAAGCAATGAGCATAAAGAACAGCAAACGTTTTGCGGAGATAGAATATAGTCTGCAACATTACTTTGAAGGCATTGTCTTGTCTATAATGAAACAAGTCAGAAAGACATTGAACGACAAGCAAGTCAAGGAACTGGCAGACTACCAGCGTAGTCCGGCAGGTATCATGGCATCATCCAATCCTATGTTGATAGACATGGGTTGGCAAGCAGTACGCACAACTGGCGAATGGAACAGCAAGACCACCGAGGACTATCTCAAGATGTGCAATGAGAAAATGCAAAACGACAAAGCGATGCAGCGTGACTTCGCATTGTTGTCAGCAGAATGGCGTAAAGCCGTGGTGGAACAAATCGGACGTACAAAATACGATGCACTATCCAAACAAATAGGATGCGATTTGGCATATGCCTATATCGGTCAGCGGATGGAAGACCTGATGATCAACAAATTGGTTGTGGATGACATCCCCAAATCATCGATGGAATACATCATGCGAAAGGCAGCCAAGCAAAGTATCTGGGGATTTACTGAGGAATTGATGAAGTCCCCATTAACCAAAGAGATTGAGGCAAGAAGCGAGAAAGCCTATAAGCCAAGTACCACAGAGAAAGTTACGGGACGAGTGGCAGGTTCTGCAGTAGATGCCGTATCAATGGGAGCTTTTAATGGTTGGACAACCTTCGCCAAGTTCGTTGGCTGCGATGTAGCATTAGGATATGCCTTAGACAAAACCGTTGGCAGTACGGAGCAACGCAAGGAGCAGGTAATGGAGCTAAGCATCAGCAAAGGAATCTTTGGCAGTAACGGCAATGTCTTCAACGGCTTTCGTAAACATGCCAATGAACTTGAAGAATCTGGAGGTTTCCTGCAAACGCTTAACGGACAGTTATCACATAAAATCAAGTTACCAACAAAAAAATACAAGCCTGTGACATGGACAACAAACAGCAATAACAAATCCCCTTTTCCTGTGTTTAAACCCAATACGGACTTTCTGAAGCCCAAAGACATACGTAAGGATCCAAAATACAAGGACGTTCCGTTGATTGTAGCACCAGGAAAGGAAGATGACTATCTGAAGGAAAAAGCTCAGCAAGAAGCGGCAAAACAGAAAGAGGCAGAGCGCAAAAGTACGGAAAGAAAACAGGGAACTGACAGTTCAGGAGAAGCACAATCTGTTGACGCATAATCAGATGAGGATCAAGCCAATCAGTTGCAGCAAGCCAATGAAAACGGATGGGAAGGACTGTTGGCAAATTTCGGCTTGGACGGTTTCGGCGACATCACCCATAACCTTGGCTATGTGCTCGCCATGTTGCCAGATATGTTAGTAGGATTGCTTACTGGCAAGACAAAGTCCTTGAACATGGACAACAGCATGATACCATTGGCAAGTATTGTGGCAGGAATGTTCGTGAAGAATCCGATACTTAAAATGTTATTGATAGGTATGGGAGGAGCCAATCTGATAAATAAAGCCGGGCATGAAGCATTGGAAAGGAAAGCCAATGAAGGGTTAGTGCCAGATAGATATGCAGCAGGCAATCGACAAGTCGCATACAGACAATATGCAGACGAGCCATTGAATCCACGTTTAAGCAATCCTGTGCTAAAAGGCAGTTGTTTGATAGTACATATCGACCGAGTGCCCTGTACCATTCAATTGCCACAAACCGTGGTGGATGCATATCAGGCAGGGGCGTTGCCGTTGAATACCCTTGCCAATGCGATACTTGCAAAAAATGAGCAGATGCAATCTGTGGCCATGCAGCAGTATGAGAATGGTCGTGAGGAGCGTGAGACAGTCAGCAGATCAAGATGAATACAATAAGAATATAATAAAAGCACAATATGAAAGACAAGAGTCAGGCAGAAAAAACGGCAGCAGAGAGACAAGTGGAATTACTCTCTACGGCGTTGGGCAGTGCGCCTTCAGCAAACGGATATTGGTTGAACGCATCGGGTAAGACCTATCCAAGTTTCTATCCCAAGGGATTGACGGTAAGTCCGTTCAATGCATTGATCATGTCATTGCATTCGGACAAGTCTGGTAGCAAGATCAACCTTTTTATGCCTTTCAGTGAGGCAAAAAGACAAGGAGTGGCGGTAAGGGAGCATGAACGAGGAGTACCGTTCCTTTTCTATAATTGGAACCAATACGTCAATCGTAACAATCCAAAGGATATTATCAGTCGAAACGACTATCAGGCATTGGATGTAGAACAGCAGAAGCAATATAAAGGTGTGCACAATCGAGAGATACGCACACTGTTTTGCATTGACCAGACCACAATGCCATTTGCCAATGAGAAAGAATACAAAAAACTGTTGGCCGATTATGGCACAGCAGAGGAGCGAGGTCAGGGAGAAGGAGATGAGCGAGCCATGCATATTCGCTTCAATGACTTCCTATTGAAAATGCGTGACAATCTGGTACCCATCCGTACGGACGGCAGCGGTGTCGCACATTATGACACGGAAAAGGATGCAGTGTATATGCCACGCCAAAAGGACTTTGAGCATTACAATGACTATGTGCAAGAAACATTGCGCCAGATTGTCTCTGCTACAGGACATCAGCAGCGGTTGGCACGTGAAGGCATGGTGATGAAAAATGGTACAGCTCCATCGGAGGATGCCATAAAAAGAGAACGATTGGTGGCTGAATTAGCTTCAGGAGTGAAAATGTTGGAGTTTGGACTGCCAGCGCGATTGTCGGAAGAAGGCTTGCATCTGACAGATTACTGGGTTCGTGAGTTGAAAGAGAATCCCTGCCTGATAGATGCTGTAGAGAGTGATGTAAACAATGCCCTTTTAGTGATGCGCAAGGCAGAGCAAGGAGAAAAGATAGAATACTCCACCATGCGAAATCAGCGAGAGACCAAAGAACTGATGGACCAGTTACCTAAACACTTTCTCATAGCGGATGAAATCAAACAGCATCCCGACAAAGACAACAAGACCATCGTATTGGTCATCGACAAGGAGAAAAAGACAGCCGACGTGGTTATGCCGTCAGGAGCCTCATTAGAAGTGAACAATGAGATACAGGGCATGAGCAAGCAGCGCATCCAGAAAGCATTGGAACGTGAAGGCATCGAAACCGTACGCTTCTACAATCCTGACGGAGCATTGGGGTATCGCCCCGATGACAGTTACTTTGCGGACAAGCAAGTGGACATCGCCCGACTGAAAAATTGGTCGTTAGAACATCTATCCACATTAGATGCCAGTCCTGCTGTAGAGCAATCCAAGAATGTTGGGTTCAGTCAAGTACAGATGATACAAGACGACAAAAACCGTTGGGCATTGTATATCAAACCCGAGGGACAGAACGGATATAGCATATATCCAGACAAGGCAGACATCAACCAGTTCTTTAGTACACTGAAGCAGTCGATGGACAATTTTGAAGCAGTAAAGATGGAGTTGGCAAACAAGTATCACCATCGTGCAGCCGTACAACCTGACTTGAAAGTGGACCTGTTCGGGAGCAATGACCAGGACATTGATATGAACCGCATAGAACGTGTGTGCGTGTTCAAGACCAAAGAAAATGGCATTCTTTGTTCTGCAACCATCGACGGAGAGAAGATGAAGCCCAGATGCATTACCCCACAGCAATGGCAGCGGTTATGGGTAGCAGAAGACAGAAACAGCTATAAAACGCATTTGGCAGCAACCCTATTTGCTGACGTGCTGAAAGCAGGAGAAAAACAGGAACAGACATCATCGGAGAAACAGGAAGTAGAGACTGAGGTGAAGCAGGAACAGCAAGGAACCACAGAGAAGCATGAAGAGGAACACCGGGAATATCACGAGGAAGAAGACAAACAAGACAAATCCGAGGAGAAGGTCAAGGAGGAAAAAGCAACTGAGGAAAAGAAAGCAAAAGAAGCCCAAGGCAAGAAAGAGCAGAATGCATCTGGCATAAAAAAGCAATGGGATGACTTGAAAGCCAAGCACCCAGATGCATTATTGTTGTTCCGCATTGGTGATTTCTATGAGATGTACAATCAAGATGCACGCAAAGGGTCTGAGATATTAGGAATCACGCTGACCAAACGAGCAAGCGGCAATATCAAAGAAATGGCAGGATTTCCATACCATGCCCTTGACACCTACCTGCCCAAACTGATACGGGAAGGACAACGAGTAGCCATCTGCGATATGTTGGAAGAGCCCAAACGGCACAAGCAGGAGGAAGTGAAAGAGTTGGTAGAACCATCGAGAGGAATGAAGCGGTAGGTTTAAGTACAGTAAAAGGATAACAAAAAGTAGTAAGAACAATGAGCAAGAACCAATCATACGCCGACAAATATGCAGAGGCGGCTATGGAGCAAATGAAGCGTTATGGCATTCCTGCCTCCGTTACCTTAGCGCAAGGCATGCTGGAAAGCAGTAATGGAGAGAGTGAACTGTCACGATTAGGGAATAATCACTTTGGCATCAAAGCAACAGCTTCGTGGTTGAAAAACGGAGGTGAATATCTGGTATATACGGATGATAAGCCCAATGAAAAGTTTTGCAAATACAGTTCTGTGGCAGACAGCTACGAGCATCATTCCAAGTTCCTCGCTAATAATCAGCGTTATGCCAAGTGCTTTCAGCTGTCACCAGATGACTATAAGGGTTGGACTAAAGGGATTGCCAAAGCCGGGTACGCATCAGGTATGGGGTATGCAACAGATTTGCAAGACATCATTGAACTGAATGGATTACAGAAGTATGACCAGCAAGTGATGAGCGAGATGAAGGCGCAAGGGAAGTCATTTGGAGTGGAGAACAATCCAAGACAAGCAGCAAGCGAAGAACAAGTACAAGACAAACGACCAAATGGCAAGTATTCATTCCCTTTGCTCCGTGAAACCTATCTATTCATCACTTCTCCGTTCGGTATGCGTCAAGATCCGATGGACAAGAGCAAGCAGCAGATGCATAAAGGCATAGACATCCGTTGTAAGCATGATGCTGTATTAGCAACCGAGAATGGCGGTAAGGTGGTAGCCGTCAACCAGAATGTGAATACAGCAGGAGGAAAAAGTATCACGGTGGAATACAATCGTGAGGACGGCAGCAAGGTGCAAACCACCTATATGCATTTGTCGGAGGTAAATGTAAAAGTGGGGGATGCCGTGTCAGCTGGGCAAAAGATAGGTGTGACAGGCAATACTGGAACAAGAACCACTGGAGAGCATCTGCATTTTGGAGTAAAAACAATTGCAGCAGACGGGACAAGTCGGGACGTGGATCCGTCCAGTTATCTGGCAGAAATCGCACAAAAAGGCAACATCAAACAGCAAGCCTTGTATAATGGCAACGACTTGTTGGCAAAATACAAAACCGATGTGCCAAGCAATACAGAAAGCATGTCACCCGATGCATGGATGAAGAAGTTGCTGTTGTCTGAAGATAGCGGTGTAGGATTACCAGTTGGCAGTGACCCTATCTTAGAAATGGCAATGACAGCTTTCTCATCGTTAATGATATTGGCTGTGAAAATAGATAACAAAGAAGCCGAGGAACAGAAGGCAGCTATCAGTCAATCTGTTAGTGAACGGTCTGTAGATTTGACGTCACTGGTATCAGGCATGAAAATGTGCAGTCTGAGTATTGGTAACAATGGTCGTGCGATACTGACGGCAGACAATGGCAATGTCAAAGTAAGCCGTGAACTGACATCAGCAGAATTGAGCAGACTGTCCGCCACCTTGAACGACCAAGGATTGAGCGAAGAGACCAAACGGTTGCGAGTAGCAGGAATGGTAAACAGCATTGTCATCAGTCAGCAGGCTTCGCAAAATTTTGAGCAAGGAATGCAGGAACAGCAGGGACGCAACGAAAGCATGCACAGATAAATGAAGTGTGATGATTGAGATAACTTTTAAAAAAGTATAAGACTATGATGAAATGTAATGTAACTATTTGCGGTGTGGTGAGCAAAGTTGCCACATGTCGCACGAATAAAGAAGGAAAGCCGTTCGTAACATTTAGTGTTGCAGTGGTCATCCCTGCCAAGAACGGAATCAATAAAACAATTGAAGTTAGCGTGTTGAAGGATGGAACACTGACGGGAGCAGGCAATATTGTGACGGGACAGCGCATAGAAGCAGTCGGTGTGCTTATCCCCAGGAAACATGGTGAGAACATGTATTACAACATGAATGCGACAGCTATCCATACCGATACAACTGTAAAGGCAGACAGCATTGTAGGACAGTTGGAGTTCCGTGGAAAGATAGGTAAAACCATCGACGAGAAAAAGAGCAAGAAGGGTGAGCCGTACCAAATGTTTTCAGCTTATTCAGCGACTAAAGCAGAAAACGGTTTTGAATATATCTGGGTACGGCTTGTCCGTTTCAACAAGGAGCGTGAGGCGTGGTTAGTACCAGGATGCCGAATAACGGCTAAGGGCGAACTGGAGTTGTCACTCTATAACGACCGCCTAACATTCTCATGTAAAGTGGACGAATTGGCGGAATACGTACCACAGCCGTATAACCCTAATGCTTGACGCTTATGGCAAGATACAACAAACCAACCAGTGATGGTCCGAGCTGTGAGGACAAAGCTTTAGACCTATTTGCTGAGATGATGATAGAAAAAATCCAAAGCATTGACAAAGACTGGAAAAAGCCTTGGTTTACAGATGGTGCACTGCAATGGCCGAAGAACCTTAATGGTAGAGATTATAACGGTATGAACGCTCTCATGTTGCTCCTTCAGTGCGAGAAACAAGGTTGGAAGATACCCCGTTTCTGTACATTCGACTGTGTGCAGCGGTTGAACAATACGGAGAAAAAGGATGCCAACGGAGAGGCATTGCCACGTGTATCTGTGTTGAAGGGTGAGAAATCGTTTCCTGTTTTCATAACCACCTTTACCTGTGTTGATAAGGACACCAGGGAACGCATCAAATATGATGACTACCGTCAACTGTCGGAAGAAATGCGGAAGCAGTACAATGTATATCCGAAACTGCAAGTCTATAGAGTATTCAATGTACAGCAAACCAACTTGCAGGAAGCTCGTCCCGAGATGTGGGCAAAGTTGGAAACAGAGTATGTAAAACCGGCGCAGGAACAAGGCGAACAATTCTCATTCGCTCCTATCGATGCAATGATTAAGGACAACCGCTGGATCTGTCCCATCAAGCCACAATATGGAAACAATGCATATTTCTCAATTAGCAAGAATATGATTGTAGTGCCAGAGAAGCAACAGTTTGTGGATGGAGAATCGTTCTATGGAACCTTGTTTCATGAGATGGCACACTCGACTGGACATGAGACAGTACTCGACCGTTTCAAACCTACAACATTCGGTTCATCTGAGTATGCACGTGAGGAATTGGTGGCAGAATTAGGCAGTGCGCTTGTCGCCCAAAGATATGGAATGGCAAAACATATCAAAGAAGATAGTGCAGCTTATTTGAAGTCGTGGCTGGAAAGTTTGAAAGAGTCACCACAGTTTATCAAGACCACGTTGCTTGATGTGAAGAAAGCGACATCAATCATCAATCAACATATTGATAAGATGTCGCTCGAATTGGAAGAAGCACAAACGGAGGATGTTGCAAAAGAAGCAGACCAGAAAGTTGCAGATAATAAGACTGTTACACCCTATTACGCTTCTGTTGCCTATCTGCAGAGTACCGATGACACAAGTGTATTGGATAGTTTGAAAGATATAGGTGACTATGACCGTCTGCTGCAAGAGGCAAAGGAATATGACCAAGGCGATGCCATTGATTTGGAACACACGTATAAGAGTGCCGTGCAGAACCGTGATGACGATGTACTGGTGGAGGATGCAGACTATGCCGTGGTGTATAATGGTAGTGTTGGCGGCACCTATGAGGTAATGCGCAAGGTGACAGAGGAAGATGTTCGTGACAGTATTACTCGATACGGATTGCCTTCTGAGGCATCAAAGGATGTAGAAGAGGTGGCAAAGTCGATGATTGCAGAAGACTTTTCTGATTTGTCAAAGCGCAAAGCTCCAGTCTTTGAAATGCCAAATGGCGATGTGCTGCATCTGCAATACGACCGTGAGCACGACAGTTTTGAGGTCGAAACTGTAACCAATGCAGGGTTGGCAGTGCAGCATATTCTCAGCTACGACCACAACTTGTCACTTGCAGACAATATCGAGGACGTGTATAACACGCTTTGTGAGTTGCCTGACTATCAGTTACAAGAGGAAAACGCGGAAGAAGAGAATGTGGCAAAGGCTACGTTCCGCAGATAAGAGAAGTCAGCCATAGGGAGAAGTTATTGTCCTCTCCTTACGGCTGGCTTTTGTTTGGTCTAAGCGTTGAAGGCATTACTGAGAGCAGTGTGCAGTTGAAACACCATATCTTCTGCAGCTTTCATATCCTCCACAATGTCCTCAATGTGGTATGGCGCACCATTCTGTCCGTGTCCGTTCGGACCAATCCATAGATATGCTTCATAGTCGGGGTCGTAGTCCTGGTAATATTCAAAGATGTTTTCCAAAAGCACATCGTGGTCATTGTCAAAAGTGTTGGCAGAGAAAGAGAAATCCTGTCCTTGGGGCGTGAACTTTGCAAAATTGAAAGTGATGCGTAATTCATTCTGCTCCTCGATAGTGACAGCCCAACCTTCTTTTTCGGCTACACTGATAACCATGTCTTGTATCTTTTCCATATTGTGATAGTTTTTGTGCCGTAGACTGGTTTGAGCAGCCTACGGCAGATATAACAAATTAGCTCTTTTGGGGCTTTGAGTAAAGGCGATGAAGAAAGCTACGCAATTCATCGTCTTGTATGTTCTTCAGTTTGGTTGGTGTATAACCTTTTACCTGACATACATGGAACTTGTCATTAATCCCATACTTGGTGCCATCAATCTCTATTTTCTCCAATTCGTTTGCTGATACATAGCCGTATTCCGTTTCGCACAATCCACATACAATAGTGAATAACATAAAGTCATTTCCTTCAGTCTGTCCTTCAAGAACAAACCATCTGATGCGTCCTATGGTAAATACAGCCACACAAATAGCGTCTTTGCCTTTTTCCTCTTGAGAGTAAAGAGGAAAGTTTTTTATTGCCTCCATAAACTGAGGCGTAATCAGTTTGTTCGTCATATCAATACTATTTTGCATGTTCATAAATATTCGGTTCGCTTGTCACGTTGTAGATATAATCACCACAACGTACCAACAATGCGTCCTTGCCATAATAAAGGCTTTTCATGCATTTCACACTGCCTGTCTTGTGGAAATTAGGGAAACGGCAGATGTCAAACCGCTTGCCTTGTTCTTTTGTCAGTCTTTTTACTTTCATATCCGTTTGAATTGAATTTTATTTTCTTCCCTTTGATTGAAGCCTTATCAGCTTCGCTTGTCGGGAACTTGATTTTTCGTGCATTTCTAAACTGCATGACAAGAGTGATAAGGCAAGCAAATGACAAGGAATAGAACGGAATACCCAATATCTTTGATTTGGGAAGGCTGCCGTTCCATTCCGAAGTGCTTAGCCCAAAGGCGATGCTTGACGTTCACTCAATGCAGTAACTTTGCATAGAAAAATGA
>ULME01025854.1_pt1 | contig 10659 bp, 7 predicted proteins | sample 1951591 | NCBI WGS metagenome assembly ULME01 (sample SAMEA4835544, study PRJEB28245) | human gut metagenome | biome: gut microbiome; material: fecal sample | place: Denmark | collected 2008
TACCCGAAATCTGATTTATTCAACAAAGCCGTTCTCAATTACAGTTTCTGACTCAGGGCTATTTTAAGAATAGAGGATGAAAGGTCTTTGGGGATTATCTGAATAAGCTCCCCTGGAATGCAGGGGAGCGGCAAGATTAAACCAGTTCGTTCGGGCAGGTTTCGCCTTTTTCCAGATTGCTTAAGTTTTGCAGCGTAGTCTGAGAAATACTGGTCAGAGCTTCTGCTGTCAGGAATGCCTGATGCCCGGTAAACAGCACGTTGTGGCAGGCAGACAGGCGACGGAATACGTCATCCTGAATTACGTCGTTGGATTTATCTTCAAAGAACAGATCGCGTTCGTTCTCATATACGTCCATACCCAACGAACCAATTTTCTGATTTTTCAGCGCTTCAATTGCCGCCTGAGAATCAATCAATGCACCGCGACTGGTATTGACGATCATCACGCCATTTTTCATCTGATCGAAGGCGGCTTCGTTCAACAGATGGTAGTTTTCCGGTGTCAGCGGGCAGTGCAGAGAGATAACGTCTGATTCAGAGAACAGGGTTGGCAGATCGACATACTCCACACCGAGTTCCAGCGCCGCCGCACTTGGATACGGATCGAACGCCAGCAGACGCATACCAAAACCTTTCAGAATGCGCAGCATCGCCACACCAATTTTACCGGTACCGATAACGCCTGCCGTTTTGCCATACATAGTAAAGCCGGTCAGACCTTCCAGAGAGAAGTTAGCGTCACGGGTACGCTGATACGCGCGGTGAATACGGCGGTTCAGCGTCATCATCATACCGATGGCGTGTTCAGCAACGGCTTCTGGATCATAGGCTGGAACACGGACTACTTTCAGCCCCAGTTCTTTTGCCGCGTCAAGGTCGACGTTATTGAAACCGGCACAGCGCAGGGCGATATATTTAACGCCGTGCTTTTTCAGCTCTTCCAGCACCGGGCGGCTGCCGTCATCGTTTACGAAAATACATACCGCTTCGCAGCCATTGGCAGTTTTAGCGGTTTTTTCCGTCAGCAGAAAGTCAAAAAATTCCAGCTCAAAGCCAAAGGACTCGTTCACCTGTTGCAGGTACTTCTTGTCGTACTGTTTTGTGCTATAAACGGCGAGTTTCATAAGACTTTCTCCAGTGATGTTGAATCACATTTAAGCTACTAAAAATATTTTACAAAATTTCAAATTTAATTGAAAGCTATGGCGATATTGAAAAATTCATCAACAACTATGCTTAGTGTAGGCGCAACCTTCAACTGAACGGTTAAACATGCCACAATACCCGTATTGAATGCTTAATTTTTCGCTAAATCAGGATATTAACTACCCATGCTGGGTAAATATAAAGCCGTTCTCGCGCTGTTATTACTGATTATTCTTGTGCCGTTGACGCTGTTGATGACGCTCGGGCTGTGGGTTCCCACGCTGGCGGGCATCTGGCTACCGCTCGGGACACGTATTGCATTAGATGAAAGCCCACGCATTACGCGTAAAGGTTTAATCATTCCCGATCTCCGTTATCTGGTGGGAGATTGTCAGCTTGCGCATATCACCAACGCCAGCCTTTCACATCCCAGCCGCTGGTTATTGAACGTCGGCACGGTAGAACTTGATTCTGCTTGTCTGGCGAAATTGCCGCAGACGGAGCAATCGCCAGCTGCTCCAAAAACCCTCGCGCAGTGGCAGTCCATGCTGCCTAACACCTGGATCAATATCGATAAACTGATTTTTTCTCCCTGGCAGGAATGGCAGGGAAAACTCTCTCTCGCATTAACCTCTGATATCCAGCAACTGCGTTATCAGGGCGAAAAAGTTAAATTTCAAGGCCAGCTGAAAGGGCAACAACTTACAGTCAGCGAACTGGATGTCGTCGCGTTTGAAAATCAGCCGCCGGTTAAACTGGTGGGGGAATTTACTATGCCGCTCGTGCCGGATGGACTTCCTGTAAGTGGGCATGCTACTGCGACGTTAAACTTGCCGCAGGAACCGTCACTGGTGGATGCAGAGCTGGACTGGCAGGAAAATAGCGGGCAATTGATTGTGCTGGCACGGGATAACGGCGATCCGTTGCTCGATTTGCCGTGGCAAATTACTCGTCAACAATTGACCGTAAGCGATGGTCGCTGGAGTTGGCCGTATGCAGGTTTTCCTTTGAGTGGCCGACTGGGTGTCAAAGTCGACAACTGGCAGGCAGGGCTTGAGAACGCTCTGATCAGCGGACGACTGAGTGTGCTGACCCAGGGGCAAGCGGGTAAAGGCAACGCGGTGCTAAATTTTGGCCCAGGAAAATTAAGCATGGATAACAGCCAGCTGCCTCTGCAGCTGACCGGTGAAGCGAAACAGGCGGACCTCATTTTATATGCCCGCTTACCCGCGCAGCTAAGTGGAAGTCTGACTGACCCAACGCTGACCTTTGAGCCAGGCGCGTTACTTCGTTCAAAGGGAAGAGTCATCGATTCGCTGGACATCGATGAAATCCGCTGGCCTTTAGCGGGTGTAAAAGTCACCCAACGTGGTGTTGACGGACGTTTGCAGGCCATCTTGCAGGCGCATGAAAATGAACTGGGCGATTTCGTGCTGCATATGGATGGGCTGGCGAATGATTTTCTCCCTGACGCTGGCCGCTGGCAGTGGCGCTACTGGGGAAAAGGGAGTTTTACACCGATGAATGCCACCTGGGATGTCGCAGGAAAAGGTGAGTGGCATGACAGCACGATTACGCTGACCGATCTCTCCACCGGTTTCGACCAGTTACAATACGGTACGATGACGGTAGAAAAGCCGCGATTAATTCTCGACAAGCCCATCGTCTGGGTACGTGACGCACAGCATCCCTCCTTTAGCGGCGCGCTGTCACTGGACGCCGGGCAAACGCTGTTCACTGGCGGCAGTGTGTTACCGCCATCAACCTTAAAATTTAGCGTCGATGGGCGCGATCCTACCTATTTCCTCTTTAAAGGCGATTTACATGCTGGTGAGATTGGCCCGGTTCGGGTAAATGGTCGCTGGGACGGTATTCGTCTGCGCGGTAACGCCTGGTGGCCTAAACAATCACTGACCGTATTCCAGCCGCTGGTGCCACCCGACTGGAAGATGAACTTACGCGATGGTGAACTGTATGCTCAGGTTGCATTTTCTGCTGCGCCTGAACAAGGATTCCGCGCGGGAGGGCACGGCGTGTTGAAAGGCGGTAGTGCCTGGATGCCAGATAATCAGGTTAACGGTGTCGATTTTGTCCTGCCTTTCCGTTTTGCCGATGGAGCCTGGCATCTGGGGACTCGCGGCCCCGTTACGTTGCGAATTGCCGAAGTGATTAATCTGGTGACAGCGAAAAATATTACGGCTGATTTGCAAGGGCGTTATCCGTGGACTGAAGAAGAACCCTTGCTGTTGACTGATGTTAGCGTCGATGTGTTAGGCGGTAACGTGCTGATGAAACAATTACGTATGCCGCAACATGACCCGGCGCTGTTGCGGCTGAATAATCTCTCATCCAGCGAACTGGTTAGCGCCGTCAATCCGAAACAATTCGCCATGTCCGGGGCATTTAGTGGTGCATTGCCGTTATGGCTAAACAACGAAAAATGGATAGTGAAAGATGGTTGGCTGGCAAATAGCGGGCCAATGACCTTGCGGCTGGATAAAGACACCGCAGATGCGGTGGTGAAAGACAATATGACTGCGGGTTCAGCAATTAACTGGTTGCGCTATATGGAAATTAGCCGGTCATCGACAAAAATTAACTTAGATAATCTCGGTTTATTAACCATGCAGGCCAACATTACAGGTACCAGTCGCGTTGATGGTAAAAGCGGTACGGTAAACCTTAATTACCATCATGAAGAGAATATTTTTATGCTGTGGCGCAGTTTACGCTTTGGCGATAATCTCCAGGCATGGTTGGAGCAGAACGTACGTCTGCCGGGAAATGACTGTCCGCAAGGAAAAGAGTGTGAGGAAAAACAATGAAAATTTTACTGGCTGCGTTGACGTCATCTTTTATGCTGGTTGGCTGTACGCCTCGCATTGAAGTCGCTGCACCTAAGGAACCGATCACTATCAATATGAACGTTAAAATTGAGCATGAGATCATCATCAAGGCAGACAAAGATGTCGAAGAGCTGCTTGAAACTCGTAGCGATCTTTTCTGAGGTGATGATGAAGAAAACATTACTTCTTTGTGCGTTTCTTGTTGGGCTGGTAAGCAGCAATGTAATGGCATTGACTCTGGATGAAGCCAGAACTCAGGGGCGGGTAGGTGAAACATTTTACGGTTATCTGGTTGCGCTGAAAACGGATGCTGAAACAGAGAAATTAGTAGCCGACATTAATGCCGAACGTAAAGCGAGTTACCAACAACTGGCAAAGCAAAATAATGTGTCGGTAGATGATATCGCGAAACTCGCCGGGCAAAAGCTCGTAGCTCGGGCCAAACCGGGGGAATATGTACAAGGGATAAACGGTAAATGGGGGCGAAAATTTTAATAGCAAAACCGCAATATCGGGATAACGCTACAGGAGAAGGCGATTGATCTATTTTCCTGAAACAAGGTGAATATTCAAAAACTCCTGTCAAATTGCCTTTTGCCCTGAAAAATGCATAGTCAAATATCTGTTTTAACTAATTGGCGTTGCAGTACATGCAACGCCAATTAGTTAGCGGAATTTACGTCGATACTCGCCTGGCGTCATCCCAAAGCGTTGCTTAAATACCGTTGAAAAATGACTCTGGTCAGAAAATCCCCAATGAAAGCCGATGCCTGCCAGTTTTTCATCATCTGCGGCATGGCGAATCGCATCTGCACAAAAATCGAGACGACGGTTACGAATATATTGCGCGACTACCAAACCTTTATCGGCAAACATTCGGTACAAACTACGTACTGACATACCTGTCTCTCCGGCTATCCACTCCGGGCGTAATATCTCTTCGCGAATATTATCGTCTATCAACGTAACCACTTTTTGAAACTGACGTTCACGACGAGGTTGAACAGATTCCCGCTGATGAAGTACCGGGCGCAGCAGACACACCATCGCCTGTAGCGCAGCTTCACTTTCTGTTTCAGAAAGTGCCGGATTATTCATGCTCTCCTGTAACAGGCGATGACTGAGTTGCACCATGGGTAAGTCAGCGTCCAGTCTTTCTGCGCAGACAGGTTTTTGATGGGGAAAATATTGTTCCAGCAGAGTGCGTGGCAAAAGTAATGAAATCTGTTTAGAAGACTCCTGCCAGTAAAGCGAACAGGGGCGTGAGGTAATATCGCCAGCGCCAATCTGCACCTGACGCTCATCCTGCTCCATTATTGCCTGACCACTAAGCTGAAAAACGGTGTAAAACCAGGCATCGTCGCTGCCTTTTACTTCCTGCCAGGTGCGGGATAAATTCACCCCGCTGGTTGTCACGGTACTCAGCTTTAGTCCTTTGGCAAAATGCGTGTCCAGTACACCCGTGTAACGCTCAGTCAGCAGGCGTCCGGTAAAATTTCCGCATACCTGATTGATTTGGGAAAGCCATTGCTGAAACTCATTATCCACTGCGGGGTTCATGGCACGTTTTCGCTCTGTGAAATGTATTTTTATTGTTGCATTTGTGTTGCAATAAACGAAGCTAATGAGCCTGACTATAGGAAATAAGTCTTGTCAGGCATAGAGACATAAGCGGTTATTGTCACGATTTGCGGAGCTTGTCACAGCTGACAAAGCGAATGTCACAGCGAAAAAAGTGACTTTTCTTGTCGCTGCGTACACTGAAATCACACTGGGTAAATAATAAGGAAAAGTGATGACAGAGCCGCATGTAGCAGTATTAAGCCAGGTCCAACAGTTTCTCGATCGTCAACACGGTCTTTATATTGATGGTCGTCCTGGCCCCGCACAAAGTGAAAAACGGTTGGCGATCTTTGATCCGGCCACCGGGCAAGAAATTGCGTCTACTGCTGATGCCAACGAAGCGGATGTAGATAACGCAGTCATGTCTGCCTGGCGGGCCTTTGTCTCGCGTCGCTGGGCCGGGCGATTACCCGCAGAGCGTGAACGTATTCTGCTACGTTTTGCTGATCTGGTGGAGCAGCACAGTGAGGAGCTGGCGCAACTGGAAACCCTGGAGCAAGGCAAGTCAATTGCCATTTCCCGTGCTTTTGAAGTGGGCTGTACGCTGAACTGGATGCGTTATACCGCCGGGTTAACGACCAAAATCGCGGGTAAAACGCTGGACTTGTCGATTCCCTTACCCCAGGGGGCGCGTTATCAGGCCTGGACGCGTAAAGAGCCGGTTGGCGTAGTGGCGGGAATTGTGCCATGGAACTTTCCGTTGATGATTGGTATGTGGAAGGTGATGCCAGCACTGGCAGCAGGCTGTTCAATCGTGATTAAGCCTTCGGAAACCACGCCACTGACGATGTTGCGCGTGGCGGAACTGGCCAGCGAGGCTGGTATCCCTGATGGCGTTTTTAATGTCGTCACCGGGTCAGGTGCTGTATGCGGCGCGGCCCTGACGTCACATCCTCATGTTGCGAAAATCAGTTTTACCGGTTCAACCGCGACGGGAAAAGGTATTGCCAGAACTGCTGCTGATCACTTAACGCGTGTAACGCTGGAACTGGGCGGTAAAAACCCGGCAATTGTATTAAAAGATGCTGATCCGCAATGGGTTATTGAAGGCTTGATGACCGGAAGCTTCCTGAATCAAGGGCAAGTATGCGCCGCCAGTTCGCGAATTTATATTGAAGCGCCGTTGTTTGACACGCTGGTTAGTGGATTTGAGCAGGCGGTAAAATCGTTGCAAGTGGGACCGGGGATGTCACCTGTTGCACAGATTAACCCTTTGGTTTCTCGTGCGCACTGCGACAAAGTGTGTTCATTCCTCGACGATGCGCAGGCACAGCAAGCAGAGCTGATTCGCGGGTCGAATGGACCAGCCGGAGAGGGGTATTATGTTGCGCCAACGCTGGTGGTAAATCCCGATGCTAAATTGCGCTTAACTCGTGAAGAGGTGTTTGGTCCGGTGGTAAACCTGGTGCGAGTAGCGGATGGAGAAGAGGCGTTACAACTGGCAAACGACACGGAATATGGCTTAACTGCCAGTGTCTGGACGCAAAATCTCTCCCAGGCTCTGGAATATAGCGATCGCTTACAGGCAGGGACGGTGTGGGTAAACAGCCATACCTTAATTGACGCTAACTTACCGTTTGGTGGGATGAAGCAGTCAGGAACGGGCCGTGATTTTGGCCCCGACTGGCTGGACGGTTGGTGTGAAACTAAGTCGGTGTGTGTACGGTATTAATCTGGTTCGCTCATAAGTAAAAAACGGCACCTGGTGCCGTTTTTTTGTCTGAAACAATCACTTATCTTTCTTCAGCGCCCCTAGCGTTGGCGTTTCGTCAAAGAAGTTCCATGGTTTCAGCAGAGTATGTACCCATTCGGTCGGCATAATCGGCCACTCTTCGGCGCGGGCCACATGTGTGGTGCCGGTGGTCATCCAGACAACGGCGTCGGTGTTGTCCAGCGACTCGTTATCCTTACTGTATTGTCCAAGACCGGTGTCATGAGTAGAACGGTTCGGATATTTGCCTTCCGGGAAACGCTCGCCAGGATGATAACGCGTTACCCAGAGCTGCTTGTCCATAAAGCTTAAACGATGATAGATCCACTCGTCCGGCGCGAACTGGGCACCTTTTGCTACCGGGTGAGTACCACCTGCATAAGGAATAATTTGATAGGAAACCGGATTGCCCATGCGGTTCTCTTTGTTCGGGTTACTCAACAGACGAATCGTGCCCGGATCAAATTTCTGTGCGGCATCCTGTTCATTGCCGATGTTGTACTGATTAACTTGCATGGTACTGGTGCGTGGGCCACCGGCAGTATTCGGGTTTACCACTGGGTCCATCGCCACCAGGCTGTTATTCTCGCCATCTACATCCAGATCGAGGCGGAAATTATAAATATGTTGGTGTGTAGTACCCACGATATTGTGATCGATAAGCGTGCCGTAGCGCGTGTCATCTTTCGCTGTCTCATCGTGCATGGTTTTCGCTTTAACACCTTTCACCGCTTCGATGCCCGTAGCACCGGCATCGATGCCAATAGTGCCGTTTTCATGGAAGATCCAGTCAAAAATGTAGTCATAGTTACCCACTGTACTGATCCAGCGCACCACTAACTCCCGGCGTTCGGTACTGACGTTGGGCTGGCCCATTTCCTGATGCTTATACTCCGGCCCGGCATAACGTTCAAATACCGCGATAGCGCGAGGGATCTCCATCGGCACGCCAGTGTAGTCGGCGATGGTTTCATTAAGGAGCACTGCGTTAGACGGGGCATCTTTACCACGAGCAATTGGTGAGGTTAGCGTGCCCATACCGTAGTCACCAGAGTCCAGATACGCTTTAAAGTACCAGCCAATATCAGGATCACCGTAAGGCACAATCATGCCGCCGAGAGAACCTTCGTACATGACTTTGCGTTTGGTGCCATTGTCGTTATAAGTCACGGTGGAGATCATCGGCCCGACGCGAGAGTTCATGCTGAGGTGAAAATCCCAGTTCCGCCAGTGAATCATATCGCCAGTAATGGTGTAATTTTTACCTTCAGGCTCAATGATTTGCATAGGCTTAACTGCCGGAGCAACGCGGTCACGGCCATCAAATGGGCGTGCGGTCATTGGCACCGGAACTACCGGACCTTCTTCAATCTTAACGATTTTTTTCTGTTCTAAATCAACGACCGCCACCAGGTTTTCGATGGGATGTGCCCAGTAGTTGCCATCACCGACATCAAGATAGCTGATGACTTTGAGCAACCGGGCATCTTGTTTCAGGCCATCTTTACCATCGAAATAACCTACGGTCAGCGGCGTGGTAATCACTTTTTTCGCATCAGTAATACCGCGTTTCTTCACGGCAGCGGCAAATTCTTCACTGTTGTTAATAATGTTCTGCACACTGGCGAAATCATCCAGCAACACCATACCGTGGGCGTCTTTAATGGGTTGCCAGGAGAGCAGTTTGTTGTTTTGCAGATCCACCACCGCTTCGATGATATGTTTGCCGTCGAGCATAATGACGTCGGCTTTGCGCGGCTGGTCAACCGGTTTGTTTTCCAGCGCAAACGCCCAGACAGCTTCTTTATCTGGCGGTAGCAGGGAGATCTCAGTAAAACGGGTATTGGGTTTGAAGTCCGCGGAAGCTTTAACAATTTCAACGGCCTGTTTAATTTCGTCCGCAGTTAGCGCATTAAGTGGGTGAGGGCGCTTTTCTACCTGAAAGGTTTGATCCAGCCCGGACTGGAAAACATCGTTAATAAAGGTGTCAGAAACCCAGGCTTTATTGTCTTTCATCACTACCGGTACTTGCAGTGCCAGAGGCTGACCATTAACAATTGCTGTTTGCGCACCAGGCTTCACTTTCACGTACGCGCCATCTTTAATCAGGGTAAAGAGCTGGGCGTAGTCGTCCCACTGCACATCGGCACCAAATTCTTTAAGCGTTTTATCCATTGGCACCATATGCGCTTCACCACCGTGGGCAAATACCGGCGCTTGCCAGGCGAAACTTAAGGCGACTGCCAACGCCAGGGTTGTTTTACGGGCAGAATACAGAGAGGGGCTTCCCATTATTAACCTCGTCAGATGTTGTGTTCTTGTTAGCAACCGCGCTCTGTGGGCGGTTTAGTCAGGTTCACATTATCAGTACTGATGCAAAGGGGATTGCCTGCACCTGCCAGGTTGTTTGGCAGGTGTGCCAGCTTTTCATACAGTGGATGCCCTGAAAATAGATGTACACATCATGCATAATGTGACAACGTCACAAAACTTAGTGAAATAAAAGGGCAACTATTCGCCGTTGCCCTTCATTCACCGATTAATCGACAAAATCACCGTGCTGCCTGGCCACCAGCGTCAGAATTGAATACAGCGCCACCGGGGTTTGATGCTGATTGAATACCTCTACAGCCCATTCCACCACACCTGTTGGTTTTTCTTCTGCGCTACGCTGTTTTTTCAGCGTCTTGCGCTTACAGGTGAGACGCACCTGGATGGTATCGCCTGGCTTTACGGGTTCGATAAAACGCAAGCTTTCCAGCCCGTAGTTAGCAATGACCGGACCGACACCGGCATCGACAAACAGACCCGCAGCCGCAGAAAGCACAAAATACCCATGCACCACCCGCTCACCGAAAATAGATTCGGCAGCAGCAATCTTATCCATATGTGCATAGAAATGATCGCCGCTGAGGCAAGCAAAGTTAACAATATCGGCCTCTGTCATTGTGCGGCGGGGAGTCAACAGGCTGTCGCCTGGTTGTAGCTCCTCAAAATATTTGCGGAACGGATGAATACGATCTTCTTCGACTTTCGCACCGCGCACCCACTGTTTACTGATAGCGGCAAGCATCGTCGGACTACCCTGAACAGCGGTTCGCTGCATGTAATGTTTCACCGCTCGTAAACCGCCTAATTCTTCACCGCCTCCTGCGCGACCAGGCCCACCATGTACCAGTTGTGGCAGTGGGGAGCCATGCCCGGTGGATTCTTTTGCCGACTCTTCATTGAGGATCTGAATTCGCCCATGCGTACGTGCCGCGTCGGCAATAAACTGACGCGCAATTTGCGGATCAGCCGTCACCAGCGTTCCCGCAAGGCTACCGCCGCC
>ULME01035511.1_pt1 | contig 10655 bp, 6 predicted proteins | sample 1951591 | NCBI WGS metagenome assembly ULME01 (sample SAMEA4835544, study PRJEB28245) | human gut metagenome | biome: gut microbiome; material: fecal sample | place: Denmark | collected 2008
GTTGCAGATGGTGATGAAAATAAATGGCTGTCGGGAATTGGCGCAGGTCCGATTGAGGGATATACCAAAAAGACAGGAAGTAATGAATACGAGTGGAGCAATATATTTAACGATGGATATGTGCAGCAATACTTTGGACCGGATTCACTCATGGAATATGATACGGTAAATGATATCACGGATTCACAGGATACATCGGGAGAGGAAATCGCGCAGGAGGAAAATGAATCGGGTATCACAATAGAAGAAGCGGGGAATATGATAGACAGTTTTTTGAAAGAGACAGGTTTTTCATCCATCCCGCAGACTGAGAGCTCGCAGCTGAAATGGAGTGGATATAACGAAAGAGCCGATCATGTGTATCAGGAAGATGATATACATGAGTGTGTAAGTGGTTATAGATTTTACTACAATATCGGAGTTGGCAAAATATTATTTGATGATGCTTTAAATCCGATGGATTACAGCGGATACAATATGAAATATGGTGATAGTATAGAGGATACTTTTGATAATGAATTCTACAATTTTTATGTTGATAAATATGGTATATGTACTTTTTATATAGACTGCCCGGTAAGTATAGTAAGAAAACAGGAAAATGTAGAAATGCTTCCTTTAGAAAATATATTTGATATTGCCCGGGATGAGCTTAAAAACAATGCTGATGAATATGTACTGGATACAAATGTAAAATATTACACTCTAAAACTTGCATACATAAGGGTAAACAACCGGACTGATATGCAAAAATACAGTTATATTCCGGCATGGAGTCTGGAATTGCTGCAGAAAGACACTACAAATGCATGCCCTGTATTTATCAACGCGATTGACGGAAGTGTGATACATCCGGACGATCTGAGTTAAGATACAGAATGTTTACATCGGACCGTACTTTCACAGGAATAATTATGTTGTAGAAAAAATGTGACATATCAGGGAGGATTGGCATATGAGAAAACATACAAGAATATTTGCAGCAATTATGACACTCATCGAGGCACTTGTCCTCACATTATTCACAGGCTGTGCCGGCAAAAAAGTAGATTATGGGAATGAGAGCGAAAGTAAAGAAACAAAAAATATGTCTGCCTTAGCTGATATAAAGGCAGACTCCGGCTGGAATGAAAACTTTACCATACAGACCGGTAATGGCGAGAAAACAGTATATGTATATGCAAATATTGTAGTTCCGGACTTCGATAACATGTCGGTTGTTGAGGTGGAAAATGTAAAGATAGATGCTGATTACAAAAAGCGTTTTCTGGATTTATATTTTGGTGGGAACGAGTACTATTATAACGATCCGGATCATTATACTGTTGACGAATTGAATGAGGTCATAGAGTACTGGCAGAAAGAACAGGATGATACTTACAGGGAGTGGTTGGAACAGCGGCTGGCTGAATACAGGGATAAGCTTGAAACGGCAAAGACTACTTATACCGTGGCAAAGGATCTCGAAAACTGTGAAGTATTTGCAGGCTACAAGGGTGATGTGTTCTGTGAGGTGGAGTTTGAGGCTCACAAGGTACATGCTTACGCCTTGCATCAGTCCGGGACAGATTACGGTCCACCATCTTTAAGGAATGAGGACTATGATACCATAACGCAGACTTTTCAGGATGATGATCTAAAGGATAAGGCAGACGAGACCTCAAATGAGGGCAGTAAATCTGCCGCATCAGCCAAAAAAGAAGCCGGGAATTTCCTTAGTAAATTGGGAATGCAGGATCTGGTGGAACGAGGTGAATGTGAGTGCAGCTGGATAGGTTTTAATATTGACAGCGAAAAGGAAAATGACTATCAGACAGCAGCGTGGGGATATATTTATTCATACGCGACCGGCATAGACGGCATCACATTTAAGGATGGATTTGATATGGATACCTATTTGTCGGGGTATGAAGCAATTGATAGTGATATAGATGATGTTACACTGCCTGACAGTACACTTCTTACAGTCACTGATGATGGAATAATTGATGTGCAGATGGAATATCCGGTAAATGTAACACAGATCTATAAGGATGTGGAGCTTATTTCTCTGAAAAATATAGAGCAGATCATCAAGGCGGAGATTACGGAAAATCCTGATAAATATGATACCGCGGCGACATTCAATAAGCTGCAGCTTAGTTATTTGAAGATAAGAAGTGACAGTGAACAGGGAAAATACAGCTATGTTCCGGCGTGGGTACTGTCACGTATGGTAGACTCCAATGAGCAAAATGCTATCTTTGTAAACGCTATAGATGGAACGATCATAAATTTGGAAAATTCACTGTAAAGGAGAGGCTATGAAGAGGAAAAACGTTATTATATCGGCGTTGGTTCTTGCAATAGCATTAACCGGCTGTTCAGGAAAAAAAGTAGATTATAATATGGAAACTGAAAATATAAACACAAAAGCAGGAAGTGATATAAGTGCATTTGACGACAGTACGAAATGGAATGACAGCTTTTCTGTTGAGATATCGGATAAAAGTGTGGATGTGGATATTTCAGCAGACATTACCCTGCCGGACTGCAAAAGCATGTCGGTTGTTGAGGTGAAGAATATAAAGGTGGGTGCCGATTTCAAAAAGAGTGTGATAGAGGCTTATTTTGGCTATAGTACCGTATATTATCACGACATACCTCATTATACGAAAGAAGAGATATATCACAGCATGGAGGTTGTAAAAAATGAGATTGCCGGGTATCAGCAGGAAATTGATGCGGGACTTATCACAGAAGAGGGCGTCAGCAGGGTGATGAAAAGTGAAAATGATCTGCTGGAACAGTATGAAAAGGCAGAACCGTCTGCACTGGATACGCGTGAAAAAGCTACAGATTATACGGATTGTAATGAGTATCTGGGATATATTGGTAATGTTTTCTGTGAGCTTAGATTTGGAATTGCTGAGGACGGCTCTCTTGAATATATTTCAGCACAGCCTCTTAAGGCAGGAAGTGAGGGGACATTATACGATGATAGTGAGTATGGCTATTACGGACCACCATCCTTTGCAGAGGAGAAAGGTGTAGAGGGATTTAACGGAGGCTCTACAGGTGGAGATACTACATCTTCATATGATAATGAGTGTGCATTATCAAAAGACGAAGCTATAAAAAAGGCAGAAGAATTTCAAAATAAATTAGGCATGGCTTCACAGGTATATATAGGAACATCAGACTACGAGTGGAGCGCAGGAGTGATAGAGGATGGTGATGATACTGTAAAAACTGATGATAAAGAGAGCGTCATAAAGGATACAGCCTGGGGATATATCATAGATTATGGCGAGGGTGTGGATGGCATAGCGTTTTGCAAGTCACTCGATTTCACCCGGAATATGGATATATGGGATACACTCGATAACTATGATGATTTTATGCCATATGGCAGCAGTTCCTTTATTGTGACGGATCAGGGAGTGACGGAATTTACTGTTTCTTACCCGGTTGATATTGTAAATGAGTCAAAAAACGTAGAACTCTTGTCAATGGACACTATTAAAGAGATCATCAAGGATGACATGACAAAAAACTCAGATCAGTATGATTTTACACAAAATCACACTTACAACAATCTAAAGCTCGGATATATCCGTTTGAAGGATGCATCTGACAAGGATAAATGTACTTATGTTCCGGCATGGTGTCTGTCAAAACAGGATAAGGGCTACGACAGATATCCGGTGTATGTGAATGCGATAGACGGCACGATCATAAGGAGTGATGATCTAATATAAGATACTGTTATTGGCTGCAATAAAGTTTATACATGGAGTTACATTTTTAGATAATAGATCAGGTTCATATTTATTTGGAAAAGATGTGGAAAATATATGATTAATAAAAAGAAAAAATATATAGGGCGTTTGACACTTGCCACTGCAATTACCTCTATTTTGTTTTCAGGATGTGGGGCGGCACAAAAGGAGCTTGCACAGACGGACAGAGCTTTCTACGAGAAAATATCATACCAGACAGTTACGGTACAGAGCGGTTCACTCACACCGCAGACTACCATCAGTCTGAGCGCGCAGGGCTATACCAGGTTTTCCTATGGTGCGACAAACACGGAGCTTACGCTTGAAAAGGTAAATGTGGCAGTGGGTGATCATGTGAAAAAGGGCGATATACTGGTGGCTTTTAAATCCGGGGAGATACAGAAAAAGATTGAGGACTACAGCGGGCAGATCAGTCAGAATAAGCTTCTGGCAGAGCACTACAGGGCTATTATGAAAATCGATGATACTCAGGATTATTCAAGCGATATAGCCCAGCTTGATAAGGATACAGAGGTTGCGCAGCTTTATCTTGATGAGGCTAAGGAAAAACTGTCGAGATATCAGATCACGGCATCAGAGGATGGTACGATCACAGCAATGGACAATTCACTTTTGGCGGGAGTTTTTGAACCGGGCAGCAATCTTATAACAGAAATCAGCGGAAACGGCAATTACGAGGCTGACAGACCGGAAGGTTATGACTTTAATGTAGGTGATATATACACGGCAACAGCATCTGATATAGAGTTTGAACTTAAGGTAAAAGAGGTGGACGATAAAAAGGTTGTTTTTGAACCGGTATCGGACATGTCGGCAGTATCGGATGCACAGATATTTTCCATGGAAGTGACGCGCCCTGCTATAGAAAATGCTGTGTATGTGCAAAAGGACGCAGTACATGAGAAGGATGGCAGGTATTTTGTATACACACTGGATGAGAATGGATACAGACAGGCGGTATGGATAAGTGTCGGAGATCAGGTAGGAGACTACCGGATCATCACAGAAGGACTTAAAAGCGGGGATGAGGTGGTTTTGCAGTGAAGATCAGAAACCTTTTATCAATAAAAAAGCTGGCAGTATTGGGGATATGTGTGTCGTTTTTGGCAGGCGGCTGTGGAAAAATGACAGAAAGCAGCATTCCGGAGCTTGAAGAACCTGTAGCGTTAAATGAAGCCTATAGACCTGTGGAATACGGTACGATCGGCTCCCTGCAGGTGCTGATGGCTACCGCAGTTCCTAGGGATTACTGCAATTACTACAGTGCCAATGTAAATATTTCACAGATATATGTGGAGCCGGGAGATACAGTAAATGTAGGGGATGTGCTTGCTGTCTGTGATGTGGATGAGGCAAAAAAACAGTTGCAGGAATGTAAGGATGCGCTGGTGCATGAGAATGAGACATATGAGATATCCGCTCAGATCTCGGATACGCAGATCAAATTATGGGAGAGTCAGGCTGCGGATACGGACGAATTTTCAACAGAACAGATTGAGAAAAAAGAGAGCACAGAAGATGATTACAATACGCAGATTGCCACAGAACAGGAAAATGAACGGTACGATAAGCAGCTTCACGAATACCGCGTGCAAAAGATCAATGAGCAGATGGCTTTATATCAGCAGATCGTTGATGATGGAACGCTTAAGGCAGTCCACAGCGGTCTTGTCACTTACACTAAGAAGCTGACAGATGGAAGGTCTGCTGCGGCATACGAGAATATAGTCATTGTCTCAGATACGGATGACCTTGTGCTGGATATAAAAGATACAGCCATAAATGAGTACAAATACAGTGATTATGACAAGAAATATGTGATAGTCGATGGCGAAAAATATGATGTCACCGAGTCTCAATATACATCAGAGGTTTTGGTACTTTCGAAGATAAACAACCGCTATCCGGATGTGTGCGTGGAAAGCAGGGAAAAGCCGTTTCTTACGGCAGGACAGATGTATCCGGTATATTTTGAAAAGACAAAAGCGGACCAGGCACTTGTCGTGGGAAAAGATTCCATCTATAAGGAAGGCGATACCAGATATGTCTATGTGAAAAATGATGAGGGCGGCCGCGAGAAACGCATCATAACAACAGGTGAGTCTGATGAAAACTATACACAGGTCACAGAGGGCTTAAAAGAGGGGGAGCTGGTCTACTATAATTCTACAGATCAGGTTCCGACAAAGTATAGCAAATATACGGTAACAAGGTCTGATTTTGATATAGCAAACTACGGTGTGCGCTACAGCAGATCTGACGCAGGGACGATAACCGAAACCTGTGATTATGAAGGGCAGATCGTATCGGTCAATGTGAAGCAGGACGATACGGTAGAAAAGGGGATGCTGCTTTACGTGGTGGATACCGGAGAGGGCAAAGCTGCCATAACAGAGGCGAAAAATGCGATCGACTCGGAGAATGAATCCTATGCGCAGAAGATTGCTGATTACGATAAACAGATAAAAGATTTATCTGAAGGTGGTAGTAGCGCAGAAGAAAATAACCGGCAGGATGAAAAGCCGGATACAGCATATGATGAGCAGCAGTTGAAATTGAACTTACAGCTGCTTGATCTGCAGAAAAAACTTGCCTGTGCAGACCACACCTATCAGCTTTCCCGGCTACAGTCAGCATATGACAGCATAAGCGCAGGAAATGACGGCAAAGGAAATATTTCAGTATATGCCAAAAATGACGGAAAAGTTTCAAAGGTGAGTGTCAAGGCAGGAGATAATGTGGAGGAAGGCTCAGATATCCTGCAGATAACCGGAAATTCCACGGACGTACTGCTGCTGGTTCAGGTAAAGGATAGCAATAGCTATAAAGTATATAAGGACAATATAGCAGATGTGGGAGAGCGCGTATCACTTGAGCTGGACGGTACAACGATCTACGGAAGCTGTATCGGTTTTGCCGGTTACGGTAGTGTTGCTCAAAAGGGATATATAAATCAGGATGATAAAGGTGTGCATATTACCGGAAACACAGATTCGGGATATGGAAATGCAGCATTTTATATAAAACTTGACAATGGAATACCGGATGATCTGACCAGGGCATCTGCTGTAAAGTTTTCTTATGTTTCTTTTAAAAAGGTGGTAGTGGTGCCGACTTCGATCATACACAAGCAGGTCAATCCGATGGACAAAGATGATATATCCTACTATGTGTGGAAAATTGATGGGGACAGCGTGGTAAAGCAGCCGGTAATATTGAGCGATTATACATCAGGCAGCAATACACTTGTGCTTTACGGTATTGATGAGGGCGATGAAATATGTTTGGCTTCGTAATTAATAAATTAAAAAACAGAAAATGGTTAAATTTGTGTCTGCTTATGGGAGTGGCTTTGTTTATAGCACTTTTTGTGTGCCACCCTATGTTTGAAAAGGGCGCGGGCAATCAGATACTCGACAGACTTTTTACGGATCATGCCACACAGCAGAATGAGTTTCCAGCACAGATGAGCCGCGAGGGAACATATGCGGTGGCAGATTATCCTGATTCGCAGTCAGTACTTGATAAGCTGTCAGGATACGAAAAGAAGTGGACTGAATATGTGGATATAAACAAGGTTTCCTCACAGCTGCTTATCACACTCTCAGGAGGACGCGCAGATACAGAGTTTGGAGGACCTAACAATTATTTTACAATAGGATATCTGCCGGGACTTTCGGAGTACGCGGATGTTGTAAAGTCTCAGTCTGACACAGCCACATTCGAGTGCAGCATAAGCGAAAAGACAATGGATCACTACGGACTTGTAGCAGGTGAAAAAATCTATTTACATGTACCTGATGGCAGTGGGAAAAAGGAAATTTCTTTCGTCATATCACAGATCTGCCGTGAAAAAGATATAAACGATCCATATTGGGCCAAGACGCTTTCGGATATGGGCGATGTGATATTTGTTTCGCAGGATGTTTTTGACGAAATGATGCAGTATTACAGCGAGGACAATATCAGCTACAGTGATTTCCTCATGCTGGATTACAGGCAGATCAACACGGAAAATGCCTCACTATATGACGGTTATATGGAGCAGTTTAAGGATGCTGACAAGCTCTACAATGACAACATCCGTGATACGCTGGAGCGCTTTTTTACACAGCAGAAGACGATAAAGCGGATGCTTTGGGCGTTGGAGCTGCCGTGTCTTGTGCTTTTGATTTTATTTATAAGAATGATATCTGCACAGATACTTTCGCTCGAGGAAAATGACATACTTGTTTTAAGAAGCCGCGGTGCGACAAAATTACAGGTATTTATTTTGTACCTGCAGCAGTCGGGAATAATAGCGTTTGCGGGCTGTGTACTTGGAATAGTACTCGGATATATAATGTGCCGGGCTGCCGCATCTACAGACGGATTTTTAAGATTTACGGCAAAGGATATAGGCACTTACAGATTTGTATGGCAGATGCTTGTCTATGCGGTGGCAGCGGCAGTTATCATGGTGCTGTTTATCACAGTTCCGGTGTGGAAAAAATCAAAGGATGCCATATCAGAGCACAGCAGGGGACGAATATCAAAGAAAAAGCCTCTTTGGGAGAAATGCTTTATAGACGTTATACTTTTGGCTCTGTCAGCATATCTGCTTTACAATTACAACAAGCAGAAGAGTACGCTTGCGATATCTGTTCTTGAGAACAGGAGCATAGATCCTGTCATGATACTGGACAATTCGATTTTTATATTTGCAGCGGCACTTTTGTGCGTAAGACTTACCGGACTTATTATTCTGCTTGTGGACAGGCTCTTTAAAAAGCGTTTTTCTCCGGCAATGTATGCATCATTTTTACAGCTGAAACGAACCAGATACAATCAGGGATTTCTGGCAGTATTTCTTATCATGACAGTGGCTGGCGGTATTTTTGACGCGAATATGGCGCGCACCATGAACAGCAATATGGAACAGCGGATCGCCTACAATGTGGGGTGTGATGCGATATACAACGAAGATTTCAGACTCAGGATACAGAAGAATAAAGATGGCTCTGTAAGCTGGATGTATGACGAGCCTGATTTCGGTAAATACGAGTCGCTCAAAAATGAGGGCATCTGTGACGGTGTCACGCGTGTGCTTGAGGACGAGCGGGTAGATATTTCCGCAGGCAGTGGTTCGGTTTCGGATGCATATCTTATGGCGATAAACACAAAAGAATTCGGTGAGACTGCGAAATTGCAGAGTGACCAAAATGATGATATTAATGACGCGCACTGGTTCAATTACCTGAATGAGCTGGCAAAAGAGCCGGACGGAGTCATCATTTCCTCAAATCTGGCAAAAGCTCTGGGACTTAAAGTTGGTGACAGCTTAAATTACTCAAGGTATGTACCGGAGGCTGTCGATGATGATCAGATCTACGCATCCGAGAATGTAAAGGTATGTGCCATAGTAAAAGGGTTTCCGGGCTACGAGCGTTACACCTATGAGACAGATGCAGAAGGAAATGTGACCGAGCAGGAGAAATACCTGATCGTTGCAAATTATGCTACGGTTGTGGAAAAGTTCGGCATGACACCGTACAGTGTGTGGATGAACCTGTCAAAAGGAAAAACGGTGGATGATATATACAAAAATTTAACATCCGCGCAGCAGCTTATAGACGAGAATAAAAACTCAGCCACAGTGCAGATCACAAACGGTATGTTTACATTAAGTTTTATACTTTCACTGATAGTGTGCTCAGTAGGATTTTTGCTGTATTGGGTTATGACACTAAAACAGAGGGAGCTGCAGTTTGGTATATACCGCGCAATGGGAATGAGAATGAGAGAGGTAAAAGCAATGCTTTTAAACGAGCAGATATTTTTATCATTTCTGCCGCTTCTTGCGGGAGCAGGCATAGGTATAGCTGCAACAGCGATGTTTGTAAGGCTCATATCGATCATATATCTGCCGCAGAAACACAATATCGGAGTAAATGTATATATTTATCAATCTGATATGCTGGAGCTTGCAGGAGTACTTTTCGTGGCTGTAGCCGTATGCTATGTGGTTATCAGCAGATTGCTTAAGAGTATGAAGATAGCACAGGCACTAAGGCTTGGAGAAGATAGTTAGCATGTAAAAAAAGAGGTCGTGACATATGGAAAATGCGATAATTGCTCAAAATATAAAAAGATATTTTAAGGCGGGAGATGGTACAACAGTCCACGCACTTGACGGAGTATCCATGGAGATAAAAAAAGGAACACTTGCCATCTTAAAAGGGCGTTCCGGCTCTGGAAAGACCACACTTCTTAATATCCTTAGTGCGCTTGATATGCCGACAGAGGGAAGTGTGCAGTTTCTGGATAAAAACCTCGAGCAGATGACCGAGAAAGACCGGGAAATGCTAAGGCGGTATGAGATGGGATTTGTATTCCAGTCTATAGCACTAATTCCCACGATGACGGCATATGAGAATGTGGAATTTGCCCTTAGACTTGCGAAAAATAAACGTCAGATACAAAAGAATTTGACTGATATGGATAATGACATTGGAGATGCAAAAACCGAAGTGATAAATGAGAATACGCATGACAGAGTATCAGAGCTGCTGGAGCGTGTCGGACTCTCAAAGCGCATGGATCATATGCCGGGACAACTATCGGGAGGTGAGCAGCAGAGAGTTGCGATAGCGCGCGCTGTGGTTCATCGCCCGAAGGTGGTCTTTGCGGATGAGCCGACAGGAGCACTCGATACCGCTGCTGGATTTGAAGTCATGCGATTGTTCCGTGAGTTGATAGACGATGAGGACATCACAATAGTTATGACCACGCATGATCCGAACCTGATGGAGCTGGGGGATGAAGTGTTTGAGCTTAGTGACGGCATAGTAATTTAAATTAAAAGTAAACGCACCATAGCGAGTACTCCTTAAA
>ULME01025705.1_pt1 | contig 10590 bp, 8 predicted proteins | sample 1951591 | NCBI WGS metagenome assembly ULME01 (sample SAMEA4835544, study PRJEB28245) | human gut metagenome | biome: gut microbiome; material: fecal sample | place: Denmark | collected 2008
CAACTACAGCTGGTAATTCTCTTACAAGTATTTCACATTCTCCAATTTGTTCAATCAATTTTTGTTTCATTTCTAATGCTAGTTCTTCATTTAAAACATGTTCGATTGCAAAAACATAATCCTTATTGTTAACCTTACATTCATTGACCATGTGATCAATAATTTTTAAATTTGCTTTTTTAGTCGTTCTTACTTTACCAAAACTATCAATTTTACCACCTAAACTATAGTTTAATTTCATAATTGGTACAATTTTTAAAAGTCCAGCTAACGCTGCAACAGCAGGAGTAATACGTCCTCCCTTTTTTAAATGATCTAAATTAGGAACCATAATAATCGTTGCTGAATCTTCTACAAGTTTTTCTAGAATATCTTTTATTTCTTCTGGTGATTTTCCCTCACGAGCAAGTTTTGCTGCAACTTCTACAAGATATTTTTGATTACTCGCTGTTCCTTTTGTATCCACTAATGTTACTGGCATTTCTAACATATCACACGCAAGCTTCATTCCATTCATGGTTGAAGAAAGTCCTGTAGCGATAGGTAAACCAATAACATGACTATATCCTTGATCTTTGATTTTTTGAACTGCTTCTTGCAGTGAACCTGTTGATGGTTGAGAAGTCATCACCATAATATCGTCTTTTTCCATACGTTTAAAAACATCTATACTATGAATTTCAATATCATCTAAATAACTTTTACCTTCCATAGTGATTGTTAGTGGTGCAATAAATATTCCTTCATTTTCTCTTGAATCTACAGGAATTTGACATCCACTATCCGCTAATATAGCAATTTTTTCCATACTCTCCACCTCTTTCTCATATAATATAACAAATTATGGATTATTTTTAAAGTTTTATGTTATCATAAAAGTCGGAAGGTGAAAAAATGAAATCTATTGAAAAAATAACTGAACACACATTAGTCATTAAAAAATCAGAGTTTATTTGTACGCTCATTCCTTTAAATGATGAAGAAAAAATCAATGAAACTATTGATTATTATAAAGAAAAATATAAAGATGCTACACATAATTGTGTTGCCTATCTTGTAGGTACAAAAGAAAGAGCCAATGATGATGGAGAACCATCAGGTACTGCAGGTCTTCCAATGCTCAATGTTTTAAAAAAACAAGAACTCAGTAATATCATTGCAATTGTTACAAGATATTTTGGAGGCATTAAATTAGGAGCTGGAGGTTTAACACGCGCCTATAGTCAAGCTGTGGCTGATGCTTTAAAAGAAGCTAATATTGTTGAAAAACATTTAATCGATGTCTATGATGTTTCTCTTGATTATAGTTTTACTAAAAAATTTGAGCATCTATTAAAAGTAAATGACATTGATTGTATAAATAAAGAATACGATGAACAAGTCACTTATCGTCTTTATATTGATGATTTGTCTTTCTTTGATACAATTCAAGATTTAACAAGTAATCGTTACAGTAAAGAATTTATAAAAAAAGAATATGTTCCTGTAAAATAAATATGTATTTAGCCTGTTGACAAAACAATTTTGTTGACAGGCCTTTATTGTATAAGAAACAATTATTCAATGGACTATCCGTCCATTGAAAGAAGAAAAAAGAAAGATAAAACAAAAAAAAAAGAAGAAGGAACATTGTCGTAAAAACAGATGTTGATGGTGTCTGTTGTCTCTTCAGTATCGAACACCAAAGTACGATCGATAAGAATATGGTGATTCGATATGGCAACTATGAAATGACGGAGTATTTAAAACAATTAAAAAACAAAAAACTTAAAAGATTAGTTCCTCAAGTTATGATTGTTTTTTATACAGGAGATAAGAAATGGAATACCCCTTTAGAATTAAATGATTACTTTGATATACCAGAAGAATTAAAAGAATATGTTAATGATTGGAAAATCAAAGCTGTCGATGTCAAAGAAATAGATACCAGTAAGATCAAAGATGAACAAACAAGAAGCCATCCAAGAGATGTATAAAGGAAACTATGAGGGATTACATCGAAGAATAAAGATGAATAGAGATAACTTTATTTATGCAGCCATCATTACAGGAAGTTTAGATTTAATTAGAGACTTACCAGAAGGAGATGAAATCGATATGTGTGAAGAACGGAAAGAAGGCGAAAAACAGGAAAAGAAAACTGCATTATCATTATTGAAAGTAAAATTAGGAAATGTATCAAATCAACTCGAACAAGCAATACAAAATAATTCAATTGAAAAACTTAATACATTAACACTTTCAATTTTTGCTATCACAAACGAAGATGACGTTTTAAAAATCATTAATTAATAAGTTAATATATAAACAAGAAAAAGCAAGGCATTTTATTTGGCTTGCTTTTTTTATAAAAAAGAAAAGTACGGTTTTGTCGTACTTTTCTTTCGTTTATTTTTTTGATAACGTTTCAATAAACTCATTTAAACGATTAAGCCATTGATCATGTTTATTGATTTTAATTGTTATTTTATTATCTAAAGATTTAAAGGCTGGCTTTGTAAAAAGTTGATTAGCAAGCAAGAATAATTTATCACCTGAAATTGTTTCAAAAGCATTTGGTGAAAAGATAATTTCTAGTTGTTTACCAGAATCTTTAATATCTTCAATAATAGAATAATGTGAAAGAATTTCAAGTTTTCTCTTTTCAATCAATGTTAAAATAGCTTCCGGTAAATTTCCATAATAATCATCAAATTCCGCTTTTAAACTATTAAGTTCACTCATTGTTTTTGCTTTATCTAATCTTTGATACAATTCAAGTTTTTCATAATCACTTTCTACATAGTCATCAGGAATATAACCATCTACACTCACATTTAAGTTTTTAACTTCTTCTTCAGGCTTTTCATCTTTATGCATTCTTACATTGATGGCATCTTGTAAGATCTTCATATACATTTCAAAACCAATATCATCAATAAACCCAGCTTGTTTACCCCCAAGAATATCTCCTGAACCACGAATTGATAAATCACGCATGGCAATTTTATAACCACTACCAAGTTCAGTAAATTCTTTAATCGCTTTTAAACGTTTTAATGCATCATCTTGAATAGACTTATCTTTTTTATAAAGAAGATAAGCATAAGCGCCTCTTTCACTACGACCTACACGTCCTCTAATTTGATAAAGTTGGGCTAAACCAAATTTATCAGCATCTTCAACAATCATCGTATTGGCATTAGGAATATCAATTCCTGTTTCAATAATTGTTGTACAAATAAGAACATTAAATTCTTTATTCATAAAACGAAGCATAACATCTTCTAGTTCATTTTTATCCATTTGGCCATGTCCTATAGCTACTTTTGCATTAGGAACAGTAGAAGAAATTTTATAAGCTACATTAGCGATTTGATCTGTTCGATTATAAAGATAGAAAACTTGTCCATCCCTAGCGAGTTCTCTTTCAATAACTTGTTTAATTAACGTATTATTTTTTTCAACAACATAAGTTTGTACAGGTAATCTATTTTTAGGTGGTGTATCGATTTTCGATAATCCTCTAATTCCCATTAAAGACATTTGTAATGTACGAGGAATTGGTGTAGCTGAAAGAGAAAGAACATCAATGGTTTCACGGTATTCTTTGATTTTTTCTTTTTGTTTAACACCAAAACGTTGTTCTTCATCGATAACAAGTAACCCTAAATCATTAAACGCGACATCTTTTGATAAAATACGATGTGTTCCTATTAATAAATCAATTTTACCCTCTTTAACTTCTTTTAAAATACGTTTCTTTTCTTTAGATGAAGTAAAACGATTGAGTAAAGCAATTTCTACAGGGAAATTTTTAAAACGTTCGGTGGCTGTTTTAAAATGTTGCATTGATAAAATAGTTGTTGGACAAAGAAAAGCTACTTGTTTATGATCTAAAATTGCTTTAAAAGCACCACGTAAGGCCACTTCAGTTTTACCAAAACCAACATCTCCACATAAAAGACGATCCATTGGTTGAGGTTTTTCCATATCCAATTTAATCTCATCAACACTTCTTTGTTGATCAGTAGTTAAAGCATAACCAAATTGATTTTCAAAATCTATTTGTAATTCATTATCCTTAGAAAAAGCAAACCCTGGTGAAGACATTCTTTTAGCATATAATTCTATTAATCGATCAGCAATATCATCAATTTTATTTTTAGCCTTTTGTTTAGCTTTTGTCCATTTGCTACTTCCAAGAGCATGGATCATTGGTACTTTACCATCAGCACTTGCATACTTACGAATCATTTTAAATTGTTCAACTGGAATATAAAGCGTATCATCTCCAGCATAAGCCACATATAAATAATCTTTATGATATCCTTTAACATCAAGTGTTTTAATTCCTAAATATTGCCCTATTCCATAGCTATCATGAACAACATAATCACCAACATTTAATTCTTGGAAGTTACGTAATGTTTTAGCATCTTTAAATCTAAAATATTTTGTTTTAGAAACATTGACTTCTCCAAATAATTCATAGGCTGTTAAAATAACTACTTTTTCTTCAATAAGTTCTAATCCTGATGCAAGTTTTCCTACATAAAGATTAATACCTGGATAAATTACTTCATCAATTCCTACAAGTGTATATTTCATTTCATGCCGATCAAAAAGTTCCACCATCAATTGAAGTTGATGTTTATTTTCTAGAGAAATTAAAATTTGACTATTCTTTAAATAATCATTGATTTGTTGGATGACACGTTTTTCATCATCTCGATTAAACATCACATCGTGACTTAAAAAGACAACATCATCTTTATTTGTTGCAAAAGTATTAATAGCTTGATAGTTATCTTTAATAATGCTATCAAAGTCTTGATAAAGTTGATTATCTTTTAAAAAGCGTCCACTTTGGCTTAATTCTTGATAATAATAGAAGTTTTCTGAAATATAGTTTTTGATTTGAAAATGAATATCTTCTTCTTGACATAAAATAGTAATTGGATCATCTAAATAATCTTTAATACTCGTCACATTTTTAAAGAGATGATAATACGCATATTGACTACTATCTGTAGCATGTGCTTTTAAGTTTTCAATATCGATCATGATTTTTTCTTCAAAATCATCTTTAAATAAATCATCCATCTTTTGATATTGTTCTTCAAAAGAATCTTTGATTTGTGTAACAACTGAACCTACTTCTTGATCTAAATAAAGAAGATCGGTAGCTGGAATAATTTCAATTTCATCCACTTTTTCAATCGTTCTTTGTGTTTTTTCATCAAAAAATTTAATATAATCAATTTCATCATCAAAGAAATCGATACGAATAGGATGGTCATATTGCATTGAAAAAATATCAACGACTCCCCCACGTTTAGAAAAATAGAAAGGTTGATCAACACGTGTTGTATGCATATAACCTGCTTGCACTAAAAATCTTTGTAAATCATAAACATCAATATGATCTCCTACTTTTAAAGTCATACAGTTTTTCTTAAAAACATCAACAGTTGGAACATATCGCATCACACTATGACCATGACTGATCAAAAGATGTGGACCAGGTCGTGTAAGTTGATACATCGTTCCTAATCTTTGTCCTAATAATTCTCCTGAAGCGGCCAAACTTTCAATACGATAAGATTCATCTACAGGAAAATAAAGGGCTTCATCAATCATTTGAGAAACTTGTTTATAAAGAAGATTAGCTTCATATTGGTTTGATTTAACAATCAGCATATCTTTTTTTAAAGTCAAAAATGCGCTAGCAATCAGTAGCGCTTCGCTGTTGGAAGAATTGACAACGATATTTTGTTTATTCAATAAAGCATTAAATGCTTTATTATCTTTTAATAAATGTAGTATCTTTTTCATATGTGCCTCTAATTAAAACGATTCATTGCATGGTTAAATCCATGATCCAAATAATCAATGACTGCATCACTGGCATTTTCAATCCCTTGATTGATAGCATCTTGTTCATCTTTTGTAAAACGTGATAAAACATAATCAACAACTTTTATATATTTACTACGATCAATACCTACACGAATACGATTAAAATTTTGACTTCCAGTATGCAAGATAATATTTTTAATACCATTATGCCCACCAGCACTACCACTTTGTCTTAAACGAAGCTTCCCTACTGGCATATCTAAATCATCATAAATAACTAAGATATCTTCTTGATTGATTTTAAAGAAATCCATAACTTGTCTAACAGATTCTCCAGATAAATTCATATAAGTTTGTGGTTTTAATAAAATCACAGCTTCACCTTTATATTTACTTTTTCCATAAAGTCCTTTAAATTTGTTTTGTGTCATTTCAATATTTAATTTTTCACTTAAACGATCTAATACCATAAATCCTGTATTATGTCTTGTATTTTCATATTCTTTTCCAGGATTACCTAAACCAATAATTAATTTCATTTTTTACCTCTTTAATCCAAATATTTTCATCGAAATAGGAGCTAAATATGTGCGTGATTCATGATCATTATAAATCACTTCATATTCATCCATATCATTTATTTCAAAATCATAATACGAAGGATTAAAATATGCAACAATCTCTTGATATTTTCCTTTATTTCGTTTCACACAATATCTTAAAATACGATAATCAAAATGATTTGTACTTACATATTCATTTACTTCTTGAATTGTCTCATACTTAAATCCACCATTTTCTTTTCTAAGTTGAATCATTTGTTTAAGAGTTTCAATATCCTCTTGATTTTCATCAACTAAAGACCAATTGACTGCATTAATATGATCTAATGTATTATACGTATTTCCAAGTCCATCTTTACTACGATAGAACTCTTGACCACAATGAATAAAAGGAATTCCTTGTGATAAAATAAGCGCAACATTCAACATCAATTGTCTTTTCTTACGAGTTTCAAGTGGTTCATCTCCATTACTAATTGCAAATTTATCAAATGTTGTCGCATTATCATGACATTCAACATAATTAATACTTTGATCAACATAGCTGTAGCGATTTGTATTTTTCATACATTCACCACCAATTTCACAATTATACATATTCCCCGCAAAATAACCTTTATCCTTTAAAGCAGAATCTCCACTTCCACCCTTTAAAGTTTCACAATAATAATCATTAAAGAAGCCAATATTTAACATCTTACGATGATTATCTTGCATTCCTTTTTCATGATCATCCATAGCTGTAGGCATATTCCATCCTTCGCCATACATAATAAAACTATCATCTATTTTTGAAGCTTGATCATAAACTTGATTTAAGGTTTCAATATCAATAATACCCATTAAATCAAATCTAAAACCATCTACTCCATAAAGTTTTTGCCAACGCAAACACATATCTTTAATATATCGTCTTACCATTTGATGTCTTGATTCCAAATCATTTCCACACCAAGAACCATTAGACATTTCTCCATATTGATTCTTTCTAAAATAATACCCCGGTACTGTTCTTTCAAACGCACTTGTATAATAATCATACATATGATTATAAACAACATCCATCACCACTCTTAAACCTTTTTGATGAAGTGTTGAAACCATATGACGACATTCTTTAACTCGAGAATAACCATCTTGAGGATCTAAAGCATAACTTCCTTCAGGAACATTGTATTGAATTGGATCATAACCCCAGTTATACATCACTGTAGGATGAAGTTCATCTACTGTCGCAAAATCATACATTGGCATGATTTGAACATGAGTGACACCTAAATCTACAAGATAATCAAACCCTGCTTTATTACCTTGTGGTGTAACTAAACCACTTTCTACTAAAGACATAAAAGTCCCTGGATGTGTTGCGTTAATTGTCTTAGACATAGTAAAATCACGAACACTTAATTCATAAATGATCGCTTCTGTTTTTCTTTTCATATGTTGTAAGTTTTCTAAATAAAGTGGTTCATTGATTTTATCAACATCAATGACAATATTACTATTACTATTAGCATTAGAAGCATAAGCATAAAGATCTAATGTTTCATGAAAACTTTTATGATGACGAATCAAATAATTATATTCTTGATTATCCAAATCTCCTTGGATCGTTACTTCAAAAACCCCTTTTTCTTTTCTTTCCATTTGATAAGCTTCATTTCCTACTTTAACCATGACTTCTAAAGCCGTAGGCGCCCATACTTTGAAAGTTGTCTTTTCTTTTTGGTAAAGAGGTCCTAATTTTCCATCATAATAAAATAATTCATCAAAATCATCCAATTCAGAAAGTCTTACATATTGTAAAATAGCACTTAAACCATAATTATCTACCATCTCATAATGATGCGTTAAATCAATATGAACATTTTTAAAATAATATTTAACACAAATATCATCTTCACATGTTTCAGCAACAGGAATTTCTACAAGTGTTTCTTTATTTAAATCTCTCAAATAAAATTTTGGAGAAATTCCCCCATAATATTTTTTTGAAAGTCTTACTTCTATTTTATTAAGCTCTATTAAATTGGCGAGCATACGTATTTTGCCTTTTTCCATTTTTAATCACCTAATCGTATTATACGCAAAATATATATTTTATTCAAACATCTTCTTTTTTGCTTTGATGTTCAAATTTTATGATATAATACCCTCGGTGATATAAATGAAAGTTGGTTTAGTATTAGAAGGTGGCGCTATGCGTGGTTTATACACAGCGGGTGTCATTGATACATTTTTAAAAGAAAAGATTGATGTTGATACAATTATTGGTGTTTCAGCGGGAGCTTTATTTGGAATGAATTATAAATCAAAACAAATAGGACGTGTTTTGAGATATAATAAAGCTTACGTTGGAAATAAAGATTATATGGGTGTTTATTCTTTTTTAAAAACAGGAAATGTCATGAATGAAGAATTTTGTTTCGAAAAATTGATTGATGATTTAGATCCAATTGATTATCAAAGTTATCAAGAATCTCCTGTTGATTTTTATGCTGTTGTGACAAATTTACAAACAGGAAAAGCAGAATATAAGTTGTTGGATACTTTAGATAATTATGATCAAGTTGAATATTTAAGAGCATCAGGTTCAATGCCTTTTGTATCTCATATCATTCAAGTCAATGGTCATGAATATTTAGATGGTGGCTGTAGTGACAGTATTCCTATTAAAAAAATGTTAGAGATGGATGTTGATAAAATCATTGTCGTTTTAACAAGACCCTTAGATTATCGTAAAAAGCCATCCAATAAACATCTTAATAAACTCTTTTATCATCAATATCCTCATTTTGTAGAAACCTTAAATAATCGTTATTTAAATTATAATGCGTCTTTAGATTTGATTACAAAATTAGAAAAAGAAAAGAAGATTTTTGTTTTAAGACCTAGTCAACTCATCCCTATTGGTCGACTTGAAAAAGACAAAGAAGTCATTCAACAAATGTATGACTTAGGTGTAAGTGATTGTAATAATCAATTAGAAAACTTAAAAAAATACTTAAGAGGCTAAATTAGCCTCTTATTAATTGGTATTTAATTAAAAGTTCTTTAATTTCATCTGGTGAAACACATCCATTTTCACCTAGATGAACTGCTGATTTCGTTTTACCATGAAAATCACTTCCACAAGTATATAATAAATCTAGCTCTTTAGCTTTTTGATAAAAATAATCATTGGTTTCAAGACTATGATAGCTTGAAAAGCATTCAACTCCTTGAAGTCCTTTTTCTACCATTTCATTGAAAATGTCAAACTTTCCTTTTAAATTATTTCCCGGATGTGCTAATACAGCCACTCCCCCATGATCATTAATTAATTGAATTGTTTTTTCTAATGAAGGAAAAATAACTTCTGTATAACAAGGTTTTCCTTGAGCATAATAATCCCAATAGAAATTAACATAGGGATTATCACTACGACTTCCGCCACTTCGATAAGGTTTTAAAAGTTCATGATCTACATATCTTTCATCCTTTAACAAAGCTTCACCAAACATTTCTCCAGTATAAACCCCATTACTACTTAAGGCATCTAATTGTTCTTTTTTTAAATCAAAACCTAATTGATTGGTAAGTTCTAATTTTTTTAAACTACAGTTAAGTTCTTGTTTTAAAATATCTTCTCCCAATTGATTAAATGCTGGGTTTGTATAATCGATTCCATAGCCTAAAACATGTAAATTGATTCCTTTATAAGTACAATCAATTTCAATAGCAGGAATATATTTTATCTTTAATTCTTCTGCTTTCTTTTTGGCTTCATAAATGGCTTTGACCCAGTTATGATCAGCAATCGCCATAATTTTCACCCCTGCTTCATGACACATTTCTACAAGTTGAGTAGGTGTAAATTCTCCATCATCGCTGTATAAACTATGCATATGTAAATCAATATAACTTTTATTCATTATTCATCCCTCTTATCATTTGATTCTTTCCTATTTGAAAAAGTCCTTCTTTAATTAATTTATATAGTTGATTAATTTTAATTATTTGAGGTTGATGTTTTAAAGGAATCGTTGGTAAAGATATTTGTATGTCTTTTAAAACATCACCACAAATACCAATAGCTTCTGGATTTAAGACACAACATAAAGTAACAATCTGTTTTTCTAATAATTCTTGAGGAGCATCTTTTAATAAACGCTCTTGTTTTGACACTCCCCATGTCTAAAGACAG
>ULME01021679.1_pt1 | contig 10119 bp, 8 predicted proteins | sample 1951591 | NCBI WGS metagenome assembly ULME01 (sample SAMEA4835544, study PRJEB28245) | human gut metagenome | biome: gut microbiome; material: fecal sample | place: Denmark | collected 2008
AGAGGAATTATCGAATGGTCAAAAGGTGGATAGCAGGATATATCCGTATTTACAAGAAATGTTTGATGCAGCAAGGAAAGATGGAATATATCCGGTTGTTCGGGAAGGCTATCGAACTTATGAAGAACAGCAGAAAATATTAGATGATAAGATAAAGGCTTATATAAATGAAGGATATTCACAGTCAAGAGCAGAAAGAACTGCTAAGGAATGGGTAGCTTTGCCCGGAACAAGTGAACACCAATTAGGCATTGCAGTTGATATTAATGCTGATAAATCAAAGAGCTCAAATGATGAGGTATATACGTGGCTTGCCGCAAATGCACATAATTATGGTTTCATATTACGGTACCCACAAGGGAAACATGAGATTACAGGGACAAGCTATGAGCCATGGCATTATCGATATGTAGGAGTAGATGCGGCACGGGAAATTTATGAAAGAGGAATATGTCTTGAAGAATATTTTGAGCAATAGATTGGGGAGTGAGGATTATAGCTAAGTTACTGTTGCTTTCGCTTGTTGAAATTGAAAAATCACAGACTGTTATTGCAAAGCTTAAAGATACAACACCACCGGCAGATGTAACACCACCGGCAGATGTAACACCACCGGAAGATATAACACCACCGGCTGACACAACATCACCAGCCGATATAACACCTGCGACCGATACGGATAAAGAAGCTAAGGCAGAAGCAGTAAAAGAACAGACTCCTGGTACGGGAGATTACAAACGTACATTAGCATGGCTTCTTATGTTTGTAATAGGAGGAGCAGGAGTAATAGTATTTGGTAAGAAAAATAAGTTTACAGATAAAATTTAAAATGGAGTAAAATAATAAATTGCTGGAATTCTGGTTCATTTATAGAATCTGAGTTCCAGCTTTTTGTATAAGACAAAAAGATAGCTGCCATTATATTCCTAAAAAAAAGGAGCTTACCTGTGGAGATTGTTCAAGACTGAATGAAGATACCGGCTGCTTTGCCTGCCAGGAAACGGATAGTGCAATGTATAATGGACATTTGTGTATTGGATTTATAGATAAAAGGGAAGAGGAATTCAACAGCATACTTATGTTTTGGAAGGTACAAGGTTTATATGACCGGGAAAAAATAAATAAATTACTAGATGATTTCGAACAGTCATATGACAGGCTTTTTAATCAGGAGTAATTAATTCTTTGTATGTAACTTCTTATACTGCGAAGGATTTACTACGGCTATTTCTTTAAAAACGCGGTTGAAGTGTGTGAGGTTGGAAAATCCGGTCAGTGTTGCAACCTCGGTGACATTCTTATCAGTTTCCTTGAATAAACGTTCTGCGTTCATTATGCGCGTGTGTTTTATATAGTCAACAACAGTACGGTTAGTATTTTTCTTAAATTCACGACAAAGATAGTAAGTACTTATATGAAACATATCTGCAAGAACATCAAGTGATATGTCATGTTCATAGTTGTTGTTGATATAGTTAATAATCTGCGTTGTTCTATTATGTCTTTCAATACCAATGGTGCTCTCTTTCATTTCAAGAACTATAATAATTATAAGATTCACAAGTGCTTCCATCTGTTCCTGCTTGTATGCTGAGGCTGAGTTTTGGGCTTCAAGAAAATAGTACATAAGCCTTCTTAACATTTTTAATGATTCCGTATCAGACTTGTATACACAGTATGAGTCTGCAAGCTTCTGCCTCAGGGCATCTGATGAAATTATGTCCGGCCTGAAATAAAGTACAATCCTTGAAAATGTGCATCCTTGTTCACTGTAGGAACGATGCATAGTCTGAGGTGGGAATATAATACAATCACCAGCCTCGGTTTTATACAATTTATCGTCTATATAGTGATATCTTTCACCATTATCTAAAAAATACAATTCATAATAATCGTGATAGTGCGAACGTATCATATTATCGTTGACGCTGGCCGTATGTGCTGCAGCTATGGATTCACCAAGTGACATAAGGTTCTGTGCTACATCTATCATAATAATCTTCTCCAATTCTATGCTTATTAAGAGCTGTTCTAAAGCTGCTCTTAACATATTCCCAGATATATTAACCGTGTAATAATTGTTTATATAAAGCAATATTTATATATTTCACAACTGTATAGTTATATTTAATATATTATAAGTAGTATACAACGAAAAATTTGAAAGTGCAAGAAATGTAAAAAAACCAATTTATCCTGTCAATATCTGTATAGTTTTAATTATTGAATAGTTGTATAAATTAATTATAAACAAAACATAAACAAGAGATTATCAGATTACTGAAAGGAGATAAAAAATAATATGAGAATATGTTATAAGGCAGGAAATGTAACCTATAACACTAACTATTATTCTGTTATTACAGATTCAGTAGAAATAAGAATATGGTTTCTCACAGATGAAATAATCAGAATAAGAGCCGGCTTTGATGGAGACTGGGATGAAGCTTCATATAGTCTTGCTATGACAGCATGGGACTCAAGAACAGATGAGTTTTTAAAGGGCTATAGAAAAAGAGTTGAAGTGGCATACTCAGAGCTTGTGGATGGAACTGACAAGGCAGTTATTTGCGGAAGTAAGCTTCGTATAGAAATTGAAAAGAATCCATTCCGTATATGTGTATATGATAAAGATGGAACATTATTACACGCAGATATTACAGATCTTGCATATAGAGAGGATTCAAATAAAAGGCGGATACATACAAGCCAGATAGAGTCAGATGATTACTTTTATGGCTTTGGCGAGAAAGGGGGAGATATTAATAAGGCTGAAAAGTATATGAATATGGCTCCTGGTGATGCAATGGGCTACAATCCTAAGGAAACAGATTCATTGTATAAGCATATCCCATTTTATATAAAGCTTTCAGGCTTAACCCACAAGGCAGTTGGATATTTCTATCATACAACAGCAGAATGTGACTTTAATATGGGACGTGAAAAGAGAAATTACTGGCATCGTTACTCAAGCTTCAGATCAGATGCCGGAGATATAGATCTCTTTCTTATAGCAGGACCTTCAATAGGAGAGGTAATAAGCAGATATACAGATCTTACAGGCAAGTCAATACTTCTTCCAAAGGCAGCACTTGGATATCTTGGTTCTTCAATGTATTATCCAGAGCTTCCTAAGGATTGTGATGATGCGATACTTGAATTTATAGATACTACCAGAGAAGAAGGAATTCCTGTAGACGGCTTCCAGCTTTCATCAGGATATTGTGCAGTAGAGACAGAGCAGGGAATTAAAAGATGCAGCTTTACCTGGAATTATAAAAGATTCAAGAATCCAGAAGAATGGTTTGCAAAAATGAAGGAAAAGGGCATAGTTGTTTCGCCTAATGTTAAACCTGGAATGCTCCTGGTTCATCCGTATCTGGAGGATATGAAGAAAAAGGATATGTTTGTATATGACAGCATAAAGGATGAACCCGGTAAAGGTACATGGTGGGGTGGAACTGGAATATTTGTAGATTTCACCAAAGAGCAGACAAGAGAATACTGGAAAGAATACCTGAAAGAGGGACTTATAAAGTATGGCTGTGAATCAGTATGGAATGATAACTGTGAATATGATTCTATGGTTGATAAGGATGCAAGAGTGTATTTTGAAGGTAAAGGAAGTACTATTGGTGAGCTAAAGCCGGTAATGAGTAATATCATGTGCCAGCTCTCTAATGAGGCAGTAACGGAATATAATGAGAATATAAGACCATTTTCAGTATGCCGTTCGGGACACGCAGGTATACAAAGATATGCACAGGTGTGGGCAGGTGACAATCTTACATGCTGGGATGCATTAAAGTATAACATAGCAACTATACTTGGTATGGGACTTTCTGGCGTTGCAAATCACGGTTGTGATGTAGGTGGATTCTATGGAGAGTCACCAGAGCCTGAGCTTTTTGTAAGATGGGTGCAGAATGGTGTGTTCATGCCAAGATTTTCAATACATTCAGTAAATACTGATAATACAGTTACAGAGCCATGGATGTATAGTGGTATGAAGGATTATATAAGAACTGCAATTAAACTCAGATATTCTATGTCTCCTTATCTTTATTCGCTTGAATACAGGGCACATAAGACAGGGCTTCCTATTATGCAGCCAATGTTTATGGTATTCCAGAACGATAGTAATACATATAATGAAGGCGTGGATTTTATGTGGGGCGATTCATTACTTGTAGCAAATGTTGTAGAAAAGGGTGCAGAGATAAGAGAGGTATATTTACCTGATACAGGAGATAAAAATATACGTTTTTATGATTATTATACCAGAAACGAATATGATGGTGGCCAGACTATAAAAGTACCTGTGGATATAAGTTCAATTCCAATGTTTATAAAGAGTGGAGCTATTATTCCGATGGCTGCTAATGAACTTAACAATCTTATGAATGATAAGGTTGATTCACTTCATATAATAATGGCACCTGATATAGATTCTTCATTCACTATATATGATGATGATGGAAAAACTAATGATTATAAGAATGGCAGCTACTTAAAAACTGATATTAGAGTTAAAGCTGGTGCGAAGACATATATCGATTTTGAATATGAAGGCAGTTATGAGAACACAGTAGAAACAATGGAACTTGATGTGATACATAGGGAGAAAGCACCATTCTATGTACAGCTTGATGGAAAGGAAGTGCCACATTTCCTTCATAGAAGAAAATACGAGGAAAGTGACATTGGATGGTATTACAGCCAGACTAAGAAATCAGTGCAGGTAAAGTATCCTAATCCAAAGAAAAACCATCAGGTGCTTATATCATTTGAAGTCTTTGATATGATTGGAATGTAATAGCATCAGGCAAAAGCAGGCTGTTACGAAACAGGAGAAATAGTGTAATTCACAGCTTCAGGTTATTGTGCATAAGACCAGTAGCTGACATATAAAAAATGAGTGCACAGAAATGAGGTATAATATGTTGAAAAAAATGAAAAAATATATTGCTGTTTTGCTTACAGTTACACTTATATGTTCATTTGGGCTGACAGGCTGTGGAACAAATAGCGCATCAAACAGTAAGGAAGCTACCGCAGAAAATCCTATGGTATTAACGCTGGCACATGGTTTGTCAGAAAGTCATACAGTACATATAGCTATGCTGCAGTTCGCAGAAGAGGTTAAGCAGAAGACTAACGGAAGAATAATAATCAAGATATTCCCTAATGGACAGCTTGGTTCAGAGACAGAGAATCTTGAGCAGCTTCAGGCAGGTGTTATTGCTATGACAAAAGTATCAGCACCAGGTCTTGCAACATATAATGATGCTTATAATACATTTGGTCTTCCTTATATATTTAGTAATATTGATGAGTTTTATAAAATAATGGATTCTGATAAAATGCAGGATTTCTTCCTGTCATCAGAAGATGATGGATTCGTAACCTTAACATACTTTACATCAGGCTCCCGTTCATTCTACACAAAAGATAAGCCTATACGTAAGCCAGAGGATCTTAAAGGAATCAAGATACGTGTTCAGGATATGAAGTCACAGACGGATATGCTTACAGCACTTGGTGGAACACCGGTAGCAATGTCCTATGGTGACATATATACATCCCTTTCAACAGGTATTATAGATGGAACAGAGAACAATGAAACAGCGCTTACAACAGGTAAGCATGGTGAGATATGTAAGGTGTATTCGGTTGATGAGCATGCCATGATACCTGATGTTATGGTTATGAGCTCAAAGGTATGGAATAATATAGAGCCGGATGATCAGAAGATTATACTGCAGTGTGCAAAGGATGCTACACAGTCTCATAAGGTTATGTGGGATAAGGCAATAGATGAGGCAGTAGCACAGGCAAAGGATATGGGTGTTGAATTTATTTATGATGTAGATAAGGAAGCATTCAGAAGTGCAACAGCAGGTCTTGTTACCGAGTATAGAAATAAGTATACAGGTGTTGCAGCTTTACTTGACAGAATAGATGAGATAAGGAAAGGAGAGTAACTATGATTAATATACTTGTTAAAGTTAAAAATGTTATGAATAAGATATTATCAGCAGCGAGTGTTGTTCTGCTTGTGTTTATGACTTCGTTAGTATTATGGCAGGTGTTTACAAGATATGTGCTTGGCAAACCAGCAGCATTTACAGAAGAACTTGTTAAATACTCACTTATGTGGACAGCCTTTATAGGTGCTGCATATGCTTTCTTTACAAGAGACCATATGTCACTCACTATTATTAAAGATAAGCTCACAGGTAATAAACGAAAAATATTATTACTGGTTATAGATGTACTTATTCTTTTACTTGCAGTGTTCGTGTTTGTAATTGGTGGATTTAAGCTGGCAATGTCAGCAAGGGCAGAGTATTCAGCACTTCTTGGTATTCCAAGAACACTTGTATATGCGGTATCCCCTGTTTCAGGTATCTTTATAGTAGTTGCACAGATTATTAATATATATGAAGACTTAACCGGTGTTAAGGTAGAATAGGAGGTAAATATGAGTATTGCAGTAACTACAGTAATATTATTTGTTGTATTCGGTGTACTTCTGTTTTTAGGGGTTCCTATTTCAGTAAGTATTATTGCTTCGTCAATTGTAACTGCCATGTCAACGCTGTCATGGGATCAGATAACATTCATAACCATGCAGAAAATGAATTCGGGTGTTGAAAGCTTTTCGCTTTTAGCAGTTCCATTATTCATCCTTGCAGGTAATATTATGAATAATGGTGGTATAGCCAAGAGACTTATTAACTTTGCACAGATATTCGTAGGAAAGATTCCAGGAAACCTTGCACAGGCTAATATTCTTGCAAATATGCTCTTTGGTGCATTATCTGGTTCATCAGTAGCAGCAGCTTCTGCAATAGGAGGATGTATGAGTCCTATTGAAAAAGAGCAGAAGTATGATCCTGCTTATGCGGCAGCAGCTAACATAGCCTCAGCACCAACAGGACTTCTTATTCCACCTACATCGGCATTCATTGTATATTCAACAGTTGCAGGTGGTGTATCTATATCGACATTGTTTATGGCAGGCTATGTACCTGGAATATTGATGGGTGTTGTATGTATGATAGTCGCCTTCATTGGTGCAAAGAAGTTAGGCATAAAGGCTGTTGGAAGAGATAAGTCAGTAAGTATTTTAAAGATATTTGTTGATGCTATCCCATCATTACTTCTTATAATAATTGTTATTGGTGGTATTGTATCAGGTATATTTACAGCAACAGAAGGTGCTGGTATTGCAGTTCTGTATTGCCTCATACTTTCTATCATATACAAGAGCATGAATTTTAAGACATTTGTAGAAATACTTAAGAAATCAGCTAAGGTGTCAGGAGTAATTCTTTTCCTTATATCAGCATCATCAGCTATGTCATTCGTTATGGCTTATTCTGGAATACCAGCAGCCATAAGTAACGGATTATTAAGTATTTCAACTAATAAGGTTGTAATATTCTTATTAATGAATATTATACTTCTGGTTGTTGGTATGTTTATGGATATTACACCAGCTATACTTATATTTACACCTATCTTCCTTCCTATCGCACAGAGCTTTGGAATGACAGATATCCAGTTTGGTGTAATGCTTATATTCAATATGTGTCTTGGTAATATTACACCACCTGTTGGTTCTGTATTATTCGTAGGCTGTGGTATTGAAAATGTATCAATCGAGAAAGTAACACCTAAGCTTATACCTTATTTTATTGGTTTAATTATATTACTTATGCTTATTACATTTATTCCAGAGCTGTCACTTGGAGTACCAAAGCTTATGGGATTGATTTAGTATAAAATAACAAGACTTTTTTCCTAATATTATATAAAACAGACATCCGGCCAGGTCGCTTGATAGGACCTGGTCGGATGTTTTGTTAGCTATCTTAGAATTCTGTTTTATTATTTATTTTGTGTTATAATAAGTTTTATATTTTTATATTTTTGGATTTTTAGATTTTTGTTGAAGCTTTGTCTGTTACAGGGTGCAGGAAAAGACAATTTTAAATGGGCATACAGACGGCTGACAACACAATAGAAATAAATAACGAATGTAAGAAAAGGAATTAACAGAATGTTATATATAATGAGATATGGGAAAACAGACTGGAATGTACAGCATAAGCTGCAGGGAAGAATAGATATACCAAATAATGAAAAATATATGAAAAATGTACAAAATACATATGTGAAACTATTCTTATATGCTACAATATAATAACAAGATGTGTTAATAACTATACAACAACTTTTAGTGGGTAAGAATGGAGAGAAGTATGAATATATCGTTTTTTTTACAACCAAAGTGCAAGGTAGCATATATTTACAATGATGACACAATAAGACAGGGATTACAGAAGATGAATTATTATGGCTATTCTGCCATTCCTGTTCTTGATGAGAATGAGCATTATGTTGGGACAATCACGGAAGGTGATTTCCTTTGGCATATATGCAGAATTAAACAGAATAACGCGATGGAAGTTGATATAAAGGAATTAGAAAAGCAGAGAGTTAACGAGCTTTATTTCAGACGTAATTATCCAAGTGTTAATGTGGATACATCGATGGAAGCATTGATTGAAAGAATATCTAATCAGAATTTTGTTCCAGTTGTAGACGACAGAGGTGTATTTATAGGAATTATAACAAGAAAAGATGTAATTACATATTTGTCTACCAAGAAGAAAGAGCCAGTGTTTCAGAAGATTTCTTAGATGTTAGGCTGAGTAGATTAATTAAGTAATGATATTTATATTGGTATATAATATTCTATATTAGAATGTGATGATTTTTAATAGTAGTATTATTAAAATATTAATTTTAATAGTGTGTAATTATAATCTTATAGTGTGTAATTGCAATAAGGAAATGTCAACATTAACTATAATTGGGTTGACATTAACAAGCTGAGTAACTATACTTATGCGTATGCACGGGGGTTAAAGGATAAGGCTGCTTATTGATAGAATTATTCATTTTACCAGAGTTAGTATTAATTCAATTAGTGTGCAGGAACGGAGTAAAGTATGGGCGTTATGCAGAATGTTACAGAAAATATTAATGTTGGGAAATTATTAGATAATTGGGACGAAACACACGAATTAACCAAAGATGAGGCACTTGCAATTCTTAATTGTGATGATGTATGTCTTGACAAGCTTATTGAAACAGCGTATGCGTTAAGACTTAAATATAAAGGAAAGAAAGTAAGCATACAGCTTCTTACTAATGTCAGAAGTGGTAACTGTTCACAGAATTGTGCTTACTGTGCCCAGTCGTGTGAGTCCCAGGCTCAGATAGAGAAATATAAAAGAGTATCAGACGAGAAGTTGTATGGAGATAATGACCTTGTAGATAATAAACATCTTGCGAGACATTGTATTGGACTTAGCGGTATAAGCTTTACAGATGCTGAGATAGAAGATTTAGCCGGACGTATAAGAAAGATGAAGAAGAACGATACCCAGATATGCTGTTCTATTGGATTTCTTACAGAAAAGCAGGCTTTAATGCTTAAGGAAGCTGGACTTAACAGAATTAACCATAACCTTAACAGCAGCCGTAGATTTTACCCTAATATATGCACAACACATACATATGACCAGAGAATTAATAATATAAGAATGTTAAAAAGAATAGGTTTTGAGATGTGCTGTGGCGGTATTATCGGGATGGGCGAGAGCAGGGAAGATGTTGTAGATATGCTTATGGACGTAAAGGAAATCAATCCAGAGTCAGTGCCAATTAATTTTCTTCTTCCAATAAAAGGAACAAGGCTTGCAGACAGAGATATATCAGGACTTACACCACAGTATTGTCTTAAGGTGTTATGCCTTGCAAGATTATTAGTTCCTAAGTCAGACATAAGATGTGCGGCTGGACGTGAAGTATACTTTAAGGGAATTGAGCCAACATTATTTAAAGTTGTAGATTCAATATTTGCTTCTGGTTATTTAACAGCAGATGGACAGGGAATAGATGATACTATTAAGATGATAGAAAATGCAGGATTTACGGGTGAGATAGAGAGTAAAGACTGTTAATAGACTTATAGGACAAGATATGTTGATAGAACAGCCGCCAGCCTTTGAAATTAAATGGTTGACGGCTGGTTTATTTTTT
>ULME01015007.1_pt1 | contig 10106 bp, 6 predicted proteins | sample 1951591 | NCBI WGS metagenome assembly ULME01 (sample SAMEA4835544, study PRJEB28245) | human gut metagenome | biome: gut microbiome; material: fecal sample | place: Denmark | collected 2008
TATTCCGTTTATATCTACACAATACACCCCATCTGAAGCCTTTTTAGGCGTCAGACTGACTTCATTGCCATATGCATTAACATAGCTGAACTTGTAATTGTTTATATCACAGCCTTCGTTCACCATAAAATAATGTCTTACTGTCATCTCAGACTTACATATCAGAGAGCTTCCGTAATATGTCAGTCCATTACTCTGACTATTTGCACTATCTGTTTTAATAACAGCCTTATATGCAGCAAAATCAGCATTTGCTACAGCTTTATCTGTATCGCTCAAACCAGCATTTGCCGGCTTGCCTGTGTTATATTTAAAGAAGGTCTGCGCTGCTGTTCCATAGTTTAAGAGTGCCTTCACCAGCTTAATGGTTTCTTCCGGATACTCGTTTGATTTTGACAGGAGCTCAGTGGCATATTCTTTTACACTGTAAGTGTATTCATTTCCACTATTACCATCCACCACCATTTTAGCTTTAACCGTATCTGACATCTGTGCAGCATTTAGCGGACATGCAAACTTATATATAACCTTTCCGTTTTTCTCAACAGGGATTGCATCGTTTACGCTGACCTTATATGGCTGGCTATTATTCACCGTAAACTCCATATATGCGTTGCTGTTTGATTTGATACTTTCAGGAAGCTCCATATAGTAGTTCATATCAATATTATCTTTTAAAGTAAGGCTCCTGCCAACAAGCTTCTCAGAATCTTTTTCTACATTATTGGCAGTAAATGCTTTAATACAGAAATTACCACGCGTATTCTGATAATTCCAACTGCGGGAATATGCCAACCCTGTCCCATAGAAATAATAGCTTGCCGTATTATCACTTGACGCATGATTCTCCCACACCATTTCATTATTATAATTTACATCACCGGTCATCGCTGCCTCAATGTCAATGGCAGGTGTATCAGTAGTCACTACAACCGAATAGCTTGTCCCAGGCTTCAGATTAACCGCTGCTTTAAGTGGAATGGTATATACTCCGGCATAGGTTGTCTGCCCTGTAGTGGTAGCAGTCTCCTGCTTTGTTCCGCTGGTTGGCTTTGTCTTATCCTTTAAATCTGTATAAATCTCTATTGTATAATTCACATTTGTTTTAGATGTAATAGACAGGGAAACTGCTTTTAAGTCCTCAGAAGATACTCCCTGTTTTGCCTGAGTAGTAAAAACATTGGCCAATTTTCTGTAACCGCTTTGATGGGCTACCTTTAATCCTCCATCAACCTGATAATTGTTATCATATCCATCATTAGCATAAAAATCAAACACCCAAGCCGTATCGGATAAAGAAAACGTTTCATATGACATCCAGAAATAACTCTGATCATAATATGAACCGGTTCCGTCTCCCCAACTATTACGAATAAGCCATGCACCATCTTTTTCAGGTTTAACACCATCTCTGAAATTATCTTTAGAATAGTTATCATCCCATCCAACAACCATTACCGCATGACCTGCTCTGTTATTTGTTTTATCATTATAACTGTTATTTATGTAATGATATCCGTTATCATTATGACTATACATAATTCCCACTGCACCATATTTTTTTATGGCTTTTTTCACATCTGATGCATTTTCCTTGATATTAATCATGTATGTATTTTCCAGATGTGCCTTGTCCTTTGAATATGCATATTCATCCGATAAACCTGTATTAAGAAAAGTATCAATAGTGCTTGCTGTATATCCGTTGCTTGCCACCTTACTATATGGTACATCACTCTCGCTTACCGGACCACACCACTGTCCCATTCTGCGTGCCGCCATCAAATAGTTGCCACCACGATTGAGATAACCATACTGAACACTTGTATTATTCATATAGTACTTTGCATAGTCCCCCACTGTTCCACCAAGCGGATCTAACAGCGAATTATATGCATAATACGCCAGATGCAGTTCACTAAAATCTATATTTTTATCAAACGCACCATCATTAATCAGATCAAACTCTGCAAGACCTATTGACGAAAATGTCCAGCACGTGCCAAGTGGATTTTGATTACGAACAGACGGATATTTCGCCTTGATATCGCTGACTCCATTTGCCGGATACCTGTTCTCTATAGTTTCATTTGCAGAATATCCCCAATCATCAGAATACGGCACCGCCTCATCCGGTTCATACACCGGTGTATTATAATCCAAATCACTCAGAATATATCCACTTGTAATGCTATTTTCTACAATTGGCTGTTGTTCAGCTTCAACGCCTTGCCCTGCTGACACCGGTTCTGCTGCGACCGGAACAGCCGCACCTAATATCATAGCCGCACTTAACACCAATGATAAAAACTTTTTTGTCTTCATTCGACTTTCTCCATTGTATTAACTCCTCTTACGTTTCTTCTTCAAATGTAGGTAAAACCACAACTGACGTCACATTAGTCAATCGGTATAATTGGAAGCTCTATCACTCCGTTATCAGATTTCGGTTCATTATTATTATTCATTCCTGAATTGTCATTATCTGAATCATCTGTGCCTGAACCACTATCTCCTGAATTGTTTATTTCAGATTTTTTATCAATCTTATCATCTGTTTTATTTACATCGTCTGAAGTGTTTTCTGATTCATCATTTTTCATTATATCAGTCTCATATGAATCCCTGGAATCATTATTATCGGTGTTTTCTGATGAGCTCTTTGTATCACCAGATTTGTCCTTATCATCGACTACTGTTGCTTTGTCTTTTGAGGAATCTGATGAATTCTTATCCACATTACCAGTCTCTGTATTTTCTGTATCCAATATCTTTTCTGTAGCTGATACTGCCTCTGTGGCTATTTCTGAGCTTGTTTTATTTTCAAGCGCTATATTCTTTGCAGACAGTGCTGCAACTGTAATTGCTACGCCAAAAATCAATATCACTATTGTGCTAACCATTTTTTTGTTAAAATTAAATTTCATTTTCTATATCCTAGTATAATTATGGTGTAGTCAATCAAGACTACTTGGTTAATAAGATTCTGTAAATCAGATAACTAAAGAAGGGGTTCTTCCTTCATCAGATACTCTTTGCTTGTCCAACTATATGGCAAAAATACTTGTGGCATTCCATCTCTTCTTACACTAATTTCAAAATACTGCCGATAATACTCAATTCCTTCAAGCCCAGCCTTGCTCAAATAATCATCAAATATTCTATTGATATTTGCAAATATTTTCAAAGCCTGCTTACGGTTGTGCACTACAATGCACTCGCTTAAATCATCAATTGAATGCTCTTTAATATACTCATCATTGCATATATATCTATGTTCCTTTTTTACCAATTCAGCCAAGCTGCAAGTAGATGACTTTTTAAATTCGAAATAGAAATCTATAGGTTCTGTCTTATAATCGTCAGACGCTGAAAAAGCCTCTAAAAAATTCCACTTTTCATAATTTTCTTTTATATATGCATGCTTTTTAGCAAGCTGAATTTCCTCTAACTTCAACTCTCAAAGTCAGGAATTATACTCTAGTACTATATTTTATGCAACAACTTATTTAATTTTTTGATATTCAAACCAATACATTGCATCAAGCAACGTCTTCAATTCAGAGGTTAGCTTTGAACTGCCATATGCTTTTGCAATGTAGTTCATCGGCTGATAGTCCAATATAGTTTCTGTATTTCCATTCGATACTATCGTCCTCATGCCAGAGAAGAAATTTCTGTTTGTACAAGTTACTTCTATATAATACATGTCTTTATCTTTCGAACGACATGGTGTAGCATAGCCTATCATATCTCCGCCCACATACGTTGCAAACGAATAATTTGATATATCTCTGCCGGAATCAAGCTTAAAATAGTGTCTGAGCTTTACATCATCTCCCACCACAAGGCTCGATCCGTAATAGTGTATTCCACTCATTGAAAATTGGCGGATACTTGAATTGGCAGCATACTGCTTCAGCGTTGCCTGTGGAATTTGTTGTATCGTCTTATCGGCATTCGTAAGGCTTCTGTTGGCTAATGCATATGTCATAAATTCAAAATACTGCTGTGATGCAGCGCCATAATTCAACATCGCTTTTACCACCGGCTTATATGCTGCATATTCTTTTGTATTGCTTGCCAATAAGCTCTTGGAATAATCCTCTACTGATGTTGAAAATGTATCCAGGACTTTTCCACTATTAGAGAGTAACTGTAAATTTACTTTTTCGGTCATCTCAACTGCGCTTATATCAATTCTTGAGCAATATGATTCGCCATCACCAACCGGACTCCGGTTCAATGCCACATAGTGTGGTGTTCCGCTGTCACCTTCATAGGTGTACTTGACCATGCAGTCTCCTATGTCATACGTAGAGCCGGTCATTTTCCAGTAGATATTTAGACCGATATTATGATTCTCCAATAAGGATATACTCTGACTCTTCGATACACTTACCTTTTCGCTTCCTGTGTTTGTATTTTGACTTCCGGATGAGGTATTTCCCGGATTTGCAGTTTCTGATGAATCTCCATGATCTCCATCTGCCTGTCCATCTGTTACCAGATACCATATTGATTCTTCTTCAAAATAAACATTACCGGAAGCATCAAGTGCTCTTATTCCTATACAAAAAGCTCCTGATTCCGAGGCATTTGCTGGTGTTATTTTAAGCTTATTCTGTGCAGTTTGTTCTATGTTTACCGCAACATTTTCTTCTTTTTCACTTATATACCATTCGTATGCAACATTATCTACATATTTACTTACAGCCTTGCCACTCTTATCATAGGTTGTCTGCTTTGTTCTAAGATTGCATGTATATGAGACGCCACGGTTTATAAGCATACCAGAGCTGCCACGTTCTTCATCGAGTGTATATGTGGCAGGAACCACTTCATACTCAGCAGTTTTCTCACCGGTACATTTTTCCTTGCCATAATAGTAGTGATAACGTACTGTGAGTTTTGTCTTTCCAGGCTTCATTCCGGTATATTTCCACTCATTACCGGCATTGGATATTTTTATGATGCTTTCATCCTGAGAAATTACTGAGTCAACTACATATATGTATTTTTTCCCGCCAGCCTGCGACCGCGCATCCTGTGTCAGTTTGCCTTGTCCGTTAGTTCTGATATTTTCTGTCTGATTGACACACACTGTTCCGGCTGCAAAGTCTATATCAAAGCCATCCTCAGAAACAAGCTTAGCATTTGTCTTAGATACCTCAGCAGTTCCATTGTAAGCAATCGCAGTAATATCAATATCCTGATGGCTGTACTGGCTCAGCCAATTCGTGGATAAAGTAAAATATACCGCATCCCCAAGAACTCTGATTGTATATGAGTTCCGGTCAATTGCTTGCTCACTTCCGTCCGATATATAAAACAGCTTATATGAATCACAAGCCACAGAAAGATTGCTCTTTGATACACATACTGTCAAATCAGCGCCTTTTCTATAAACGTAGCTGCTCTTAGTGAATACAAATCCTGATTTATATTCTGTCTGTGCAGTCTGAACATTTATCGATGCACTGTCTGAATTGGTGTCTGCATATGTGATTGCGTGAATCGGTGTTAGGGCGAGAGTGAATGCTATTCCTAACGCAATTGGTTTTGTCTTATTAAATTTCATGTAACATTATTCCTTAATTTCCAGTTAATTACTTTGTTGCAGTACCTAATTCATAAATCGCAGTCACTAAATCGGACAATTTATTACTACTATTTTTTGAATTTAGCACTTTATTACAATAATCATTTACGCTATATGTAACAAACGCTTTTCCATTTACATTTATAGTAAATGATTTAGAATAATTGGCTAGTAATATTCCTGTTAAATCAACATAATATTTACCATCTTTCTTAACCGGTTTTAAAATTTGATTTCCTACTGTAAACTTATAATCAGATATATTTTTACTATCAATGCTGAAATAGCATAGTCTTCTAAAACTATAGTACTCTTTCTATATGAAATTTACAAGCAAAACTATGCCATTTGTTGTTTCTGATATTCGAACCAGTACAATGAATTCAGTAAAATCTCTGCATCAACATTGCATTTTGTATATGCCTTGGCAACATAATTCCGGTACCTTGAATTGCTTTCTCTGCTCACGAATTTTTCTGTTATCTGTTCTGTCCTTTTTCCCCATCCTAATCTCTCCGTTCCACTCCGGTCGATGCTAAACCAATGTCCTCCGACCACCCATCTCCCTTAAAAATATCAATACTCTTTAAGGTAGGAATTGCACAATACTTTCCTATCAGATAATTTTTCTCATAGTTTTCGTCCTTACGGATGGGTAATAGTATAGCTAAAAACCCCAAAATACTAGTAAGTTCCTGCAAAATTTACCATATCCACTGATTACGTACCTCGTTTGCCTCATCAGATGATTTACAAATCTCACGCCATTTTTCCACACCCTTACCGCAATTTACTGTCTTCCAATCAAATAGTCTAAAAGCCAGAGCCGCACAAGCCTGTCGAAGCTCAATACAATGCTTAATATCTTTCATAGCAGCATTATCGTAGTTAATTAATTCTGCCAAAAAAAACAGTAATCTATCTATTCTTTCAATTCCAATAGTATCTATAACCGTATTCTTCGCATATACCAGATTATGTAATATCCATATAGCTGAAAGCAATCCTGGTTCTTTCCTAAGCTCAATTAATTCGACTATCTTTCCAAGCATTTCACTGGTAGTAATACTATCAGGATAACGTATAATATACTTTTCCATAGCTCTAAGTGAATCTATTGATTGAGATTCATTCATTGCAAAAATATTCTCTTGTACATCACGCTCCCATTGTTCATCCCGCAAAATAAATATATCAAAACACTTTGTGTAAATCCCCTTTTCATTCATTTCATGTGCCAATTTAATAAGAATCTCTCGTGCTTCATCGGAAATCATACCATTACAATTTTCCAGCACAGCTGCTATTGCATATACAGCTTTTCTAGAATTATCCTCAAACATAATATTTGCTGTATTCTCTGCGATTTTGTACCAGTATTTACTTATCTTATTTATAATAATAAGCACATCGTTTTCATTCCAATAGCCCAGCTCCGTATTTGCACATAAAAGTGTCAATTGTTTTAAATACAAATCATTGCTATCCTTAGCAATATCATTTGTAATAAAATAATTCTTAACCGACAATTTGGGAATTGATTCATCAATGTATGGTAGCGTTTCATATACCCATAAGTAATAACCGGCCAATTTTGGCAATTGAGTTTTCTCTTCAATATTTGACCAAAGTAACTTCACATATTCATCATGCTGTTTAGTGTTTAAAAGATGATATTCATCTAAAATCTTTAATCTTACGACTTTTGTCTTCCATTCGTAATCAGACTTCCAATCATCTTTTAATAGCCAATTTATCACATCTTCATCTATCAACACATGATATTCTTCAAACAAAGTATCCAATCCTTGCTTGTTAAAATAACAGTCAAAAATATCTATTCCATTTGAACCGTCAACTCTCGAATGCATTGTTACTTGCTCTACAATCTCAGTTTCCATCATTAGAGGAAGTAGCTTTACCTTCATACGTTCGGATATTTGCCGTAATAGCTTATCCATTAATTGAGTTACTTCAAATCGAGGTGGAATGTTCCTATAACTCATAATTTTCTGAATAAACTGTAATTCCTTTTTTTGCATCCTTTCAGATGCCCGGCTTGAAAATCTTTGCAATAATATCGGAACATTTTCCCTTATATGCCCAGCTAAATATTCCGAGAAACCATTTCCCATTGCAATTATTTCACCAATATTAACCTCAATAACATTTATTAAAATATCTAGAACATCGTCAATATACCCACTCTCTAAATCCATTACAAATTTTCTATTAACAAGTTTTTCTATTGTCCCTGTACTTGAACAACGAACTAACAGCAACAAACCCAGTCTATTATTAATATCGTAAATAGAAGATATCAAAGACAATTCCATATCTGACATTATTTTTATCCGTCTCCAGCATAATTCATACGCAAAATCCAACATTACGTCAATATTTACCGTCTCATGCTTTTGTAGCAATCCCTTCTCGTCGGTATACATATTTAACTCTACCGCTGTATTATATGGAATAATATACCACCCCGGATATTCATCACGTTCCTTTTGCCACGCTTCTGTTAGTTTAATAATATCATCCGTATAGCTATCTTTGTGCGCAAATATACCATCAACTTCCGCCCTCTCCAAATGCCATTCAAGTAATGTATATGAACTATTATCCTGCCAGTCTTCATGTGTCGTTGGACTCTTTTGATTGTATTCACCATCATTTTGACTCATCAATTCAAGAATCTTATTGAGCGTCTCGTTACTAGATTGCGTTGAAGCCATCAAACTATTAACATTGTCATGGATATCTCCCAAGCAATAAGAACCATACCTCTGCGGAAATAACTTTTTAATTTGATAAATTACTATATCCTCAAAATGTTTCTTGCATCTAGCTTTATTGATGCTATCAAGTTCACTTAAAGAAAGTAAATCATTAACACATCTATCCAAATCCTTTAGCCAATCAAAACTATTACTCTTTCTTATTTCATTAGCTAAAAGTCTCATAGTTTCCTCACAGAACAAAATCCTCCTAATGTCATTCTGCTCTGTGTTATCTTTTTCATATTCAGCAACCGTTTTCCCAGCTGATACGAATATAGCCTCAAACTGTTTCTTATCCAAAATAGATAAACCTATTTTTTTTAAGACTGACTTAGGATCCCCAAAAAGTAAATCAGTTCCAGCTTCCACTACATCATGCTCATCCATTCTTTACCTCTCCTTCACAATAACTCTTCAGATTGCAGTAAAAACAATTTATACTTTACCACTTTTTCCTATGCCAACTCGGACTCATGCCCTCCACCGTCTTAAAAAGTCGACTGAAATATAAGTATAGTAAAACACTAGCATTTTCTGATACTTATTATGAGTAAATAATTAACTTGTTGCAATCCGTCCTTTCGGCAAACATATTTTCGACAAATTATATTATTCAGTATAGCGAATTTTAGGTTAATATTCAATTGATAACTATTATAAATTGCAAAGTTGCGGCAATGAAATGAGCTGATGCCTGACAAAAATGAGAACCGATTTTGGACAAGATAAGGAATCATAAACACCAATATGTTCCGCCCAGATAACAGCTCGATAATTTTATCTTGCATCAACTTAAGACATTTTCCTTAAGTTGATGCTTTTTGACCACATTGGTGCCTGCCCCCACCACTCATTAAATCACACATCTTCAGATGGACTTTGTATGAAAAAAGCAGCTCCCCTATTTTTCATAGACTAACTGCTCAAACCTCTGGTTCCATATTAAATTTTAATTTTCTGAAATTTCTTCTGTCCGGCTTAACTGCTTGCGAACATCACGTCCACGATACATAATTCGAACTATATACACTATTTCATTTTCATCATTTGTCTTATAAAATACCAAATAATTGTCCACCGGAAAGAACCGAAGTCCTCTGCTGTGCCATGGTTCTTCCTCATAAAGCCGGTTTCTATTCGGCATGGTGTCCAGCTTTCGAATAGCAGCCATAATTCGGTCTGTCTGTCCGGCAGCGTTCTCTGGAGCTAACAGTTCCTCTGAAATATATCTGAAAATATTTCTCAGATCTCTTTTGGCTCCTGCTGTATACATCACTTTATATTTCATATACCAAATTCCCGTTTCATTTCTGCTTCAACTTCATCTGCTGAATATACTCTGCCTGCTTTAATATCTTCCATGCCTTTTTCTATTTCTGCATCGAACTGTTCCTTTGTAAGAGAACCATACGCAACAGGTTCCTCATAAGCCGGAAGTTTCATTTCAAAAGGAATTCCTCTCTGGAGTACAATCTGTCTCAGAAACATTCCTACCGCATTGGACATTGGAATGCCAAGTCGATCAAGCACCTGCTCTGCCTGCTCTTTTACTTCAGGCTCAACACGTGCAAATACATTTGCTGTTCTTGCCATAGATATCGCCTCCTCTTTTTTCTTCATTATATTTCGTTTGATTGCAAATTGCAAGCAGTTTGCAATCTTTTTTAATATCGGCTAACTTGAAAAAGGGTAAATAGTAACCCGAGAATCCCCTTTGTAAC
>ULME01029720.1_pt1 | contig 10086 bp, 7 predicted proteins | sample 1951591 | NCBI WGS metagenome assembly ULME01 (sample SAMEA4835544, study PRJEB28245) | human gut metagenome | biome: gut microbiome; material: fecal sample | place: Denmark | collected 2008
ATCGCCCAGCGGATCGCGCTGGACGCCTGCACGGATTATAAACCTTTCGTCAGAAAGATGATCCAGACGGCGCTCGACAAACTGGCGACGTTGTAATCGACCGGATTTCGGGAATGGTTCCGGGCAGCGACGCGGGATAGGACGGTTTACCGATTCCTTCAGGCTGCAAAAACGAAATAGGAAACTTCAGACGCGGAGGCTGCCTCGGAATGATTCGGACATCCTTCCTGCGTCGGAATACCCAACCAATAAACAAAAGGATTCAAAAGACTAACAGAAAATAAATTACATTAAAACCTATGAAATTTTCCGTATCAAGTTCTGCATTGCTCTCTCTCCTGGCTACGACCGGCAAAGTAATCAGCAATAAAAATACACTGCCCATTTTGGATTATTTCCTGATGGAGCTCAAGGGGGATGAGCTGCGGGTGACCACTTCCGATCTGGAAACCACGCTCGTGGGCTCGATTCGCGTGGATGGAGTCGAAAGCGAAGGCACCATCGCAGCTCCGGCCAAGCTGATGCTCGATTCGCTGAAGGAGTTCGCCGAAATGCCTCTGACGATCGAAGTGAACGATCAGAACTGGGAGATCCGTTTGAGTTGGAAAAGCGGTTCGCTCTCGATTCCCGGCGCCAGCGCCGTGAGCTATCCGGCGATCCCGGCTCTTTCGGCCGACTGCAAGGAGCTGACGCTCGATGTGGACGTGTTGGTGAACGGCATCAACAAGACGATTTTCGCCACGGCCGACGACGAGCTGCGTCCCGTGATGAACGGCGTCTATATCAACCTGGCCCCTTCGATGCTTACATTCGTGGGTACCGACGCCCACAAGCTGGTGAAATACGAGGTGGAAACCGCTAATGAAGTGGCTTCGTCGTTCATCCTGCCCAAGAAGCCGGCCAACCTGCTCAAATCGGTGCTGCTCAAGGAGGAAGACGCGATCAAGGTGAGCTTCGATTCGAAAAACGCCATGTTCCAGCTCAAGAACCATACGCTGGTGTGCCGCCTGATCGAAGGCAATTACCCGAATTACAATGCGGTGATTCCGACCGCGAATCCCAATAAGGTACTCGTCGATCGTATCGAACTGGTCAATGGCATCAAGCGTGTGGCCGTCTGCTCGAACCCCACGACCAACCTGATCCGCATGGACATCGCCGACAACCGGATCAACCTTACGGCGCAGGACATCGATTTCTCGGTATCGGCCAACGAAACGATCAGTTGCAGCTACGAAGGTCAGAATATCACGATCGGCTTCAAATCGACGTTCCTGGTGGAAATCCTCTCCAATATCGATACGCCGACCATCGTCATCGAATTGGCCGATTCGACCCGTGCCGGCGTATTCAAACCCGTCTATGACGACAAGCAGTCGAGCGCGACGCTCATGCTGCTTATGCCGATGATGATTAACGCATAACCCGGATGGAGCTCAACCTCAAGCGGCCGATCATTTTCTTCGACTTGGAAACGACCGGCATCGACATCGCACGGGACCGCATCGTCGAAATATCGATGGTCAAGGTTATGCCCGACGGCGAGGAGATCGTCCGTACGCGGCGGATCAATCCGGGAATGCCGATTCCGGCCGAAGCTACGGCCATTCACGGCATTACGGACGAAGACGTGAAGGATTGCCCGCTTTTTCCGCAAATCGCCAAGTCGTTGGCCCAGTTTATCGAGGGATGCGACTTCGGCGTTTTCAATTCGAACCGCTTCGATCTGCCGATGCTGGTCGAGGAGTTCATGCGGGCCGGTGTGGACGTGGATTTCCGCAAACGTAAATTCATCGACGTGCAGAATATCTTTCACAAAATGGAGCAACGGACGCTGGTGGCGGCCTATAAGTTCTATTGCGGCAAGGATCTCGCGGATGCCCATTCGGCCGAAGCCGATACGTTGGCGACGTACGAAGTGCTGAAAGCCCAGTTGGACCGTTACGGGGAGTTGCAGAACGATGTCGCGGCTCTGGCTGAATTTTCCACGCGGGCGGAATCCGCCGACTTTGCAGGACGCATCCTCTATAACGAAAAAGGGGAAGAGGTCTTCGGATTCGGCAAATATAAGGGCCGTTCGGTCGCGGAGGTTTTCCGCGTCGAGCCGAGCTATTACTCCTGGATGATGAACGGCGATTTCCCGCTCTATACCAAGAAAATTATTACCGAAATCCGCTGCCGGGAGAAAAACGAGAAACAATAGACTATGCTGAAGGAACTGTGTTGTACCGCGATGTTGCTGACGGCCGGGGCGAACCTTTATGCCCAGGAGCCGCAGTCTATCGAGAAATCGCAGACGATCGTTTATATCAACGGTGCAAAATACTATGTCCACAACGTCCGGCACGGGGAAACGCTCTATTCGCTGGCCAAAACCTATGGAGTGGCGGAACAGGTGATCGCCGCCGAAAATCCGCAGCTCGCTCAAGGGCTCAAAGCCGACCAGAGCCTTAAAATCCCGGTCGTGGAAACGGGTGTCGTCGTACAGGAGCAGCTTTCTCCTAAAAAGCTGAAGAAGACCTTCGATCAGCACACGGTGCAGAAGGGCGAAACTCTTTATGGAATTTCGAAGCGCTATGCGATCTCGGTCGAAACCATCATGGAGGACAATCCCGGTCTGGATCCGATTCACCTGAAACCGGGTTCGGTCATTTTGATTCGCAAAAAGGCGGTCGGCAAGACCGACGCAGCGGAAAACACGGCGGCCTGGGAGCAGTACAAGGATCGCCTGAACCTGGTTGCCGAGGAGGGTTATATGTACCACATCGTCGCTCCCGGGGAGACGATGTACGCGCTGTCCCGTCGCTTCGGTACGACGGTCGAAAATCTGGAGCGACTGAACGGTATTTCAGCGCAAGACCTCCGTTCGGGAAGTATGCTGAAAGTCCCCGGCGATGCAAAGTCCGTGACCGAGCCGGCGCCGGAAGAGCGATTCGGACAGCCCGAGCCAACGGAGAGCGATACCTTGACGACGGTCGAACCCCAGGTGAAAGAGGTGGATTTTCTGGCATTGAGCAGTGGAGAGCCGCTTCGTGTGGCGCTGTTGTTGCCGATGACCGATGGCGACAAACAGAATCCGAATTATCTCGATTTCTACCAGGGATTTCTCCTGGGGCTTGAAAAGATAAAGACCCAATACGGATACTCCGTTCGGGTCGATCTGTTCAATACCCGGCAGGAAAGCGACCGACTCCGTACGATTGTGGACGACGCCGATTTTCGGGCGGCCCGCTTGATCGTAGGCCCGGTTTACGAAGAGGAACTTCCTGCCGTAATCGGGTATGCCGAGGAGTATGCCGTGCCGGTCGTATCGCCTCTGGCCGATGTCAAGAACGTCGATAGCGATGTTTTGTTTCAGATGGCACCGCCCCAGATACGGAAATATGCCAAAATCGAAGAACTGACTCAGGGTGAGCACAAGCAGGTTACCTTGATCTACGGAGAGAAGAACGACCGGGAGTTCGAACGGGAAATTCTGGCTGCACTGCAGGGTGTACCTTACGCGCGGCATAATTATCGTTACGCTGTCAAGGAGGGCGACCAGGGGCTTTCGTCGCTGCTGGCCAACGGCAAGGACAACCTGCTGATCGTTTTGAGCGACAGCGGGCTCGAAGTGGACCGTATTCTGGCAGCCATCGCTTCGGCCAATACCAACCTCGTAGCCCGCGGCAAGACGCCTCCCCGTTTCACGATCGTCGGCAATTCGCGTTGGAACCGCTTCGGGAACCTCGATCGGGCGCTCTACTTCAAGGACCGGCTCGTGCTCTTCTCGACTTATCACGCCAAACGCGATGCCGAGGTAATCAAGACTTTCGACAGCGACTACATCAAAGCTTTCGGGGCGTTGCCGTCGCTCTACTCTTACCGGGGTTACGATGCGGCGATGATCTTCGTTCCGGCGATGTATTCCGACATCCAGTACGATATGGAGGGACGCCGCTACACGCCGCTGCAAACCTCTTATACGTTCCAGCAAATGCCCGGAGGGTCCAACCACGTCAATCAAAACTGGATGCGTGTGAGCTACCGACCGGACTTCACCATTACCGTAGATTGAAATGGCTTTAATACCCAACGGAATTCCCGAAAAAACGATCGAGCGGCTCAGCGAGTATCGCCGTACGCTGCTCGCCTGCCACAGGGAGGGCATTACCCACATTTTTTCGCACGTGCTGGCCGGGATTCACGGCATTACGGCTGTGCAAGTGCGTCGGGATCTGATGTTGATCGGGTTCTCGAGCGATACCAAGAAAGGCTACGATGTAAAGGTGTTGATCGATTTTATCAGCAACATCCTCGACAGCGAAAGCCCGGTGAACATCGCCGTAATCGGTATGGGTCACCTGGGGCAGGCCATCACCAAATATTTCAACGGGAAGAGCCTGAAGCTGCGGATCACGGTCGCGTTCGACGTCGATCCCGCAAAAGTGGATACCGCGATCGACAACATTCCGTGCTACCACATGGAGTGTTTCGAGAAGGTCGTCCAGGAGAACGACATCTCGATCGTCATCGTATCTTCGCCGACCAAAGTCGCCCCCGAACTGGTCGTGCCGATCATCAACGCCGGCATCAAGGGCGTACTCAACTTTACCTCGACACGCCTGAATTTCCCGCAAGGTATCTACGTGGAGAATTACGATATTACGACTCTTCTGGAAAAGGTTGCTTACTGCGTCAAGGAATCCGAAGAGAATAACGACAATAATTAAGGTGTCGATGCGAGTATTCCACGGCTTCGAAAATCTGCCTTCGTTCCGTTCGCCGGCGGCTACCGTCGGATCGTACGACGGAGTTCATAGCGGACACCGGGTTTTGCTCGACCGGATTCGCCGGGAGGCGGCCGCTGTCGGGGGAGAAAGTATCGTGCTGACCTTCGACCCGCATCCCCGCGTGACGCTCGGTACACAGGAGCGGCTGCGGCTGCTGACTTCGCTCGAAGAGAAGATATACCTGCTCGACCGGTTCGGAATCGACAATCTGATCGTGATTCCGTTCGACCGGGCCTTCAGCCGGATTCCTTCCGAGAGTTTCGTAAAGGACTATCTGATCGGGAAGGTGGGGGTGAAGAATCTGGTCGTCGGTTTCAACCACCGCTTCGGCCACGACAAGGAGGGAGATTACCGGCTGCTCAACGGATTGCATGACGAGTTCGGCTTCCGTGTGACGGAGATCGAGAAACAGGATGTCGATGCCGAGAAGGTGAGTTCGACGGTCATTCGTCGTCTGATCGAGCGGGGAGAGATGCGCAAAGCCGCCCGGATGCTGTCGCATCCGTATCTGTTGGCAGGCGATGTGGACTGCGCAGGACATATCGCCTCGGGAGAGGCTCTCAAGCTGCTTCCGCCTCCGGGTGAATATCCCGTGCGGATCGAAGGTAGGCCCGGTGTGCTTCGGATAACCGCCAAAGGTACTCCGGAATTATTGAGGACGGCGGGAAAAATGCCGTCGGGCCATATACTAATCGAGTTTTAACGCCATGCTGACAAGAGATTTCAAATTCAGAGTCTGGTATAAGGATACCGATCAGATGGGTATCGTACACCATTCGAATTACATCTGCTATTACGAAGCGGCCCGTTCGGAGCTGCTCCGCAGTTTCGGCTCTTCGTATGCCGATATGGAGGAGAAGGACGGCGTGATGATGCCGATTCTCGAGGTACACTCCAAGTACCTGCGTCCGGCTCATTACGACGAATTGATCACGGTTCGAATTTCCCTCCGGGAGTTGCCGAAAGCGCGTATTACGTTCGAATACGAAATTTACAACGAAGCGGGCGAGCTGCTCAATACGGGTTCTACGGTTCTGGGTTTCATCCACCGCGATACGCGGCGTCCCTGTCGGGCTCCGAAAGGATTTATGGAGCTGTTGGAAAAAAACCTGTAATTCACGCTGTTTTTTACGAATCGCCGGTTGATCGTATCGATTTTTCCCAAGAGGAAGATATTTCGGATTTTCGTCGATGGAGGAATCCGGATGAGAGTTCCGTACGATTTTATCCGATATAAAATAGCGGCGGCTCCTTTTCGGGGCCGCCGCTTCGATATACGGTAATTTACTGCTATTTCTCGATCAGCGAAATACTGCGTTGGATGAACTCCGTCAGGTTTTTGCCCTTGAGCAATCCGTTGGAGAGCAATGCCAGGTCGATGATCTGTTTGACGAGCTTGTTCTCTCCGCCAATTTCGCGCAGACGCGTATCGCGCTCGTCGCGCAGGGTGACGATCTTCTTCGAAAGCTCCTCGCGTGTCGATTTCTCCTCGGGCGTGAGTTCCTCCTCTTTCTTGCCTTTGACCACTTCGTCGAAACGGCGCTCTTCGGCGACCGCAGCATCGATCTTTTTGGTGATGGTCTTCAGCTTGTCGCCGTAGCTCTTCTCCACATCGGCCAGGATGTCGATCACGATGGGGTTGTTGCCATTGACGGCGATCGTGAAGTTATCGGGCATCTGGCTGTAGAATTGGCTCATACCTCCGCCGCTGATGGCTGCCATCTCCTTCATGCGCCGCATGAATTCGTTCTGCGTAATCACCACGGGCGCAGCATCGGCCGCCATCGCTTCGAACGAAATGTTGTAGTGGATCTTCTCGTCCTTGGGCATCTGGCTTTCGAATACGGGACGCATGATCTCCTGCTGGGCCTCGCTCAGGGACATCTTGAGCGTTTCGTCTTTCTGGATGAGCTTGTCGATCACGTCGCTGTCCACGCGCACGAAGCGGGCGTCCTTGTGTTTCGACTCGTACCAATTGACATAGTGGTTGTCGAGTTGTCCGTCCATAACCAGCACGTCATAGCCTTTGGCCTTGGCCGATTCGAGGAACGAATTTTTCTCTACGGGATCGTCCACATAGAGGAAAACGACCGTACCGTTCTTGTCGGTCTGGTTACCTTTGACGACCTCCTTGTACTCTTCGGCGGTGAAATACTTGCCCTCGGTCGTCTTCCACAGCATGAAACTCTCTGCCTTCTCGGCGAACTTTTCGTCGGTGATAATGCCGTATTCGATGAAGATCTTCAGATCGTCCCATTTCTGTTCGTAGTCCGCACGCATCGTCGTGAAGAGCTCCTGCAAGCGATCGGCCACCTTGCGGGTGATGTAGTTCGAAATCTTCTTGACATTCGAATCGCTCTGCAGGTAGCTGCGCGATACGTTCAGCGGAATATCCGGCGAGTCGATCACGCCGTGCAACAGGGTGAGGTATTCCGGTACGATCCCCTCGACCTGGTCGGTCACATACACCTGATTGGAGTAGAGCTGGATCTTGTTTTTCTGAATTTCGAAGTTGTTCCGAATCTTCGGGAAGTAGAGGATACCCGTCAGGTGGAACGGATAATCGATATTCAGATGAATCGAGAAGAGCGGCTCTTCACCTATGGGATAGAGTTCGTGGTAGAACTCCTTGTATTGCTCGGCGGTGATCTCGGTGGGTTTTACGGTCCACAGCGGGGCGATGTTGTTGATGATGTTGTCCTTGTTGGTATCGACGTATTTGCCGTCTTTCCACTCCTTCACCTTGCCGAAAGCGATGGGAACGGGTAGGAAGCGGCAGTACTTGCGCAGCAGCTCTTCGACCTTCGAATCTTCGCCGTATTCGAGCGTATCGGCCGAAAGGTGCAGTACGATCGTGGTTCCCCGGTCGCGTTGCTCGGTCGTTTCCTCCATTTCGTATTCGGGCGATCCTTCGCAACTCCAGTGTACCGTCTTGGCGCCCTCCTTGTAGGAGCGGGTGAAAATCTCCACTTTGTCGGCGACCATGAAAGCGGAGTAGAAGCCCAGTCCGAAGTGGCCGATAATCGCCTGGTTCTTGTATTTCTCCATGAACTCCTCGGCGCTCGAAAAGGCGATCTGGTTAATATAGCGCTCCACCTCGTCGGCAGTCATGCCGATGCCCCGGTCGGTGACCGTCAGGGTTTTGGCATCCTTATCCGCCGAGACGCGGATCGTCAGGTCGCCCAGGTCGCCTTTTACGTCGCCCATCGAGGCCAGGGCCTTGAGTTTCTGCGTGGCATCCACGGAGTTGGAGATCAGCTCACGCAGGAAGATTTCGTGGTCCGAATAGAGGAACTTTTTGATAACGGGGAAGATATTCTCGGTGGTAACCCCGATTTTTCCGTTTTTCATCGTATCATGGTATTTTTTTAATTGAATTATTTATCGTTTTTTTGATACAGCGGACTTTGGTTGCCGCTGCCGAAGAGAGCCATTCTCTCGCATGGATTCAACAAACGGTGTGCCACCTCCTCCGATATGACATTCTGTCATACGCTTCCTGACAAAATAGAGGCGGCAGGGAATCCTCCCCGCCGCCGTACGTGTTTCGTCGGCTCGTCTGCCGAAAGTATTAGAGCAATTTTTCGAGTTTCTTTACCAGGTCGGCTTTCGTGCAGGCACCCACCTGTTTGTCCACGACCTGTCCGCCCTTGATGAACACGATCGTCGGAATGTTGCGGACCATGAACTTGCCCACGATGTCGTCGTTGTTGTCCACGTCGCATTTGCCGATGACCGCACGGCCTTCGTATTCGCCGGCCAACTCGTCGATGATCGGGCTGATCATGCGGCAGGGACCGCACCATTCCGCCCAAAAGTCGATGACTACCGGAAGCTGGGATGCGGAGATCTCCTCGAAATTGTCTTTTGTGATTGCTAATGCCATAATTTTTTAGATGTTTTGATTATAAGTATTAAACGATAGTATATTTGATTTCATTGTCCTCGAGGAACGAAACGAGATTCGACGTGAGGCTCACCTTGTGTCGTTTGGAGAACATATTCACACTCACCTGCGCATCCCGGTCATAGACATTCACCCGCAGCGTGGTCGATCCTTCGGACTCTTTGATGCGGTGCGTCAGCTCCTCGATCATTTCACGCGTGATGTCTTCGATCGCCAATTGGATATACATCTCCTTAATCATCGTGTCGCGCATTTCGGAGAGCTGTACCATCGAAGTAATCTTGAATTCCAGCTCCTTGTCGTTGTAGGGCTTGGGTTGGACCTTGCCCCGGATGAAGAGGAAATAGTCGTTGAACAGGTATTTGCGGAAATTTTCGTAGTCCTTGCTGAAAAGCGCAAATTCGTGCGTGCCGTTGTAGTCTTCAAGCGTGAATTTTCCCCAGGGTTTGCCCGTCTTGGTAACGAGGTTCTGCGTGGCGATCACCATCCCCGCCACGGCAATCTCCTGTCCGCGCAGGGATTCCAGGTTGTCAAGATCCGAAAGCTGCGTCTTACACATATTGCGGATAATCACCGCATAATCGTCCAGCGGGTGAGCCGAGAGGTAGAGTCCGATCATCTCGCGCTCCTTGCCCAGCGTTTCGAGCGTGCTCCAGTCCTGACAGGCCGGAATCACGGGATGCTGAATATCCACGACCCCTTCGCCGCCTCCGAAAAGGCTTTGCTGGGCATTGTCTTTCTCGCTTTGGAACCGCTGCCCGTAGCGTACCAGCTGCTCGATGAAGGTCGTCGAACTGGAGTCGCGCAGATCGGTGCCGAAGAATTTGCAGCGGTGGAACCCGGAGATCGAGTCGAAGCCGCCCGCATAGGCGATGTTTTCGAGGCATTTGCGGTTTACGGCCGTATAATTCACCCGTTCGAAGAAATCGTATATATCCTTGAATTTGCCGTTCTTGTTCCGCTCCGCGACGATGCTCTCCACAGCCGCCTCGCCGACGCCTTTCACCGCAGCCAGGCCGAACCGCACGTCGCCCTCCTTGTTCGAGGAGAAGTTGTTGAGCGATTCGTTGATATCGGGCCCGAGCACCCGGATACCCATGCGCTTGCACTCGTTCATGTAGAGCGTAATCTGCTTGATGTCCGAAAGGTTGCGGCTGAGCAGCGCGGCCATGAATTCGGAAGGGTAGTGCGCCTTCAGATAGCCCGTCTGATAGGCGATGTAAGCGTAGCAGGTCGAGTGCGACTTGTTGAAAGCATACGATGCGAACGCTTCCCAGTCGCCCCAGATCTTTTCGCAAATTTTGGCGTCGTGCCCCCGCTTGCTGCATCCTTCGATGAACTTGGGCTTCATCTTGTCCAGCACCGCACGTTGTTTCTTACCCATCGCTTTGCGGAGCGTATCGGCTT
>ULME01010248.1_pt1 | contig 9969 bp, 6 predicted proteins | sample 1951591 | NCBI WGS metagenome assembly ULME01 (sample SAMEA4835544, study PRJEB28245) | human gut metagenome | biome: gut microbiome; material: fecal sample | place: Denmark | collected 2008
GCCGCCCAGCCAGCAGTCGTCGCCGATTTCGATGCCCGCTCCCTTTTCTTTGCCCGTAGCCCGTTCCGCAGCGTTCATCGGATGCACGGCCGTCAGAAGTTGTACGCCGGGACCTATCAGGCAGCGTTGTCCCAGGCGAATCGGCCCGAGGTCGAGAAAAACGCAGTTGAAATTGACGTAGGACCCTTTGCCGATGGAGATATTGTATCCGTAATCGCAGTGGAAAGGGGCGCGGATCATGGCTTCGACCCTCGGACAGAGTTCCCGGAGCGTTGCCAGATAGGTCGCGTCCTTGTCTTTGAGCGCGACGTTGAGCCGATGGGTGAGGTGGCGGGCCCTGGCACGATCGCGTACGAGTTCCTCGTCATTTGGGGAAAACCACTCTCCGGCCTGCATTTTCTCCTTTTCGGTCATGGGAATCGGCTTTTAGTCGAAGCTCTGCATCTCGATCAACTTGGCGTAGATGCCGTTTTTGGCCATCAACTCCGAGTGTGTGCCCTGTTCCGCGATCCGACCCCGTTCGATGACGATGATTTTGTCGGCGTTGTGGATGGTCGAGAGGCGGTGGGCGATCACGATCGATGTGCGGCCTTGCAACAGGGAGTTAAGGGCGTCCTGCACAAGTTTTTCGCTCTCGGTGTCGAGGGCCGAAGTCGCTTCGTCGAGGATCAGGATTTCGGGATTCTTGAGTACGGCTCGGGCGATGCTCAGGCGCTGGCGCTGACCGCCCGAGAGTTTGGCGCCCCGGTCGCCGATGTTGGTGTCGTAGCCCGACGGACACTCCATGATGAAGTCGTGGGCGTTGGCGATTTTGGCCGCAGCGACGATCTCTTCGTGCGTCGCTCCCCGGCGTCCCATGGCGATGTTGTTTTCGATGGTGTCGTTGAACAGCACGGTATCTTGCGCAACGATGCTCATGTGGGCACGCAGGCTCTCCTGCGTGTAGGCGCGGATCGAAACCCCGTCGATCAGGATGTCGCCGCCCGTAGTGTCGTAGAAGCGGGGGATCAGCTCGCTGAGGGTCGATTTGCCGCCGCCCGAAGGACCGACCAGAGCCACTGTTTCTCCTCGCCGGATGTCGAACGAGATGCCGTCGATCACCTCCCGGCTGCCGTCGTAGGAGAAGTGTACATTGCGGAATTCGATCTTCTCGTGCAGGCCGTCCAACGTCTTGGCGTCGGGCTTGTCCTGGATTTCCGGTTCGGAATCGAGCACGTCGAAGATGCGCTCGCCTGCGGCGATACCCTGATTGATGTTGGCGAACTGGTCGATGAACGAGCGCACGGGGCGGGTGATCTGCGAGAATACGGCGATGAAGCCGACGAATCCGCCGGCCGAAAGCGATCCGTTCATGACGAGCGAACCGCCGAAGACGATCAGTACCGCGACGGCCGTCAGGCCGAGGAATTCGCTCATCGGCGAGGCTAGTTGCTGGCGGCGGGCCATCGAGAGCATCAGGCGCGAAAATTCGGCGTTGAACTCGGAGAACTTGCGGCGGATATAGTCGGTGGCGTTGTAGCTTTTGATGACCTTGATGCCCGAAAGCGATTCGTCGAGCACGCTTACCATGTCGCCCATGCGTTCCTGCCCTTTGAGGGCCGGGTGGCGCAGTTTTTTGACGATCCGTCCGATGATGAGCGCCACTACGGGCAGGAACAGGATGGCGAACAGGGACAACTGCCACGATACGAGGAGCATGTAGATCACGTAACCGATAATAAGCAGCGGATCGCGGAAGGCGACTTGCAGCGTATTGGTGATGCAGTACTGGACCACCATGACGTCCTGTGTGATGCGCGACATGAGATCGCCCTTGCGCTGATCGCTGAAATATCCGGCGTTCATCCCCATGATTTTGTTGAACAGATCGTTGCGCATGCGTTGCAGCGACCTGACACGCATGTTTTCGACCGTCCAGGCGCTCATGTAGCGGAAGAAATTGCTCAACAGGTTCATTACGATCGTACCGCAGGCGAGCAGGAGGAGCATTTTCGACATCGTGAAATTCGTCCCGAACAGTTGCGTATAGACGTAGCTCAACATCTGCGAGGCGTCGATGTCCGAGAACGAGAGCCCGTGCATGGGAAAGTCGTAAACGGGTTGGAAAACGTAGGAGTTCTTATCGTCGAACAGCGTGTTCATGATCGGGAGGATCATGGCGTAGGTGAGCGTGTTGAACAGGGCGTACAGCAGCGCGTAAAAGAAGTAGGGGACGGCGTATTTGGAGATCGGGCTGACGAATCCCAGCAGCCGCATGTATGTTTTGAACATAAATTCCGGATCGGTTATTGTTTCGGAGTAAAGTAGGGGCAAATATAGCAATTTAATCAGGATATGCAATCCGGTTGTCCGATTTTGGGGAAAGAATGTTATTTTTGTAACAGGATAGAGTCATAAAAAGGAACAATAGACCATGGAAAATTTCAAACAGATCGATCCGGCTGAAATTACCGATAATTTTATCCGGGCCATCGGCCGGGAGTGGATGCTCGTCACGGCCGGGAACAGAGAAAGTTGCAATACGATGACCGCCAGTTGGGGTTTGATCGGGTTCATCTGGGGACGCCCCGTGGCGCAGTTCGTGATACGTCCGCAGCGTTATACGCGGGAGTTCGTCGATCGGGAGGAGAGGGCGACCCTCTCGTTTTTCTCGCCCGAATATCGTGCGGCTCTCGAATACTGCGGCAGTCGTACCGGCCGTACGGAGGATAAGATCCGCAATGCCGGACTGACGGTCGCCTGTACGGACGACGGAGTGCCCGCGCCGGCCGAAGCACGCCTGATCCTGCAATGCCGCAAGCTCTATGTCGGAAGAATCCGGCCCGAAGGGTTCGTCGATCGCAGTTGCGATACGAAATGGTATCCCCAGCACGATTATCACGAGGTCTATATTGCCGAAATCGAGCGAGCTTACGTGCGGAAGTAAGTTAAGTAGAGATAGGAGCAGGAGGTGAGTAGGGCAATGCCGTCCCGAGTTCGGGCGGCCGTGTGACCGGATAGTTTTTTAAAAAGTCTCGGGACATTTCGTCGTGTTTCGGGGCTTTTTATTCTCTTTATATGGCTTACTCTCCACTGCCCGGAACATACCCGGTATCTTCCAGCAGGTGCGCCCTGTCGTTGGCTGCGGCTACGGCCAGTTGGTCGCAGCGGTTGTTTTCGACCGTATCGGCATGACCCTTGACCCAGACGAAACGGACCTTGTGACGGCGGTAGGAGCGCAGGAAGCGGGACCATAGATCGGGGTTCTTCTTGCCGGCGAACCCTTTCTTCTCCCAGCCGAATACCCAGCGTTTCTCCACGGCATCGACCACGTATTTCGAATCGGAGTAGATCGTCACGTCGCTGCCTTCGAATTTCAGCATTTCGAGGGCTACGCAGACGGCCAGCAGCTCCATGCGGTTGTTGGTCGTCAGGCGGTAACCCTGCGACACCTCCTTGCGGAACCGTCCCGATATCAGGACCGCTCCGTAACCACCCGGACCGGGATTGCCCAGGGCCGAGCCGTCGGTATAGATGGTGATTTCCGGCATAGTCGGGTATAAACTCCTCTCTCTGCTGTTGTAAGCCGGAGAGAGGAGTTGAATGTTTCGTGATGAGTTATTTCAAGGCCGCCAGTTGTTCCCGAAGCGCGGCGATCTTGGCTTCGGCGTCGGCCTGTTTGGTCCGTTCGTTGGCCACGACTTTCTCGGGAGCCGACGAAACGAATCTTTCGTTCGAGAGCTTTTTTTGCACGCTGGCGAGGAATCCTTCGAGGTATTCCAGTTCGCCTGCGAGTTTTTTGCGTTCGGCCTCGATGTCGATCATGCCCTCCATCGGTACGAAGTATTGCGTGGTCTTTACGAGGAATCCGACGGCCGAAGGATCTTTCTCCCGGGTGGTTTCGATCTGCGAGAGGTTGCCCATTTTCTGCAGGACGGGAGCGTATTCCGCCGGGTAGTTCTCGTCGGCGATCACCCGGAGCGTCAGGGGGTCTTTCTGCGGAATGTTTTTCTGCTTGCGGACGTTGCGGACGGCCGTTACGACCTCTTTCGTCAGTTCGAACCGGCCCAGCAGCGCCTCGTCTATCTCCCGTGCTTCGGGCATGCGCTGGACCATGATCGACTCGCCTGCCTTGCGGGGTGCCAGGTCCTGCCAGATCTCTTCGGTGACGAACGGCATGAAGGGGTGTAGCAGACGCAGCAGGTCGTCGAAGAAACCGCACGTGGCTTCCAGTGTCGGCCGGTCGATCGGGCATTGGTAGGCCGGTTTGATCATTTCGAGGTACCAGCCGCTGAAGTCGTCCCAGAAGAGTTTATACAGATTCATGAAGGCTTCCGAGATACGATAGGAGGCGAAGTCCGATTCGACCTGACGCAGCGTCTTGGCGAGCGCTTGACGGAACCATTCGATTGCCAGGCGGTTGTTTTCGCTTTGTGCCAGGGTGTCGTCGATCGTCCAGCCGTTGACCAGTCGGTAGGCATTCCAGATTTTGTTGCCGAAATTGCGTCCCTGTTCGCAGAGAGCCTCGTCGAACATCACGTCGTTGCCCGCCGAGGAGCTCAACAGCATCGCTACGCGCATGCCGTCGGCGCCGAACTGGGCGATCAGGTCGAGCGGATCGGGCGAGTTGCCGAGCTGTTTGGACATCTTGCGGCCGATTTTATCGCGCACGATCCCCGTGAAGTAGACGTGACCGAAGGGCTTCTCACCCCGGTATTCGTAACCGGCCATGATCATACGGGCCACCCAGAAGAAGATGATGTCGGGACCGGTCACCAGATCGTTGGTCGGGTAGTAATATTCGATGTCTTTGTTGTTCGGGTGGCGGATGCCGTCGAATACCGAGATGGGCCACAGCCACGACGAGAACCAGGTGTCGAGCACGTCCTCATCCTGCCGCAGATCGGCGAGCGTCAGCGAGGCGTCGCCGCTCTTGGCCCGGGCTTTCTCCAGTGCCTCGTCTGCGTTGAGGGCCACTACGTAACCGCCTTGGGGCAGATACCAGGCCGGAATGCGCTGGCCCCACCAGAGCTGGCGCGAGATGCACCAGTCCTTGATATTTTCCATCCAGTGACGGTAGGTGTTCTTGTATTTTTCGGGAACGAGCTTGATTTCATTTTCCAAGACGGCCTGCGTCGCCGGACCGGCGAGTTTCTCCATCGAGAGGAACCACTGCATCGAGAGTTTGGGCTCGATCGCTACGCCGGTACGTTCGGAATAGCCCACGTTATTGGTGTAGTCTTCGGTTTTCTCCAGCAGGCCGGCCGCGTCGAGATCCTTTTTGATCTGTTTGCGCAGGGCGAAGCGCTCCATACCGGCATACAGCCCTACCTTGTCGTTGATCGTGCCGTCGTCGTTGAAGATGTCGATCGATTCGAGCCCGTATTTTTCACCGAGCATATAGTCGTTCACGTCGTGCGCCGGAGTAACCTTCAGGGCACCCGTGCCGAAAGCGATGTCCACGTACGTATCGCGGATCACGGGTACCGACCTGCCCACCAGCGGGACGATGACCCGGGCGTCTTCGGGCAGCCAGGCGTAGCGTTCGTCGTCGGGATTGACGCAGAGGGCCGTGTCGCCGAGGATCGTCTCGGGCCGGGTCGTGGCGACGATGATCGTGCGGTCGGTGCCTTCGACCCGGTAGCGCAGGTAGTAGAGCTTGCCGTGCGACTCTTTGAACACCACCTCTTCGTCCGAAAGGGCGGTCTGGGCCGACGGGTCCCAATTGACCATGCGTACGCCCCGGTAAATCAACCCCTTTTCGTAGAGGTCGCAGAAGACCCGCAGGACGCTTTCGGTACGGGCTTCGTCCATCGTGAAGCAGGTGCGCTCCCAGTCGCACGAGGCGCCCAGCTTGCGCAGCTGTTGCAGGATCACGCCGCCGTATTTCTCTTTCCAGTCCCAGGCATGACGCAGGAACTCTTCGCGCGAGAGCGACGATTTCTCGATCCCCTCGGCCTTGAGTTTGGCCACCACCTTGGCTTCCGTGGCGATCGAGGCGTGGTCGGTGCCCGGGACCCAGCAGGCGTTCTTGCCCTGCATGCGGGCGCGGCGCACCAGTACGTCCTGCAACGTGTTGTTGAGCATATGTCCCATGTGGAGCATACCCGTGACGTTGGGTGGCGGGATGACGATCGTATAGGGTTCCCGTTCATCGGGTTCGGAATGGAAAAGGCGGTGCTCCATCCAGTAGTCGTACCATTTGGATTCGATCTCCTGCGGGGAGTATTTGTCGGCGATTTGCATGATATTGTATGCGGTATTTATAATAATTTGTACAGGATTTGCAAAGTTATGAACATTCTGCTAATATGAAATAAAATTAGGAGGAAAATCGTTATCTTTGCAAAATCTGTAATTTTTTAAAAAAAGTAGATGTTTTTCGTACTCAAAACTTTCCCGGTCAAGGAAAGGAGGAGCGAGGGGAAAGCGGTCGGGGTCGGGAGTTTCCGAAGGGAGAATTTATCCGACGATACGGAAAACACTTCGATTTTTAGCCACATAATAAAAAGAATATGAGTAAGAAGGATAAAATAAAGAATATCGACATGGACGATCTGAAGGCACTGCCCGATGTCCTGGACGGACGCCATCACGTCATTCCCATCGTAACGGGCGGGGACGAGGTGTTGGAAGAGGTCAACGTGCCCGAAATATTGCCGATATTGACCTTGCGCAGTTCGGTGCTGTTTCCCGGAGCGATCACGCCGATTACGGTCGGCCGAGAGAAGAGCATCCGGCTGGTGCGCGAAGTGAACGAGCGCAACGGATTGCTGGGGGCCGTGCTGCAACGCGAAAGCGAAGTCGAAGATCCGGCGCCGGACGATATGTACAAGGTCGGCACTGCGGCTCGTATTATCAAGATTCTGGAGATGCCCAACGGCAACCTGACGGTGATTCTAAACGGACTGGAGAAAATCGAGGTGAAGGAGTATGTCTCCACGGAACCTTATTTCCAGGCCAGCGTGACGCCGTTGCGCGACTCTTCTCCCGATGTAAAGAGCCTGGAGTTCGAGGCTCTCGTGGATTCGATCCGCGACATTGCGCTGGGTATCATCGCTATTTCGCCGGACATGCCCAAGGAGGCGGCGTTCGCCATCAAGAATATCGACTCCAAGCGGGGAATCATCAACTTCATCTGTTCGAACCTCGAGCTTTCGGACGAAGACCGCCAGTCGCTGCTGGAGTCTCCCGGTCTGCTGGCCCGTGCCCGCAAGTTGTTGGAGATTCTGGTGCGCGAGCAGCAGCTCGTCGAGCTGAAGAACGAGATCCAGAGCCGTGTCAAGCAGGAGATCGACAAGCAGCAGCGCGATTACTACCTGCAGCAGCAGATGCGCACGATTCAGGACGAGCTGGGCGAAGGTGCCGACAGCGAGCTGGAGGGATTGCGCGAGAAGGCGTCCAAGAAGAACTGGCCCAAGGAGGTGGCCGAACTTTTCGAGAAGGAGATCACCAAGCTCGAACGGCTCAATCCCGCCGTGGCCGAATATTCGGTGCAAGTTACCTATCTGCAACTGATGCTCGAGCTGCCCTGGAACGATGTGACGCAGGATAATCTCGATCTGAAATGCGCACGCGAGCAGCTCGACCACGACCATTTCGGGCTGGACGAAGTGAAAGAGCGTCTGTTGGAGCATTTGGCCGTCATCAAGCTGAAAGGCGACTTGAAATCCCCGATCCTCTGTCTGTACGGCCCTCCGGGCGTAGGCAAGACCTCGCTGGGCAAGTCCGTGGCGGCGGCGCTGGGACGTAAGTTCGGCCGTATTTCGCTGGGCGGTCTGCACGACGAGGCCGAGATACGCGGTCACCGCCGCACCTACATCGGGGCGATGCCGGGCCGGATCATCCAGACCATCAAACGCTGCGGGTCGTCCAATCCGGTCATCATCCTCGACGAGGTGGACAAGGTGACCGTAAGCAATCACGGCGACCCGTCGAGCGCACTGCTCGAAGTGCTCGATCCTGAACAGAATACGACATTCCACGACAACTACCTCGATACGGAGTACGACCTTTCGAAAGTGCTTTTCATCGCCACGGCCAACAACATCGGCAACATCAATCCGGCGCTGCGCGACCGTATGGAGATGATTAACATTCCGGGCTACATTCTCGAAGAGAAGGTGCGGATCGGCCTCGACCACCTGCTGCCCAAGCAGATGACGGCGCACGGCATTCCCGAGGGGCAGTTGGTGCTGACGCCCGAGGTCGTCGAGCAGGTTATCGCAGGCTATACCCGCGAGTCGGGTGTCCGTTCGCTGGACAAGCACCTGGCGAAGATCGCCCGCTACCGGGCCAAGCAGATCGCTTTCGAGGAGGCTTATACGCCGGAGCTTACGCAGGCCGATGTCGAGAAGATTCTCGGCATCCCGAAATTCCTGCGCGAAGAGTACGAGGTCGGGGATATGGTCGGCGTAGTCACCGGCCTGGCTTGGACCGAGGTCGGCGGCGATATCCTCTACATCGAGTCGGTGCTGACCCCCGGCAAGGGCAAAGTGAGCCTGACGGGTAACCTGGGTGAGGTGATGAAGGAGTCGGCGACGATCGCCCACGAGTGGGTGATGGCGCACCACAAGGAGTTGGGTATCGATCCCGAAATGTTCGAGAAGAACGACATCAACATCCACGTACCGGAGGGAGCCATTCCCAAGGACGGTCCTTCGGCGGGTATCACGATGGTCACCTCGATCGTTTCGACCTATACGGGGCGCAAGGTGCGCGAGCGTATCGCCATGACCGGAGAGACGACCCTGCGGGGACGTGTAATGCCGGTAGGCGGTATCAAGGAGAAGATCCTGGCGGCCAAGCGTGCCGGTATCAAGGAGCTGATCCTTTCGGAAGACAACCGCAAGGACATCTCGGAGATCAAGGCGGAGTACATCGACGGTCTGACGTTCCACTACGTGCGGACGAACGAGGATGTGTTGCGTTTGGCTCTCGAGGAGAAGAAATAATCCGTGTTAATTTGAAAAGCGGGACGCAATGTCCCGCTTTTTTCGTATTTTAGCGACTTGAAACAGATAGAGTCACGAGTTATGGAGTTTGTTGCGATCATTCCCGCCCGCTATGCATCGACCCGCTTCCCGGGCAAGCCGCTGGCGATGCTCGGGGGAAAGCCCGTCATCCGCCGGGTGTATGAACAGGTGACCGGCGTGCTGCCCGATGCGGTCGTGGCGACCGACGACGAACGGATCCTGCGTGCCGTCGAGGAGTTCGGCGGTCGTGCCGTGATGACTTCGTCCGAGCACCGCAGCGGCACCGACCGTTGCTGGGAGGCTTATGGAAAGCTCGGCCGGGAGTACGACGCCGTAATCAACGTGCAGGGCGACGAGCCTTTTATCCGTCCGGAACAGCTTCGGGCGATCATGCGCTGCTTCGACGTGCCGGGTACGGACATCGCTACCCTGGTGCGTCCCTTCGCCGAGTCAGACGGACTGGCGGCGCTCGAAAATCCCAATTCGCCGAAAGTGGTGCTCGACGGCGGGTCGCGGGCGATCTATTTTTCGCGTTCGGTGATTCCCTACCTGCGGGGTGTGGAGCGGTCGGAGTGGCTGGCGAAACATACTTTCTATAAACATATCGGTATGTATGCCTTTCGTACGAAGGTGCTCGCCGAGGTGACGGCCTTGCCGCAATCTTCGCTGGAGAAGGCCGAGTCACTCGAACAGTTGCGCTGGCTGGAGAACGGCTACAGGATCGGCGTGGGTATTTCCGACGTGGAAACCATAGGTATCGACACGCCCGAAGATCTGGCGGCCGCCGAGGAATTTTTGAAACGAATGAAGCGATAGAATCATGGATAAAAAACCTCTCTTTATAGCCGGTCCCTGCGTGATCGAATCGGCGGAATTGCTCGATACGGTCGCTGCGACGCTGGCGGACATCAATCGTCGGCTGGGCGTCGAAATCATTTTCAAGGCTTCGTTCGACAAGGCCAACCGCACGTCGATTTCGTCGTTCCGGGGACCGGGGCAGGAAAAGGGCCTTCGG
>ULME01037188.1_pt1 | contig 9912 bp, 6 predicted proteins | sample 1951591 | NCBI WGS metagenome assembly ULME01 (sample SAMEA4835544, study PRJEB28245) | human gut metagenome | biome: gut microbiome; material: fecal sample | place: Denmark | collected 2008
GTGGCGCCACCCACATTGACCACATATTCTCCATTTGGCATTGGACGCAAAACCCCACGCTCAAGCAGCCTTTTCTCGGCTTCGTTTGCCGTTATGTTTTGCGCTTTGCTGACCCCGTCAATAACTTTTTGATAATCATAATGCAGCTCGTTGTCCACTTTTGAATGATGAATCTCATCATACGAAAACACCGCCGTTCCCGTCTCTTTAGACATCGCCGCTATATCCTGCTCAATGCTGGCAATTTTCGGCTGTTTCCGAAACATCACAAATTTCCTCCTTTATTATAGTAACATATTTCTGCAAATAATACAAGACAAAAGCTCTTGTCGCTTTTTCTCTTGCAAAAAACGGAGAATAATAATAAAACTAAAGCAAATGTAATCATAAATCAAACAAGAGAAATGCCATGTCAGAAAAGTTTTACATTACCACTCCGATTTACTATCCCTCCGGCTCCCCGCATATCGGGCATTGTTACACCACCGTCGCCTGCGATGCCATGGCCCGCTACAAACGCGCCAGAGGCTTTGATGTCTTGTTTCTGACCGGAACCGATGAGCACGGCCAAAAAATCGAAGACAAAGCCAAAGCCGCCGGCCTTACCCCGCAGGAATATACAGACCGTGTGGTCGCCGAATTCAAAAAACTCTGGAAATACATCAACATTTCTTATGACCGTTTTGTCCGCACCACCGACGACTATCATGTCAAAACCGTGCAAGACGTCTTCAAAACCTTGTACGATAAAGGCTACATTTACAAAGGCGAATACAGCGGCAAATATTGCAAACCCTGTGAAAGTTTCTGGACCGATTCTCAGCTTGTGGACGGCAAATGTCCCGACTGCGGACGCGAAGTGGTAGAAGCCAAAGAAGAGGCCTATTTCTTCAAACTTTCAGCTTTCTCCGACAAGCTGCAAAACCTGCTCGAAAATTCAAGCTTCCTGGAACCCCGTACCCGCGTTAATGAAATGGTCAACAACTTTATCAAAGCCGGGCTTGAAGACCTTTGCGTTTCCCGCACCAGTTTCAAATGGGGCGTTCCCGTCAGCTTTGACGACAAACATGTCGTCTATGTCTGGATTGACGCTTTGTCAAACTATATCTCCGCCCTCGGCTACCATAACGATACTTATAGCGATTTTGAAAAATACTGGCCGGCGGACGTTCATGTTATGGCCAAGGAAATTGTCCGTTTTCATGCCCTGATCTGGCCGGCAATCCTGATGGCTCTGGACTTGCCCCTGCCCAAAAAGATTTACGGCCACGGCTGGATTACTTTTGGGGACAAAAAAATGAGCAAATCGCTCGGCAATGTTGTCGACCCGTTTGTCCTGGGCGAACGCTACGGCGTTGATGCCCTGCGTTATGAAATCATGCGGGAAATGCCGTTCAACGGTGACAGCACCTTTGTCGCCGAACAATTTTTGCAGCGGATCAACACCGACCTGGCCAACAACCTTGGCAATCTGGTTTCCCGCAGCGTTTCAATGGTCAAAAAATATTTCAACGGCACATTGCCGGCCGAACGCGAAAGCGCCGCCGTCGATGAAGAACTGGCCCAATTGGCAGCTTCCCTGCCCGCCAGCGTCGAACAAAAAATGGATAGTCTGCATTTCAGCGATGCATTGGCCGATATTTTTGAACTGATTTCACGCGCCAATAAATATATTGACGAAACAACGCCTTGGGCTTTAGCCAAAGACGAAAACAAAAAAACGCGGCTGGCCACGGTTTTGTATAACCTGTTGGAAAGCATCCGCATCAGCAGTATTATGCTTGAACCGTTTATGCCGCAAACAATGCCTGAAATATGGAAACGCATCGGTGCCGAAGCAGAAGAAACCTCTTGGGCGAGTATCTACAAATTCGGCGGTCTCAAAGCCGATACGACGGTCAGCGAAGGCGCACCGCTTTTCCCCCGGATTAATATCGAAAAAGAACTCGAGGAGCTGGCATCTGTCGCCTGACCTCTTGTTTAGAAATGTAAAAAGCAGCTGCAAAGCTGCTTTTTTTTATGCATCAGAACCTTATCATACCACACAAACTAAGAAATACTATCCGCGTCCTTGTTGCACCATTCTCTGTTGCAATACCTGATTTGAAATTTCGGATGACTTAACCGGTGTTTTGCTCTCGGCAGCAATCCGCCCCTGCTTCTGCAAAATAATCTGCCGCATATCTTCCTTACTCTTACCGCTATCTTCTTCTGTCACCGTGGGTGCCGAAGCTTCCGGTACTTTGGCCTCCGCTATCGCCCCGCTAATATCTTTTGCCGCCAATCCAACATCTATCGCCGCACTCGCCGCTGTCCCAACTCCGGGGAAACATCCGGCCAATCCGGAGGCAACTTCCCCGCAAGCACCTTTCCAGTCTCCATCTTTTACTCTATCCCAAGCAAAATAACATCCAGCTGCCACACTCACCAAAGGTACTTTTTTCAAAACCGATTTACCAACCGCACTTCCGGTCGTCTTGGCAACTGCCTTGACTACTGATTTTCCGACTGCGGTCTGCGCCGCTTTTTCTACTGTTTTAGCCGCACCTTTTTCTACTACTTTCACCACTTTGGTGTTAGCAATCGCATCTGCGGCTTTTTCATAAGCTTTACCCACGGCCGTATTATTCAGCAATTCGCTACCCTTATCTATCGTCTTATCAATCGCTTGGTTAACCGCATTGTCTGCTTTGACCAGTGTTTCAACAATTCCCTCAGAAGTCTTTCCTGCATTTGCTCCGACGTTAACAGCGGCCCTTTCGGCAGTTTTTTCGATAATGTTTTCACCGGTGTGCGACATCGCTGATGATTGGCTAACTCCGCGTAACTGATTAATCTTCTCCGCCGTTGCATTTTTGGCCTTAACTTCCGCTTTAGGCTCCGCAACAGCCGCATTTTCTTTACCGACTGATGTCTGTACCAAATCTTCCACCACTTCCCCGCGCGAAATTTTGACCGCCCGAGCCACCGCCGGATTTTTTTCCATAATACCTTCCGGAAGTTTGCTGACATCAAAATCTTTAGGCAGTTTCAGATCTTCTATCTTGTCCAAGTTCCAATTTCGTAAATCTATATCTTTGCAGGCACTGATATCCAACCGCTTCAAATTATTCGGAACACTTTCCGGCGTTATCACCGCAACCGCCATACTTTCTAATTGATTCACATTACCATTGCATAATGTCATCAATTCATTTTCGTACTCTCCCATACCTTTAACTATCACATGCTCTGGCAATTTAAGTTCTTCAATTCCATCCAAATTTGTTTCTGAAATAAAAGCCATTCTATCACTCAAATCCAAACTTTTCATAGAAGGCGGTAATTTAGAGTTCACTATATCAACTTCTCCTGACAAAAATTCCAACTTACCATTAAAATTTGATAGATCCATATTTGAACAGCTAGAAACAGTAAGAGTTTTTACTGCCGACAGATCCACTCCAGACAGACTAATACCACGGGAAAGTTTTAACTCCTCCACCTGCGACAAATCCGCCTCAGCCAAATTAAGCATATAACAACTACTTAAATCAACTTTTTTAGGAAGTTTGATTTCCTTAAGAGTTTTTATATCTTTAGGAAATTTCACTTCTTCCACCTGCGATAAATCTGCCCCATTCAGATTAAGCTTTGCACAATCGCTCAAATCTAGTTTCTTCGGGAAAGAAAATCCCTCCAAGCTCTCTATATTACTAGGAAGTTTAACTTCTTCCAAATGTGATAAATCAACCCCATTCAGATTAAGCTTTGCACAATCACTTAAATCCACTTTCTTTGGTAAAGTAATTCCCTCCAAGCTCTCTATATTACTAGGAAGTTTAACCTCTTCAACCTGCGAAAAATCTACTCCGACCAAATTAAGACCACAACCACCACTTAAATCAACCTTTCCATCAACAATAAAATCATGCCAATTCACGTTTTTCATATCAGAGGGAAACAATCTCAGAATATTTTTTCCAGCATTGTCATTATATAAATTTTCATTTAACTTAAAAGCTCCTACTTTTCCTGCATTAAATTTTTCTGTTACAACCTTGTTGACCACTTCCCGAAACGCCAAATTTTCTTTGCCGTAAATACGATCATTCACCCCATAAGCAACAGTTCCTTTATTGCTCGTATAGGGATGAATCAGTAATCGTGAAACCATTTTTTGGGGATCATCAGAGCTATAACCATAAGCAATAATCGAACCGACACCGATAGAATCATCAACATATTGATGATTACACCCCACCGCATGCATACAGCTTTTCCAATCCTGAAACGTGGACTGACGTGCCACATCTGCCGGCGATACCGAGAACATCACTCGGTCTATTCCGCCCAAAGTCGCCTTTTCGGACTCTGTACGCACAATCTGTGCTTTACTGCCAAAATCCTCTGCCACCGACTTCACCACATCGGAAATATTTTGCTTATTTAACTCCGTATTACGAAATTTTTTGCTGACTTCACCCAAAACCACTTCATCGTTTAGGACATTTCGCAGCATCTCATTCCGTCTATCCCGATTCATACCTCGATTTTTACGTAGTTCCAAAAACTTGTTATAATCTCCTTCTTGCAATACCCCCAACAGCTCCGTATCGCTCATATCAAGTTTTTCCGCATCAAACTTATCCAATAGTTCTTTTTTGTTTTTGAAGAACTTCTCCGGCCCAATCGGTTTGCCCTTAACCATAAATGAGTTACTAGCGCGGTCAAAAGAAATGTTTTTATATTCCTTGGTAATGGTACCAATTGCCCCCATTGCCGAGTTTCCCATCAGTTCCGGCGGAATCTCCACCACCAGACGACGTTTTAAGCTACCATTTTCATCATAAAACTCTTTAGGAAACGTAGTATTTTGGTTTTTGCGCATTTCAACCCCGTCAAGGGTTGTTTTATTTAAAATACCCCGCATTTCCTGAAACGGAGTATTATTTTTTGCCTCATTAAAAACTGACCCCTCCGCATTTTGCATTTGCTTTTCGGCAAATTGAGCTTCAAAACGTTTGCTCGCCTCAATATATTGTTCCAAACTCAGTTCAGGATCTTGCAGGGTTTCTACAAACATCTGTTCAATTTGCTTGTCATATCCGCCATATCTACCGGCATGATGCACATTTGCCAACGTGTGCGCATAATATTGATTATACAAAGGATTATCTTCGCTGATACCTGCTTGCGATAAAATAGATGCGGCCGCTTGTTTATTGCGTTCTGCAATCACCACGCGCTCTTCATCATCAGAACGGAAAACAAAAAGATCTTCTTCCTGCATGGCTACATCTCCCACTCTTGCGCCTATACAAAAAAATACCATATTTTTCAAATAATATCAACAAAATTTGAGATGCGGGTATCATATTTTGTCAAAATTTAGGCAAAGTGTATTTTTTTAAATCAAAAAAAGGCTCCGAAAATCAGAGCCTTTGGTGTCTGAAAACATCTTATAAACAAAAGGACCGGCCGAAACCGATCCTTTACTTATATTAGTTTACAGAGTCTTGAAGAGCCTTACCGGGTTTGAATTTAGCCTGGTTACGAGCCGGAATGTTAATCGGCTTGCCGTTACGAGGATTGCGGCCGGTAGTGGCAGCGCGACGGGTAATGGCAAATGTGCCAAAACCAACCAGACGAACTTCGTCGCCGGATTTCAAAGCGCTGGAAATAGAGTTTACAAATGCATCAACAGCCTTGGCTGAATCAGTTTTTGTCAGACCGGTTTCGCTAGCGATGCTAGAAATGAGTTCATTTTTATTCACTGTGAGGACTCCCTCTAAATATAAGTTATAAACCACTGTGACAGCCCTTTCGAACCTCACAAGAAAATTTAACCGCCAAAAATCCGCAAAGTCAAATAAAATCAACGGTTATAAAGAAAAATATCCACTTTTCTCATAAAAAAAACCGGTTTTCCGTCCCCAAAAGCGACTTATCCCCAGAATCCGACGCTCTCACCGGCCTCTAAGGCAGAGAAACAGCGATTCTTAAAGCTCTTCCCGCAGATTCGGAAACACATACACCTCAAAAAAAACAGGCCGCCGACACAACCCGGAAACCTGTTTTTCTGTTTACCAGAAAAAATTACTATTTTTTCTTCACCGGCTCACAGCGGCAGATTTTCTTCAGCGGCTTGACTTTACAGTTTAGGGCAATATCAATAACCTCCCGAACCTCCGACACCGGAATAATCTTCATGCCGGTCTTGACATTATCCGGGATTTCTTCCAAATCTTTTTCATTGTCTTTGGGAATAATCACCGTCTTAATCCCACCGCGCAGCGCCGAAAGCAGTTTTTCTTTCAAACCGCCGATTGGCAGTACCCTGCCCTGTAGCGTAATTTCCCCGGTCATAGCCACATCTTTACGCACCGGAATCTTTGTCAAAACCGAAACCAACGTTGTGTACATAGCAATACCAGCCGATGGACCGTCTTTAGGCGTTGCTCCCTCAGGAACATGAACATGAATATCTGTTTTTTCAAAGACTTCAGGATCAATTCCCAGCTGTTCCGAATGCGACCGAACCACCGAATACGCGGTCTCAATCGATTCTTTCATCACATCGCCAAGCTTTCCGGTCTGAGTAATTTTGCCTTTGCCGGGCATATCAACAGCCTCAATAAACAAGATATCGCCGCCGACTTCTGTCCAGGCCAAACCGGTTGTAACTCCGATATGATCTTCAGCTTCCGCCTCGCCATAGCGATATTTGATAACGCCCAGATACTTGTCAATATTCTTTTCTGAAACTTTGACCCGTTTCTCTTTGTTAAGCAAAATCTCCTTAACTGCCTTACGGGCAATGGTCGCCAGTTCGCGCTCCAAATTACGCACGCCGGCTTCTCGGGTATAATAACGGATAATGCTGCGAATAGCCTCATCAGTAATTTCAAGCTCTTTTTCCTTAACCGCATTTTCTTCAAAAATCTTCGGAATCAAATGCCGCTTGGCAATTTCAATCTTTTCGTCCTCGGTATAGCCCGACAAACGGATAACCTCCATACGGTCAAGCAGCGGCCGTGGCATATCCAAAGAATTTGCCGTCGTTACAAACATGACGTCCGAAAGATCATAGTCAACTTCCAGATAATGATCGTTAAACGCCGCATTCTGCTCCGGATCCAAAACCTCCAGCAAAGCCGAACTCGGATCCCCGCGCCAGTCATTGCCCAATTTATCAATTTCATCAAGCAAAAACAACGGATTGGAAGTTGCAGCTTTTTTCATTCCTTTAATAATTTTCCCCGGCATTGACCCTATATACGTCCGCCGATGGCCGCGGATTTCCGCCTCATCGCGCATACCGCCGAGCGAAGCCCGCACAAAACTGCGCCCTGTTGCCCGGGCTATTGATTTTCCGAGAGAAGTCTTGCCCACGCCCGGAGGGCCGACCAGGCACAAAATCGGGCCTTTGACTTTGTCCGCACGCGACTGTACGGCCAAATATTCAATAATGCGCTCCTTTACTTTTTCCAGACCGTAGTGATCTTTTTCCAAAATTGCCAGCGCCTTGGCCAAATCCTTATTAACCTTGGAACGCTTCTTCCACGGAATATCCAACAGCCAGTCCAGATAGTTGCGCACTACCGTCGCCTCGCTTGACATCGCGCTCATGGTCTTGAGCTTTTTAACCTCAGACAGGGCTTTCTCGCGAGCCTCTTTAGAAAGCTTGGTTTTCTCAATTTTTTTTGTGTATTCGGCAATCTCATTATCTTCGTCGCCGTCACCGAGTTCTTTCTGAATCGCTTTCATCTGCTCGTTGAGATAATATTCTTTCTGACTTTTCTCCATTTGCTTTTTGACGCGCGACTTAATTTTGTTTTCCACTTCCAAAAGCGTAACTTCCGCATCCATAAAACCGAGAATTTTCTCAAACCGGTCTTTCAGGGTCTCGCCTTCCAGCAATTCTTGCTTGTCGGCAATTTTAAGTGTCAGATGTGAGGCAATCGTATCGGCCAGCTTGCTGTAATCGTCAATCTGATCAACGGCAACCAGCACTTCCGGCGGAATCTTTTTGGATAGTTTGACATATTCCTCAAACTGCGACAACACCGCCCGTACCAGCGCTTCCAGCTCCACATCCGAAGACTTGTCCACTTCCGGCAGAAGAGTCGCATTGGCTTCTAAAAATTCTTCATTTTCAACAAAGCTGTCTATCCGAACCCGCTCCAGCCCCTCAATTAACACTTTGACCGTTCCGTCCGGCAGGCGCAGCAGCTGCAGAACCGTGCCGATTGTTCCCACATGATAAATGTCATCTTCCGTCGGATCTTCAATTCCGGGGTCTTTTTGTGTTGCCAAAATGATGTTTTTATCGCTGTCCACACCTGCCTGCAACGCACGAATAGACTTTTCGCGGCCCACAAATAGCGGAACGACCATTTTCGGATAAACCACAATGTCGCGCAGCGGCAAAACCGGATATGTTTCTTTCTTCTCAGCCATATTTCATCATCCTATCGTCTTCAACAGTTACATAATCATAATATATAAGTAAGGCAGCGCCAATCTGCAACAAGCAGACCTAAACTTTTTTGGCATAAATATATATTAGAGGCAACGATTAAACTTTTTAATCCACAATCCCTACAAAACGATATTTTTAATATTTGATAACTTGATAAAATCCGTTTGCTTCTCGGGAAATATCGTATATGATAATTGCAAATTAAGTGTATCTGGAGAAATTTCGCAGATGATAAGCAACAAAAAAACTTCTGTTTCCGGAAATGAAATCGCCGTCGACCTCTCGGTCACTCTCGGAACTGCCGACCTGCGCGTGCAACAGCTCCTCAAACTCGGACGCGGCGCCGTTGTTGAGCTTGACCGCGATATTAATGATTATGTTGACATCTACGCCAATGACGTCCTGATCGGACGCGGCGAAGTGGTAATTACCGAAAACGATTCAATCGGCATCGCCGTTACTGAAGTTATTAAAAAGAAACCGGACTGATATGGCAAAATCAAAATTCATTAAACACAGCCTCAAAAAAATTACCAAATCCAAACCCTTTATGGCGCTTATGAGTACAATAATCCATGCTTATGCCCGTCTGGTCTGGAAAACCGGCCGTTGGAAAATCTGCGGGCTTGAAACCATGATTAAAATCTGGAAAAAAGACCAAAGCATTATTCTCATCGGCTGGCACAACCGGGTTCCGATGATGCCGATGCTGATGGAGCATGCCCAAGGCCCGATGAAAGCATTGGTTTCTCTGCACAACGACGGAAGAATGATTGCCGGATTTCTTGAAAAATTCAATATCGGCATTATCAGCGGCTCTTCCAACAACAATGCCAAAGGCGCTGCCGTCAATATCATGCATACCCTGCAGGAAAACACTTCCGTCACCATTATCCCCGACGGCCCCCGCGGCCCGCGAATGAAAATGAGCATGAGCCCGGTTTATTTTGCCGCCAAGACCGGAAAACCGGTTTTTGTCATGACCTACAGCCAAAAGGGCGCCAAAATCATCAGCAAAGCCTGGGACAAAATGCTGGTTCCGGTTCCGTTTTCTGAAGGGATTTACTATATTTCCGAACCGTTTTACGTTCCGCAGGACGCTGACGATCAAACTCTGGAACAATACCGCCGGAAACTGGAAACAATCGCCAATATCCTGACCTGGCAGGCAGACCGTGAAATGGGCCTGCCCCGGATTGAACCGCAGACCGAAGCAAAATCCAAACGCCATAAAAAATAAGGAGCCGCCCCTGATGTTTATCCAAATTTACAATTCGCTGATTCGGATTCTGTACCCTTTGGTCATCAAGCGTTATATCAACAAACGCAAAGAAAACGGCAAAGAGGACGTCGCCCGCTTCCACGAACGCCTCGGCCGTCCGCAAAAACCTCGTGAAAACGGAAAACTAATCTGGATGCACGGCGCGTCGGTCGGAGAGTCGGTTTCA